>Ga0209515_10004863_pt1 | contig 17821 bp, 19 predicted proteins | sample Subgroupgradi54m_FD_187454 | JGI IMG/M metagenome (GOLD analysis project Ga0209515, IMG submission 187454) | Subsurface groundwater microbial communities from S. Glens Falls, New York, USA - GMW60B uncontaminated upgradient, 5.4 m (SPAdes)... ...
TGCGGTGTGCCTGCGTCTGGCGCAGGATAGCGTCCACGAGCGTGGTCTTTCCATGATCGACGTGCGCGATGATGGCGATGTTGCGTATGCTGGCTTGGGCTGTTGTCATATTTTAAAAATCTTTATTTTAATGAGAAAAAATAAAACTGCGAATCGAGAGTAACATCCGCAGTTTCTAAGGCATTATGACCTAAAGCGTTAAATCAACTCAATTGACTCGCCGCAAATATACCATACCGTAAATGAAACCGTCAAGGTTATGGTAAACTATCGGAATGTTAAAACTCAAATCTTTTACTCTTAATAGCCGTGTCATCCAGTCGCCGATGGCCGGCTGCACGGACCTTGCCTATCGCCTTTTGTCACGGCAGTACGGCATGGAATTCTGCTTTCTTGAAATGGTCGCGGCCGAATCTTTGATCCGTGGCAATGAAGGCACTGAAGAACTCATGAAAACAATCCCGGAGGACAAACCGCTTGGAGCACAGCTCATGGGCTGCCGCGCCGAGGCCATGGGCGAAGCAGCCGCAATTGTCGAAAGTTTAGGGTACAGCCTGCTGGACCTCAATCTCGGATGTCCCGCGCCCAAAGTGGCGGGCAAGGGTTCAGGTTCCGCACTCCTTGCCTGCCCCGATAAAGCCCGGGATATTTTTATAAGCGTCGTGAAATCCGTCAAGAAAATTCCCGTTACCGTGAAAATGCGGCTCGGTGTCGCTGACGGTTCGGGTCAGGAAGCGGCGACCATCGCCAAAATCGCCGAAGACTGCGGAATAAACGCCGTGACCGTTCACGGCCGCACGCGCGTTCAGGGCTATTCGGGAAACGCGGATTACCACGCGATCCGGAAAGTGAAAGAAGCCGTGAAAATTCCGGTCATTGGAAATGGGGACGTCTTAAGCGGTGAAGATGCCAAGCGCATGCTCGAGATCACCGGCTGTGACGGCGTCATGATCGGCCGCGGCGGGCTCGGCAATCCTTGGATTTTCAAAAGCGTGGAAAACGTCCTCAATGGAAAAGAACCTCTGCCGGAAGCCAGCCTCGAAGACAAAAAGGAAGCTCTCTTAAAACACCTGGATCTTGAACTTCAACATCGAGACGAACGCACCGCGGCCTTTCACATGCGCCGCATCGCGTGCTGGTATTTTAAAAACATCCCCGGCGTGAATGAGTTTCGGGGAAAAATCAATACGTTGAAAACCGCCGTCGAGATCCGAAAGCTGATAGAAGATTTCGGCTTCAGTCCTTCAGTTTCAAATTTTGCTTAATGTTCTTCTTCAGACGAGTATTCCTCGCAATCTGAGCATAGCGATTTAATTCGGACTTACTCAGTTTAATAGGTTTCCATTCGCCATTTTTATAACTACGAAGAATTTCTTGTTCTTCTTTATCTAAACGATATTTCTTCATTTCTGCTCCCATATCTTATAGCGAATCGTAGCTCCGCCTATTTCTTGAACTTACGCCGCATGGTGTTTTTGTAAATCATGGGAACCCTCGAGTTATTGTGCTGGCTAGCGGTTTGGCTGTGGCCAGACACAATAACCGTCTCCCTATGATTTACAAAAACACCATAACCACGGCGATGCGTTCTCGAAACAGGCGAAGCTGCGATTTCCATTCATAAAAGCGGAAAACAACAATAACTTTCGAAGCAAACCGACTGTAAATTTTAACTCGAAGTTATTTATTTTTTCCTATACACGACTCTTTATTATGTTTATTTTCACATGATGGACACATAATAGCATTACAATTTGGGCACCAAGGGCTAGAGCCCAAATCAGCTTGCCGTAATGACCTACCACAGATAGTACAAATAACCATTGAATTCACCTCCTGAGACTTAGGATAACACGAAGGGGAAACCACGCTTCTCCTATGGGTTTATAGCTATCTGGATATTTTTAAGACTTTGTACTTGAGAGTTCCGGCGGGAATCTTGATGTCGGCGGTGTCGCCCACTTTGAGGCCGAGGAGGCCTTTCGCGATCGGCGAGGTGATAGAGATCTTTCCTTCGTCGAAATTGGCCTCGTCGTGCGGGACGATCGAATAACTGAACTCATCGCCGTGCTTCAAGTCTTTGAGAAGCACCTTTGCGCCGATAAACACCTGGTCCTTCGGGATTTTCGTTTCATCGATGATCTGGACATTCGCGAGGCGTTCTTCATACTCGGCGATGCGTCTTTCATTCATGGCTTGACTATTTTTGGCGGCATCGTATTCGGCGTTTTCCTTCAAGTCGCCGAACGCGCGCGCCTTCGCGATATCGTCGGCGATCTCACGGCGCTTGGTGGTTTTCAGGTGCTCAAGCTCCTTCACGAGCTTTTCGTAACCTTCTCTGGACATAAGAACTTTATCGGACATAATTTCCTCTAAAATAAGCGATTATTTTAACATAAAAAAGAATCTTTTAACAATGAGGCATTCTCGGAGATCCCCTTCGGCGTCACCCCTCGAATGCCTTTAATTGCTTCATCAATATTTCTTGCGGCAAACCCACTGCATTAGAGAATGAGCCCTTAACTTCTGCGATGATATTTTGATTCTTAGATTGGATGGCATAGGCACCGGCTTTATCGAGGGGATTGATTTTTTTGAAATAAACCCCGATGTCTTTTTTATCCATTTTTTTAAGACACACTCTTGTCGTCTCATAAAAAACTTTCTCTCTTGCAATCCTGCCCTTTTCCACTTTCAATAGCGCGACACCGGTATACACCGCATGCCAATGCCCTTGGATAAAGCTAAGGGTCCGAACAGCGTCTTCGTGGTTTTTAGGTTTGCCCATGACCCGTTTTTTGAAATAAACGATCGTGTCCGCCGCCAAGATCACGCCGCTCTTGACACTCTTCGCCGCCGCCAAAGCCTTCCCCATCGCGTGCCGTTTCACAATTTGAGCGGGCGTCAAACCAGACAGATGGCCTTCACGATAACTCGGCTTTACGGCACGGAAGCGTAGGCCAAGTTCACGCAAAATTTGCTTTCTTCTGGGAGAAATGGAGGCCAGATAAAGCATCAAAGTAAACTCTTGGCCGCGCTTCGGCCTGCAATCGTGCCCGTCGACCATGCCCACTGGAAGTTGAAACCGCCGATCCGGCCGTCAACATCCAATATCTCTCCGGCGAAATAAAGTCCGGCCACGAGTTTTGATTCCATCGTTGAGAAATGGATTTCCCGCAGATCAATGCCTCCCGCCGTTACCTCCGCTTTCTTATAACCAAACACTTCCGTGACCGGCAACGGAAAATTCAGCAAAAGATGGCTGAGTTTTCGCATCCTTGCTTCACGTAAACGGCCCAGCGGCTCTTTTTCATCAAACGAAATCTTTTTCAAAAAAATTTCCACAAAACGGGCGGGCAGTCCCAGCACGTCCATCAGAAAATTTTTCAAAAATTTATTGGAGCTCTGTTGCTGGGCTGTTTTAAACTGCCGGTTCAGAGATTCCTCCGTTTCCTGAGGCAAAAAACTGCTCTCAATAACAGGTTTATTTTTTTTATCCGCCCGCGCGAAATAGCGGCTGATATCCAGCGCCGCCGGCCCTGAAAACCCAAAATGCGTGAATAAAATCGGGCCCTTGATTTCTTTTACTTTCCTGCCCGATTCAAAATAAGAAAGTTTTGCTTCAAGCACAACCCCGCTTAAAAGCGGCCAATCGGAGTCATGGGTCAAAAGAGGCGTCAAAGCGGGGCTTGTTTCAACGAGTGAATGACCGAAACTCTTTGCGATCTTATACCCTGTGCCGTCACTGCCGGTTTCAGGATAGGACAGGCCACCCGTCGTCAGAACAATCCGTTTTGAAGTGAATTTTTCCACGCTACGGTCGCTTGAGCTTGTCAAATAAAAAAGGCCATTTCTTTGTTCAATCGTCTCAATGCGAATGCCCGTTTTGAGAATAACCGACAGCCTTTCGGTTTCTTTCAAAAGTGCTTCCAAAATCGTTTTTCCGGAATGTGTCGTAGGAAAGTATTTTCCGGTTGGTTCAAGAACAAGCATCACGCCGATTTGTTCGAAAAATCGGATGGTTTCGTTCGGCGAAAAAGCCTCGAGGACATGCTTCACAAAATGTTTGGGCCCGCCCTCATAATCCGACGGCAGCACGCGCACGTGCGTGACATTGCAACGCGTGCCGCCTGAAATCAGGATCTTCGCGCCGATTTTCTTTCGGGTATCAAAAATAAAAATGCGGGATTTGGAATTTTGAGCTACTCGGCCGGCGGCAATGGCCGTCATCAAACCTGCCGCCCCCGCGCCTACAACGGCAATGTCGGCTATTTCTTCAGGCAAAGAAGTCCGAATGTCGCAAGGCGCTCGATGTCAAGCCACGGTTTTTTGGAGCTTAGCATCGCGAAGATGATTTTCTTGTCGGCGTCATAATCCGTGCCGACAAACGTGTGGCGTGAGGCATAGGTCCAGCCTGTTTTTCCCTTGACGGCTTTGGGCATGCGCCAAAGCATTTTATTGTGGTTCTTTAGAAAAAGGGTTTTTCCGTCGCTCCCCCGGATGGAAGTTGTCGTAATCCCCAGCGTCTTATCGATCCGTGGATCAAACACAGCGGCGCGCATGAGAAGTGTGAGATCATAAGCGGTGGAGTACTGCTTTTTCCGCTTGTCAGTAAGTCCTGTCGCGTTCACAAACCGGGTTTCCGTCATGCCTAAGCCAGCCGCCCGTTCGTTCATGAGCACCGCGAAATTTTTCTCGCTTCCGGCCACCGCCTCGGCAAGCGCAATGGCCGCGTCATTCGAAGAAGACACCAAGCACGCCGCCACAAGATCCATCACGCGATACTGGGCGCCGAGTGTCAACCCGGCCTTGCTGGGCGCCGCCTTGACGGCGTTTGAACCAACCGTAATCTCCTGCGTCAAGGAAAGTTTTTCAATCGCCAAAAGAACCGTCATGAGTTTAGTGATCGACGCCGGAGGAAGCTTCAAATGCGGGTTTTTACTGTAAAGAATGCCGCCGTTTTTAGGATTAACCACAATAGCGGACTTGGCGGTTAAATAAGGAGGCTGTGTCCCCCCGGCAGAAACAACGCTTACGGAAGAAACAAGGAAAAATGCCACCGCCAGAAATAAGGCCGGCCGTTTTTTATGCGGCCTATTTTCAGAATCGCGTGCCAACGTTGGGTTCGCCATCGTCATTGAAACCGACCGTCGTTGAACCATCGGAATAAAATACGGGCTTACCGCCGTCAGGATCGGTTTTTTTATCGATCGAAAAAGGCTCAAGATCGGAACTGGAGACCTGAACATCGGTATTTTTACGCGGCGCCGCCCCGGATTCCCCGCCGGCGTGAACCAGCGGCGCAAAAGATAAAACACCGGAAACTAAAATAATCGCTGATTTCTTCACAGAAAGTTCACGACAAAGGCTCATCTGACTTTCCCACCTTATGTTTCTTTCCAAACCGGTCACGCGTATAATGGGACGGCACCTCCGCTTCATCCACGACCTCTTTTGTGTCATGAATATTCATATGCGCTTTACGTTCCAATTTATTGAGCGACCGCTTGGTAACCATCATAGTATATTATCATAGCCTGCCATTTGAAGCAAAAATTACACGAAGGAGCAGTGCGCATCATCCCATCGTTTAGAAACAAAAATTTCCTCCAGTATAGTTATATTTCGGTGTAGGTTTGAGCTTGGCAAGAAATTTTACAAGCATAAAAAGCACCAGAACCCAAAGCACAAGATCGAGCTCTTTATCGAAACCGGCCCAGCGCCCGCCGAAAGCCAAGGAATTCGCATAATCCAAAAAAGGACCGCTGCTCCAATAGCCATAAACGCGGTAAAGAAAAATCCCTCCGGCAAGCATGTACAGCGCCCCCGTTTCACAGCAGACGATGACCGAAAATACGGAGAGCCATGACAAATACTGCACGCCAAAACCCGGTGTGAGCACGAGAAAAAGACTGAAGGATAGAAAGATATTCTCGGCCAAGTTCGTCTCTTTTGTCCGCAGGCGGAAGAAAATAAGTCCCAGGAACAGCCAATAAAGGAATTTCCCGAACACGCAGTGATATAAGAAGAGCCTAAACCCGGTCTGTCTCAGGTATCCCGGCAAGGCGTCGTTTTTCAGCATTGACCTAAAAATATGCCCCAACCCCCATAGCCCTTTGCTGCTGTCGTAATAGAACATATTGTTCAGGATTGCGGAGAAATCATGCACTAAATAAGGTAGAAAGATCAGGATCGGAATGGTCGAAGAACATAAAATAAAAACGCGCCAGCGACTTTTATCTTTCTGGGCTACGCGAAGGATGTACGCCGGCAAGAGAATTAGCGGCACGATCTTGACGCAAAGGCTCAAGCCGTAGAGGAAACCGCCGAGTTTGATGTTGCCTCGTTCCACGAAATAGACCGAGGACAGGATAAAAAAAAGGAATACCGGGTCCGTGTTGCCGTGAAAAGCCGAAACGAAGAATTGGATCGGGTTAACGACGCAAAGCATTGTAATGAGAAACCTCTTTTTAGAGTTGTAAATACCCAGCAATTCCCAAATGACCCCTGCGCTGAGATAATCCGCCAAGATCGGCAAGAGCCGAAATGTGTAAGGAAAACCCCATTGTGTTTTTCGGGAGATTGCGTCGATAAGCGGAAGGATCCACGAAATGAGCGGCGGATGATTATAGCGAGGCTCAAGGCGGTATATCTCAAAAGTACCTGTTTTTTCTATGATGCGTGAAAACCGTACCCACGCAGTGATGTCATTAGTGCCGTAAGTGAGACTGGAAAACATCAGTTTTGCTACGAGAAATAACGAACTTATAAAAATCACCCACAATAATTCAGGATCGTTTTGAAACGGTTTTGGATATTGCGATGAAAGAGACATAAACGTGATTTACTATACCAGAGAATCAGAGAAACCCAAAACGCTGGCAGTTTTTTGAATTTAAAGGCAGAATATCGAAAACTGGGACGTTTTCCAAAAGGGTATCTGACATCATTGCGACCATAACTTTGTATCTGTCTTTTTTTATTATTAGCTTTCCTTCTATCGGCAGAGCCGTCACTATCGGAAAGTCCGACATGTCCCTGATCTACGCTCTCAATTACTTTTTCTTCAGGAGAATCGAATTTGGAGAAAAGGTGGCGGCTACGTTCGGGCCGCTGGGTTTTCTCAATTTCCCTCAACCCGTGGGCCACAATCTTTTAATAGCAATATTTTTTCATGTTATGACTCATGCCATATTGGCGGCTGCCATGGCTAATTTGATCCTGCTCTCGAATAAGAACGCGAGACTTTCAAAGTTTGTTTTATTGGCAATTTCGGCGGTTGTTCTATTAAACCTGCTTTATTGGCTTCAAGGCACCGGACTGCAGTATATCCTTTTGATCTCAATATTGTTGCTGAATCATAATGAAACGAGAAAAAATACCTTCCTTTTCACCGCAGCGCTTTATGTTTCCATGGTTTTTCTGATAAAACCAGGTCTGGCGATTATTTGCTCTCTGATCTGGGCATCCTATCTGTTCAAAAGATTGTTGATCAATAAAGAACGCAGACTATTTCTACACTCCGTCCTGTTTATGGTTGCGTCATTCTTTTTGATATGGCTTCTCCTCTACCGCGGCATCGGATCTATTCCAGGTTACATTTTCTGCTCCTGGGAGTTCATGAAAGGGAGCTCAAGCGCCGTGACGACTGAAGCCCAAAACAACTGGATTCTCATCGCTCTCAGCTTTCTAATGATGTGCTTTGCCGTTTTTTGGGTGAACGAGAAAAAACTCTACTTGGTGAGCGGGATGCTTTTCTTTCCGTTCATCGTTTTATTCAAGTACGCATACGGGAGGCAGGATTACGCCCATGTTGCGCAGACCGTTTATTTTTTATTGATCTATTATTTCCTGATTGCCGTTTATGGGAGCTTAAGAAAAAAAATAGTGTCCTTCAGCCTTTTTATGCTCATCTCATTTTCACTTTATTGCGCCAATCTTTATCAGGCAAATTCATACAATTTATTTTTTGATGTCGTTTCGTCATTGCGGAACAATCACATCAGAAATATATCGCAAGTATTGGGATATAAGGCCTACCGGAAAGAGCTGGAGCTTGAGTCAAATCGCAATCTGGATCAGGAAAAACTATCCCCGCAGATACTGGAAAGAATAAAAAGCTCGCCGGTGGATGTATTCCCATGGAACGCGACCCTTATCGCGGCAAACGGTTTAAATTGGCGTCCAAGACCCATACTGCAGGCCTACGCCGCTTACACGCCGTGGCTGGATGCGTTTGACGCGAATTTTTTCGTGAGTGAAGGAGCGCCTCCGTTTGTTCTATGGGTTAAGGACCGACATGGGCAGGGCGCTACGTTTGATGGGATAGACGGGAGATACCTGTTAAATGATGAACCCAAAACAACATTCAATATTTTGAATTTCTATGAACCGGTATCGTCTGACGAAAAAGCCGTGCTGCTTAAGAGAAAGGAAATGCCGACGTTTAAAGGCCCTGATCCACTCTATTCGGAAATGCGCGGATGGGGTGAATGGATCAATGTTCCGGTCGGGAGCAACGGTATGATCAAAGCAAAGATAAGATTTGAGAGAAATTGGTACGGCGTAATGAAAAGAGTCTTATGGAAAGAAAACACGGTCACCATTGAATATAAGCTGGAAGATGGCTCGATCATCACACACCGGCTGGCTCCTGATAATGCGGTGTCCGGAGTATGGGCCGGCCATTATCTAACGGCTCTGGCGAGCCCCAGTTTCTTGAATGGGGAGACCATTACTCAAATGAGGTTCAGTCATAAAGATAAAAATATTTTCAAGCCGAACTTCCCTATATTTTGGGAAGAGTATAAGCTCAATAGTTAACTTATTCGTAATGATTTAGCCTAAACCTCTTAAAAACAAAAGTTTTGTCCGGTGCGGAGATTCGAATTGGCCAGATTTTATTTCACACATTTGTGATAAATTGGTTATAATTACTGCAAATCTGTAAAGGAAGTCAATATGCTTGAAAAGGTTTGTTCCGTTTGCGGCTCCGTTAAAAACGTGGAAATCGAAACCGTCACGAACGTCATCCCCCAGCCGGATGAAATGTTCCCCGTGCTTTTATGTCCGGAACACAAAAAAGCTCTTCAGGACAAAACCCTCGATATCACCCTCGACCCAACCGGAAAACTCTGTTTTGTCCTTAAAAAGAAAACTATTTAAATTAAAATGTTCGTCATTGCGAACGTGGTCCCCGCTGCTTTCTTGCGAAAGCAAGAAGCGGGGACGTGGTGAAGCAATCTAAGCGATAAGCTCAGATTGCTTCGGCCCGCCTAAGGCGGGCCTCGCAATGACAGTTACCCTCCCAAATAAGCGTTTTGTATCGCGGGGCTGTTCCTTACCGCCTCGGCGGTCCCTTCCATCACGATCTGTCCTGTTTCCAAAACATAGGCGCGGCTCGCCACTCTAAGCGCCATGCGCGCGTTTTGCTCGACGAGAAGAATCGTTTTGCCTTGTTTGTGAATTTTCTCAATAATCTGAAATATCGTAGAAACCAATATCGGCGCCAAGCCCAGCGAAGGTTCATCGAGCAAAAGCACCGAAGGCCGTGACATGAGTCCCCGCCCGATCGCCAGCATCTGCTGTTCCCCGCCGGAAAGCGTACCGGCCTTTTGATATAAACGTTTCTTTAGGATAGGAAAAATATCAAATATCTCCTCCCTGTCTTTTTCAATCGCCGCTTTGTCGCTGCGGATAAACGCGCCCAATTCAAGATTTTCAAGAACACTCAAACGCTGAAATATTTTTCGGCCTTCCGGAACATGCGAAATGCCAAGCCTTACCACTTCTTCGGCAGAGGAAGACGAAAGCAGACGGCCGCGAAATAACAGTTCGCCTGCAACCGGATGGATAAGCCCCGAAATCGTTTTAAGGACTGTGCTTTTCCCGGCGCCGTTCGCGCCCAAAAGCGCCACGATCTCGCCTTCGTTAACCGAAAACGTGACGCCTTTCAAACATTCCACTTTTCCGTAACGCGTGTAGACGTGCTTGAGCTCAAGCATCAGGGCTCTCCGAGATACGCCTGGATCACGCGCGGATTTTTTTGAATTTGAGCCGGTTCTCCCTCGGCAATCTTGGCGCCCTCATCCATCACAACCACCCTGTCCGACAACGGCATGACCACTTTCATGTCGTGCTCGATGAGGAGCACCGCGATATTTTTATCGCGGATTTTCCGAACAAGCGCGGCGATTTCTTCTTTTTCCTTCGGATTCATCCCGGCCGCGGGCTCATCCAAGAGAAGCAGTTTCGGCCCGCAAGCCAGCGCCCGCGCGATCTCAAGCCGTTTTTGACTTCCATAAGGAAGGTTGCCCGCAACCTCATTGGCCTGGTTTTCAATCCCCATGAATCTAAGAAGCTCGGCGCTTTTTGCGAAGATCATGCCCTCTTCGACTTTCAAACGCCGCGTCCCAAAGAGCGCGTCCCACAAGCCCGAGCGAGTGCGCGTGTGAAATCCGATCGCGACATTTTCCAGCACGGTCATATTCTTAAAAATTCTCAAATTTTGAAAAGTCCGCGCGATGCCAATCTCCAGAATCTTATTGGGGCTTAAGCCGTTCAAGCCGATTTTTCCCTCTTTAAAAAGAATCTCGCCGCTGTCAATCGGCAAAAGGCCGGTCACACAGTTGAAAAAAGAAGTTTTACCGGCACCGTTGGGACCGATAAGGCTAATAATCTCGCCTTCGCTTACGGAAATGCTGATATTTTTAAGGGCCGTGACTCCCCCAAAATTTTTAACGATCGACTTGACTTCAAGGAGCGCCATTGTCGATTTCCTTTGCCCTTCGATGAAGTTCACGTTTGATAATCTGCCCGCCGAGTATCCCCTGCGGCCTTAAGATCATCATGAAGATCATGACAAGCCCGAAGAGCAGCATCCGGTAGCCGGCGAAATCCCTCAAAAGCTCCGGTAAAATCCCGAGCACTACGGCGCCCAGCGCGGCGCCCCAGATATTTCCCATGCCGCCCAGCACCACCATCGCCAGGATAAGCACCGACAAAACAAAATCAAAACTGTCCGGCGTGACGATGGTCTGCTTGGCCGCAAACAAAGATCCCGCGATCCCCGCGATAAAGGAACTGATGCCGAACGCGTAAAGTTTTATTTTGAGCGTGGAAATTCCCATACAGGAAGCGGCCAATTCATCCTCACGAATCGCGACGAGCGCACGGCCGATTTTTGAATCACTTAGTTTAAAAAGCAAATAAGCGACGACAGCCGCCAAAAAAAGGGTGAGGTAAAAATAAGGCGTTGCGTTGACGGAAAATTTCCAGACCTCCACATGAAACCCGTTTTTAAAACTAGGTATCCAGAGTTTGGGGCGCTCGATCCCTAAAATGCCGTTCGGGCCTCCGGTCCATCGGTCGAGGTTGTTGAAGGCGATGCGTACGATTTCCCCGAATCCCAGCGTCGCGATCGCCAGATAATCGCCCCGCACGCGGATTGCGGGAATACCGACCCCGAACCCAAAAAACATCGCGACAAATCCCGCGGCCAAAAGCCCCGGCCAAAAGGGGCACCCGAGATGAATATTCAAAAGCGCGTACGTGTACGCGCCGATTGCGAAAAACGCCGCGTAACCCAGATTCAAAAGCCCGGCAAAACCGACGACCACGTTGAGCCCCATCGCGAGGATCACGTAAATTCCCACGGTGGTCATCAGGTCCACATGATAGGCATTTTTATCGAGAATAGGAAACAACGTAAAAGGCAGGAGCACCGCGAGGACTCTAAAAAAATGCGGTCTTTTACCGAAATTCATACCTTCTCTGGAAGGTTTTCACCGAATAAACCGGAGGGTTTGAATATCAACACCATCCCCAAAAGAACGAACGCAAAGACATCTTTCCACTCCGAAGAAATGTAGCCGGCGCCCAACCCCTCAAAGACACCGAGCAGCACGCCGCCCAGCATCGCGCCCGGAATGCTGCCAATGCCGCCAAAGACCGCAGCGGTGAAAGCCTTTAAACCCAAAAGATAGCCTTCGTGAAAATTGACACTGCCATAATACATGCCGAACAAAGAGCCCGCCACCGCCGCCAGCGCCGAACCCAAGATGAACGTAACGCGGATGATGCGGTCCACCGACACACCCATGAGCCTGGCAGCTTCGGGGTTTTCAGCCGAAGCGCGCATGGCCTTGCCGGCCTTTGTATTTTTCACAAACCACGTGAGAAAAAACATCATCGCGAATGACGTAACAAATATGACAACTTGAATCAGAGAAAAAGAAAGTGGTCCGAGATGAAAACGGATATTTGGAATGATTTCGGGAACGCTTTGCTCTTTAGAACCGTAAATCAGCATGACCGCGTTTTGAAGAAAAAAGGACACACCGATGGAGGTGATGAGTGCCGCCAGCTTCGGCGAGCCTCGAAGCGGTTTATAGGCCACCTGTTCGACGAGCGCGCCCAAAAGCGCGGCGCCCGCCATTGAAAAAAGAAGCAGCGCTATCAAAACCACCCAAAAAGGAGCGCTCGGAAAAAGAGACGCCAGGATCCCTATCATTGTAAGAGCAAGGTAGGCGCCGGTCATAAAAATTTCGCCGTGGGCAAAATTGATAAGCTGAATGACGCCGTAAACCATCGTGTAACCGAGCGCGATCAGCGCGTAGATCATACCGATCGTGAGGCCATTGAGAAGTTGTTGTAAGAAAAGTTCCATGAATTGGGAAGTTTGCTTAGAAAAAAAGAAACTTACGGGTGACGCCGCTTGGGTTGCGAGGCAAGAATTGTTCCTCGCAGGGGAAAACGAGCGTCCCGAAGAGGAATAATTCTTGCCGAGCAAAAGCGCAAGACCCGTAAGTTTCTTTTTTTCATGGTTTAACTTCTTCTAAAAACTTGAACTTCCCATTCTCAATTTTGAATATGCCGACACTCTTTCCGATGGCGTCGCCCTTGGCGTCAAAATTGATAGGCCCGAGTATTCCCTGAAAATCCTTAGTGGCGCGCACTTCGCGAAGCACCGCTTCCCGGTCCGCCTTGCCGGCGCGGCGGATCGCCTCGATGAGCACATTCGCCGCGTCATAACCATAACTCGAAAACGACCCGATTTCGCCGTATCGGGCTTCATAACGCGTCACAAAATCTTTGGCATCCGGAAGCGAATGCGGATCAACCCCCAGCATCGTCGCGTAGGCGCCTTCGGCAAGCTCCGGTGTCGTGAGTTTTATCAACGTCACGTCAAAAATGCCGTCGCCGCCCATCCACGGCGAGTCAAGGCCAAGCTTTCGAGACTGTTTGATCAGAAGCGAAAGCTCCGGATAAATTCCTCCAAAGAAAATAAGCTCAGGCTGAGTGGCTTTGACCTTCGTCAAAAGCGGCGTGAAATCTTTTTCTCCTTGCGTGATACCGTGATGACTCAAGACCGTGCCGCCGAGCAACTTGAATTTTTTATCAAACTCGTCCGCAAGCCCCTTGCCATAAGTCGTCTGATCGTCGATCACGACTATTTTTTTAAAACCCAGCTTTGAAATGACGAAGGTCGCGGCCGCAGGCGCCTGAACATCATCCGTAGCGCACACCCTGAAAAAAGTGTCAAAACCCTGGCGGGAGATCTCGGGGTTCGTCGAAGCCGGCGTGATCTGGACCATCCGGCTTTCGTGATAGATCGCCGAAGCGGCCTTCGTGCAGCTGGAGTTGAAATGTCCGATCACGCCAACGACATTCGGATCGGCGATCAGTTTGTTCGCCACGAGAACCGCCTGCGTCGGATTGTGCTGGTCGTCCATCGGGACAAATTTCAGTTTTGTGCTGCCAAACACAGGCCCTTTGATGTTCGCGTCTTCCACTGCCATCTGGGCGCCCTGCATGACACCGACGCCGATGTAAGCCTGGTCTCCCGTGAGCGGCGCGACAAGACCGATTTCAACCGTATCCTCTTTCGCCAAAGCAAGCGGGGAGGCAAAAAACAAAAACGAAAAACAAATCAGTCTGGAAATAAATTTCATTCTCGTGTTATTCCTTGACCTCGATCACGCCACACCCCACGCGTCCTCCGGCATTGCCGGTCGGCTGGCCGAAGTCGTCTTCTTTTTCATGCAGAATGATGGATTTGCCGGCGACGTCGTATTTGCCGGTGCTGAGTGAAAGCGAAGGAACCGTCTCTGAAAGTTTGCCCGTGCCGTCCGCGCCGACTTCTATATTTCCGAGATCACCCGCGTGCGCATGCGTAAAACCATCTTTAATCAAAAGACCGTGCGGCGCGCCGTCAGGATTGTAGTGGCCGCCGGCCGCTTTGCCGCCGTCGGCACAAACACCCTTTTCATGAATATGAAAACCATGCTTGCCGGGCGTCACGTTTTGAACTTCGGCGTTGACCTTGAGGCCCTCCGGTATTTCCGTTAAAACGACTTTGCCTGAAATTTTAGAACCTTCTTGAGTGCCCTTAATATCCACTGTCGCCGTCTTCGCAAAAGCAGTTAAATTTCCCGCCGCTAAAAAACCCAAAACAAACAAAAAAGCCAAAGCCCCGCGCAAGAACATCATAAATCCCTCCTCAGTTTGAGTTCCTCATTGATTTTATCCTAAAAGATAACGTGTGTCATCGGAAATCAGGATATCAGCACCACGGATTTCTGCGCACCAGATATTTCTTGATCACGCTCCACGCCTTTAATTTTTTCTCATAGCTCATCGACGCGTGAGCGGGGCTTGTGGAGGGAAGGTAATGAGCGGGCATCCGGACGGCTTCCCCGCAATGCTCCCGGAAAAGCTTTTCGGCGGTTCGGCCGTTCAAAAATATCGCCGAGATCGAAAGATGCCTGTGAATCAGCCCGAGGATGGGGTTGGGTTTTATGTCTTTAATGCTGTGGTCGCCGGCGCCTTCGCGCGTACAAGAACCGATGACGTCCCAGAGCGCGATGTGGTTTTCTTTCAGAAGGGCGATCTTCTCTTTATAATCTAAAACTTTAAATTTTTCAAAAAACAAATCCTCCATGATCCGCCAGAAATGATTGCCCGGAAAACCGTAATATTCCCGCTTTTTCAAAGCGACGGGCCCGGGCATCGAACCGAGAATCAAAATTCTTGGCTGATCACCGGTGATAGGTTTAAAACTGCGTAAAATTTTACTGCGGATTTTCGGTTGTAACGTCCTGTGACGCAGAGGAAGAGCTCGTGTCCGCCGCCGGGGCGCCGTTTAAGAATTTTTCCAAAACCGACCAAGTCTTGGGGCCGACCTTGCCGTCGGCTTTCAGGTTATTTTGGCTCTGAAAAGCCGCGATGGCTTTCTTTGTCTTGGGACCGATCTTTCCGTCAATCGGGCCGTCGTACAAACCGGCATTCTTCAAAGCGGTTTGAATCTGCTGCGGGTGAGTGAGAGAAGCCGCCTGGGAGGCCGTCGTATCCGCGCCAGACGCGGCCGTTGTGGACGCGGAACCGGCGGATTGGGTGACCGGCGATGTTTCTATGGGAAGCACTTCTACGGCACCCTGGCCTTGTTTGTTCGAAGCGTTCGATTGCGGCAACTGCGCCAATTCTTCGGTGCCATTCAACGAATCAAAACCCGTTTCCGTCTTGAGGCTGGCTTCCTCGGTTTTTTTCTTGAAACACCCTGAAGTAACAAGCGCAAGGCCCAACACAAGCACCAAAAATATTTTCGACTGCTTCATTTTTTTTCCTTCCCTTTTTAAAATTGGGTGAACCATCTATCGACGGCCATCAATGGGATTTCAGTATACCCGCGTGAAAAACGCTTGTCAAGAAATGGGGCGTTACGCGGCGACACCCGAGGTTTCTTCGTTCACAAGCAGTAATCTCAGAAGCTGTTCGACGCTGAAATGGCCGATCGGCGAGACGGCGAGGGTGCGGTATCGGAGAACGCTGCCTGGCGAAGGAAGCTTGATGATCGTGATATCGTCCAGAATACTGGAATTTTTAAATTCGATCCGGTCCTCGAGTCCTATCATCATTTCCCACATGTAAGAAATGATTTCAAGCGCCTTGGTCCTGTCCGCTTTTTCCTTTATATTATCAAGATCGAAGGACTCAATATCCGCGATGAGCCGCCACACCGCGCAGTTAGGCAGCACCGTAAATTCGCCCGCGGTTGTTTTGATATTTTCCGGCAAACCGGGAAAAAATCCGGATTTTAAAATTTCCTTTGCCCGGTTAACATTGGCCTCTGAAGGCGCGTCCACATAAACTTCCGGCATGCCTTTGGGCACTTTCATGTCCGACTGAAAAAATGGGTCATTTGTTTCTTTCATTGCAGTTCCGTTCGCATCAGTGAATTGAAAATAAAATCCGTCTTTTCTCGCCTCATCCATTAGCCTTTTTAGATCCGCCTGATATTTTTCAGGATATTCTTTGAGACGATCGAGTGGATAAATGATGCTAGCGGAAGCATTCTGATCCTTCAGAACCCCGAGAGCTTTAAGCGCCGCGTGATACCTCCCTATCGCCCTCTCGAGCATCCGGCCGTGGAAATAAGCCTTCTGCTCCTCGGAAACCTCCGGCTTGGATACAATGGCAACTTGTTTCGTAAACGTTTCGGATTTACGCGCGTCGGTGATCATGGCGTTTGTAACATGGAGATCAACATTTTCTATCTTCATAATGCCGCCGTTCTCATCGAGCCTAGCGAAGCTTATATGAAAACCGTTGTTGTAAGGATCATGGCTTGAGAAAAGAAGAATCTTTCTCAAAGTTCCGTCTGTCAGTTTGATTTGTATCGGCGTAGCCATAGCTGTTTTTAAAGAATCGTGGGCTACCAGTTGAATCAGAGCTTGTTTTTCTTCCTCTAAAAGACGCTCTTTTATTTCAGCGGCGTCTGCGAAAGGAATATTGAAGGTTGGACCCGAAATACCGGCGAGGAAATGCGGTTCGGCCAACCGCGCGGCGAGCGTTTGGTCTTGAGCCGTGAGAACGCCGGACGGATAAACGCGCCCTACAGCGTCATGAAAATCCGCCAAAGGTGATTTGGACTTAATTTCTCGTGCTATTGCGTCTGCAATATTCTGAGCTGTTGTTTCCTTATCCAAGGATAAAATACTTTCGTCGAGAGTGTGTTCACCCTCACCCATATTTTTTATGCCGACCGAAAATCTTCTTCCCAAAGAATCCTTTTTGGCAACAATAATTAAAAAGTTTGAGTTTGGAATTCTTGCTTCCGCAGTACTGGGTCCGGTCGTCACCCCTTCGGAAATGCCCAGAATAACCTCTTCCACGCTGTCGAGACTTGTCCTATCGATCTTGGATCCTGCAAGCGTTTGACTGATCAATTGACGGATATCTTTTTCTGCTTCCCCATGATTCTTGCGAGTAATAAACACATACTTAAACGCAGTGCCGGAGGCAATAATCACAAGCCATGTTTTCAAAACATCATTAGTATTTACGTCCCGACTCATACCTACATTCCTTACCCTTTCAACCTTGACTTCCGCGAGCCGCGCGCCCCATTGTGGAGTTGTCGCGTCGGTCCATGGGGATTGATGCACGGCAATATATTCGAGTTTCTTGTCTATTGTCCGCCTGCCCCCTAAAAAATCCAAGCTCTGATAACCGTACGTCTGGATCAATGCTTCTTTGATCGAATTGAAAAGGGCCCGTAGCGTTTTTTTTGCTGATCGATCAAAGTAATAAATAAAGGCTGTTGATTCACCATCCACATCAAACCTCACTTTTGTGTTGCCTTTCTTAGAGGATGAATCCGCAACTGAAAGATGTACATTTGGATTCATTTCGTCCTCGATAACTCCCGAGACTGTTGCAAGCCGCGCGGCAGCAGATTGTCCGGTTTCTGCAAAGCCACCCAGCGTTTTACGTAACAAATAATGAAGGGGTGATTTTAATGTATCAAACGGTTCAGATCGGA
>Ga0209515_10004867_pt1 | contig 17817 bp, 18 predicted proteins | sample Subgroupgradi54m_FD_187454 | JGI IMG/M metagenome (GOLD analysis project Ga0209515, IMG submission 187454) | Subsurface groundwater microbial communities from S. Glens Falls, New York, USA - GMW60B uncontaminated upgradient, 5.4 m (SPAdes)... ...
CTTGGCCTTTTAAGAATTCCGCCGAAGACTGTCCTTCTACTCCAAGGCCGAGTATTGCAACTTTTTTATTTTTGAAATTTATCTGCTTCATAAATCAATCGATTTTACGTTTTTAACTGCTTTTCCCAAGAGCTGCTCTGCCAACTTTTTGAAACTTGAGCTATTCCCTGTTGTAAAATAATAATCTTCTTTCTTTTCTACTGCAAGAGCGTTGTTATTTATAAGTATCTGTTTTAGCCTTCTGGCAATTGCTCCACCAGAATCAACCACAGAGACTTTTTCTCCAACAATTTGCTGTATCTTATCTTTTAGAAATGGGTAATGAGTACAACCCAAGGCTATCGCATCAACTCCTTTATCAACAAGCGGAAGAAACCAGTCGCGAATAACTTTTTCTACCCTTTTATCGTCTACTTTACCTTCCTCTATCAACCCTTCAATATTCGTGTCCCCGACTATATAAATCTTTACGCCGTTTGAAAATTTGTTAATTAAATCCTTAAGATATTTACTTTTTGCTGTTGCCGGAGTTGAGAATATTGCGGCTTTTTTGCTTTTTGAAATTTCCGCAATGGTTTTTATAACAGGCACTGTGCCAATAATTGGGGTTTCATATTTGCGGCGCAGATAGTCAACTGTATAAATGGTGGCGGTATTACAGGCAATTACTACTGCTTTAACATCATTTTCTATAAAAAACTGTACTATTCTATCTACTATAACCACTAATTCCTCTTTTGTCTTTTTCCCATAAGGAAGGTTTTTCTGGTCTGCAAAAAATATTAAGTTTTCTTTTGGTAGAATTTTATTTATTTCTAGAAGTATCGAGAGGCCGCCGACTCCAGAGTCTAATATTCCAATTGGTCTATTATCCATAAAAAAGTACCAGGGGTGAGATTTGAACTCACGACCGCAGGGATATGAATCCTGTGCTCTAACCACTGAGCTACCCTGGCGAGTCCGATTTCGAACTGCAAAAGGAGTATATCAATTGACTGTGCGTAAATCAATGTTATAATGGTTAAGCAAATGCGCGGTCACGGCGCTCGCATGATGATTTCCGCCGTCGCGCAACCTTAAAGGGAAATCGTGTGGGAAAAACCGCGAGGTTTGTCCCAAGCGGAGCATAAGCGGGGTAGTGTACGGTGCACACGAGGCTCATAATCTTGTAGGCTGGGTTCAACTCCTAGCCCCGCAACACATTAAAAGAATAGGTTCCACCATTTTCTCCAGTTTGGAGTTAAGTCTTCTATAGGCTTGGCAGAATTGCTGCTAATCAAGAGCTCGCTAGGAATAAGAATACTTTGCTCACCAGGTTTTGATAGAAAAAGATTGTCTCTTGCCTGCTCTTCTACGAATCTGGGGTCGTAGGTTTTAGAAAGTTTCTGTTTTAGCGCCTGATTCTCATTTTTCTGTTTTGCAAGCTGTTTTTGGTACGAAATTATCAAATCCTGCTTTTTCCACAGGTCATATAAAGAGCGGCTGAGCCCAACTATCACTATACATAAGCTTAAAACCAAAATTGCAAATAAAATTCTTCTCATTTGTCCCTTTATAAATGCTTCTTGACTATTAGCTTCATTATTGATATTATAGGATATTGTTTATATGAAAACCATAAGACTTTCCGACGCAAACGAAGAGTTCAAAAAGTTTCTTTTGAGCAACAAAAGCTCAGGTGCTACTATTGTAGCATACGGTAAAGACGTGGAGCAGCTTGTAGCTTTTTTAAGCGAGCTAAAAAAAAGTCACGTTGCCGAAGTGACCAAAGAGGACATTGATGCCTTTTTGGCAAAGATGAGCGGAAACGGCTACACGCCTAAATCAATCTCAAGAAAACTCAATTCTACTCGTACATTCTATAGGTTTCTAAAAATTAGTGAATATATTACAGATGACCCTTCCCTTTTGGTTGCACACCCACAATATCATTTGGCGCCTCCAAGAATCTTAACTCCTACAGAGTACAGGGCGCTGCGTGATGCTGCGCAAAACGACCCTAGAATGTATGCCATTATTGAACTTTTGCTTCAAACCGGAATTAGAATTGGAGAATTGGCAGCTCTAAAGATGGACGACGTCAAGAAAGACTCACTTCATATTCCGGCTGTTGAAAAGCACGAAGAAAGAACAGTTCCCTTAAATTCCAGAGCAAAAGAAGCTTTAAGAAGGTATCTTGAAGTTAGACCCAAGATTGAAAGCGGACCCCTTTTTGTAACTAAATCGGGCAAGTCATTCCTAGTTAGAAATATTAGAACCGCAATTGAGCGATACTTTAGAATTGCCGAAATAAAAGGCGCAAAAGTAAATGACTTAAGACACACTTTTGTGGCTCACCACTTGCGTCACGGTCTTTCTTTGATACTGCTTTCCAAGCTTTTGGGTCATAAAAGGCTTTCTACAACTGAAAGATATCTTGATTTTGTACCTGATAGAGCAAAAGAAACTTCAGTCATGGCCGAACTGTAATTTAGATTATCTCTTGCCTATTAAACGCTTCGGCCGCTTTATATAGAGCTCTTCGATATAACCTTTTCTAACCCAAAACGGAAATCTATATTCTTTTTTAAATCCACCGGCTTCTTCAATTATTTTGCCGACAATCGATTGCTTAATTGCTGCAAAACTACTCTCCCCTTCCTGATTAATACTCAGCAAATATTTCTTTGTATTTCTCCTGATATCTTTTAAATAATTTCTTACTAAGCCAGGGTTAATCTCTGGGAAAGAGTCTTCATTTAAAGTTAGATCGAACCTATTCTTTGGCATTTTTGCAAACATAAAATCCGGCAACACCTTTATTGCCTTTGGTTTTTCTCCGTAGAGCGAGACCGAATTAGGAAAAGATTTGAGTAAAAAGTATCCCTGCAAGACATTTATGTAAGACAAATCAAAAATAGAATAGTCGCGAATGCCGAGCTTATAAGAGTAATAAGCTGCCTTTCCAACGCCTCCGCCAATTTCCGCCACTTTTACTTTTTTACCAGCGGTTTCCAGTACTCGAATCGCGGTATAAAGCGCATAAATGTCCCGGACGTGGAGAGAGCCGCTTCTAAGTTTTAATTTGAAAAGCGCATTTTCAAAATCAGGTGTCGTAATTTTTATCTTAAGTCTTTTCTCAATTTCCAGAATTAATTTATTTTCATCTTTATAAATATTTGCGCCATATGTTCCCTGTTCCGGATTTTCATACGGCAAGACAGACAGATATTCGGCGAGTGCTACAAGTTTGTCTTTAATATTTACACCTGTAAATCTTCTGAAAATTTGCGATGAGCGAAGTTTTTGGTATTCAATTTCACCCTGAACTAAACCCTGGGAAATTCCTCTTGCATGCACGCTCAAAAGATATTTGGCAAGAGTTTCTGGGCTACCTTCTTGTAAGACGTCGATGAATTCTCTGTGATAACTTGTGGCCAAATCCGTCCAGATATCTTTTTTCCTGCCTGCCGGCAAGGCAGGATTTTTAGAAATATTGAGCTTTGTCGCCAGCTTATAAGCCTTAAGCAATCTTCTGCAAATTACAATGTCTTCCCTCTCTACTTTATTTCTTAGAATAGTTATCGTTTCAACTTGAGGATATCCTTTGGGAAAAGGGTGCATCAAAAACTTATTGAGGATGTATCCTCTGTCACGAGTTACTTTCAGGACAGAGAATTTAACTATCTTAGGTACAAAGCTCATTGGTGTGGGTGCGCTTGGGATCGAACCAAGGACATCTACTTTATAAGAGTAGCGCTCTACCACTGAGCTACGCACCCTAATCGACTGCTATTCTATCAAGAGAGGAAGATAACATCAAGCTAGAGTCTGGCACGTTCGCCAATTTCTCCTTCAATTAGAGTCGCATCCCGTCCGTACTTAAGACGGGAGAGTTCTTTTATAAGCTCTGCAATTCTTGGATTTGCCAAGGCTTTCTCAGCCGTCATGTCACGCGTTAAATCCATTGAGAAAGGAGGTACCGGCTCTCCCCCGACAATTGTTTTAATGTATGTATTAAACCTATCAATATTTATTAAATCCGCTTCTGTAAATGTTGGCTGGAATTCATGTTGAAGATAATTTGCATCAGTTACTCCAACCCTAAATGAAGCAACAGTTCCAACATTTCCAAATATAGCGTTCTTGACTTCCTCTTCCATCTGCCCGACAAATTGGTTTGCAACAATTAAATTGAGTCTATATTTTCTGGCCTCGGATAATATCTGGGCAAAGTCAGGAGTCGCAAAGTTTTGGAACTCATCAACATAAAGAAAAAAATCAGGTCTTTGATCTTGTGGTACGTCTTGCCTGCTCATTGCCGCAACCAGAATTTTTGGAACAAGTATTAGACCTAAGAAGTTTGAATTTTCTTCCCCGATTTTTCCTTTTGAAAGATTAACAAGTAAAATTTTCTTCTTATCCATCACTTCCCTAAAATTAAATGAGCTATAGGACTGACCGATGATATTTCTTATCATTTTGTTTGTGACAAAGCGTCCGAATTTGGAAACAATGTAATCCAAGACCTCTGATTTATGGAAGTCCGAAGTTTGCGCTATCTGGTCTGTCCAGTAACGCCTAATAATCGGGTCGGAAACTTTTGGGAGTAGTTCCTGGACAAAGTTTGCGTCTGTTAAAGCTCTTACAACCTCAATAAAAGTAGCACCCGGATCATACATAACTGTTAACATTGCGTTTCTAATTGCGTGTTCAAAACGCGGACCAATAATTCCGGTTTTGTTTGGATCAAAAAGCTTATACATAAGCCCAATAATTGAAGTTACAACGTAATGTTTTTGTTCCTCGGTTGCGGCCTCAAGCATATTAAAGCCCATTGGGCGGGCAGTGTCTGAAGGATCAAATAAAATTACATCTTCTGCCCGCTTAGACGGGATAAGCTGCAAGATATCATCAATTAAATCTCCATGTGGATCAATAACGGCAAGTCCTTCCCCATTATTGATATCTTGCATAATCATCGCCTTAAGAAATTCAGATTTGCCGGTTCCAGTTTTTCCAATAATGTACATGTGTCTTCTTCTGTCATCTATGTCTATAAAAACAGGTTTTGAAAGACCCCTATAGGTGCTTTTTCCAAGATAAAGGCCGTGTGAAGGTATTTGGGAAGGAGCGGGCGCTCTTTTGGAAGAAACCCAGAAAATGTGAGGAGTTTCAACTGACTTATTGGGAAAATGGAAAACCGTTGCAAGCTCTTCACTTGTCAAAACAGACATCTTTCCCCGCATTGGAAGATATCTATAAATAAAATCTGCCATAAACATTCCCTTAAAACGCGTGCCTATTTTTGTAAACGAATTAGCGCCTGAGAATTGATTAAAAGCGTTTACTATATTGCCCAGATGTGCCTCAGCCGCTTCTTTTGTGCTTGATGAGACAACCATCCGCACGATAAAGTTAAAACCAGGTTTGCCAATTTTGTTTTCAATTCCCTCAAGTTCTTTTGGGTCTGCCGAATATTTGGCGGTTTCAGGATTTGCCTCTGCCTTTTTTATTTTTGAAAGATGGGAACGGCCATTTGATTTCCATTTTCCGTCTGCCGGAGAAATTATAAACTGAATTGCGGCTCCTTCCCCTTCTGTCATCTTGGCCAGAACCGACGTAACTGAAGAAAGTGGATCGGTTGCCAAATCTTTAAAAACCTTAATTGGCATAAAATCATAGTTTTTAAGTTTTAAACTGGCAAAAGCAACCTTTCCTTCCTTTGAAAAAATGTTGTACTCATTTCCCACTGTATAGCCCTCTCTCATGGAAGATTTTTCCTCTACGGGTTTTATCTCTGCGTCGGGATATGCGCCGTTTATTTGCTTTTCTACAAAATCCCTAAGCTTGTTTGGAACATAAAGATAAAAGCGTATATCCTGTGGCATTCCAACTATTTCAAAAGAGATATGCGGCTGAAGTTTTAGAAAAGAAAACCTTCCGCTTTTTCTAAAAGACGCAAGAGAAGCAAAAAGCTGCTCTGCCGCGTCAATTTTTATTTCATTGTCGCGGGGTACCGCCACCTGAAGAAGCGTTGAATCCAAAGAATACTTCTCTCTTTCTCTGTTTCTATACCAAATAATCAAAAGGTAAGCCCCTAAAGCTGCAAGGCCCACTAAAATTATAGAAAGGACAAGGCCTACTAAAAAGGCTGTTAAAATCTGCATCAGGTTATCTAAGGAAAAAGCCATATTATTTATCCTTTCAAAACTTTAAGAACTAAGGCTGAAAGCCAAGCAAGTGAACTTCCTACCCCACTCTTCTTACCAACAATTGCCTGTTGAGCAGTTAGGGGTAAATTTGCTGATGAACTTAGATTTGCGTGAGTGGTTTCTTTTACGTGAACTAGTCCTGCTGTCTTTACTTCATCCGACAAAGTTGGAACTTGTTGATTTACTGCTTTGACTCCGTGTTCCAAAAGTTCCGGGCTGACAATAGGCTCCGGCTCTGAAGACTTTATAAATGTCCCAATAGGTTCCTGTTCTTTTTGCACAGAACCTACGGCCTGCGGAGGCGCAGCTACGGGATTTACTTGCTGAACCTGGTCTTGTTGCTTGGGATTTGTATTATCCATGACATATACATAATAGCATTAAAGGGAGGGTGTGTCATTACAAAAAGACAATAAAATTCTAACGGTTACGCAGCCTTTTTAGCTTTATTCTCTTCTTTATTCTTCTTACACGTGCAATTCTCTTTTTCCTTGTGACAAGAGGAGCATGTCTTGTCACTAAGATAAGTTTCTCCGTTGGGGTATTTTAGTATGTCTGAATTAGAAAAAGAAAATGTATCCCATGCCCAAATGCTTCCATGCTGAGCATTAGATGAGATATTAACACAGGAAGCTGTTTGACTAAAATCAAACTCAATAAAATAACGGTTTTGCGCATCTGTTCCTTTAAAAAATTCCTGCATTGCTTCAAGCATTTGCTTAGTATCCTCATCGGTTGCAAGCTCTGTAATACTTTGAGGTTTATTATCCAAGTTTGTTGCTACAAGCATATCGTCAATCTTTTGCGTCCCCCAAACAAACGAATACTGTCCGTCATCCCGATACGCGCGGTCTAAGTTTTCTTCTCCGTTAAAAATATCTAAAAATTTTCTGCCGTTTCCGTTGGAGCCTAAAATTTCCCCTACGCGGCGTCTTTGAATTTCCCTTTGCGCCCTTGCCAAATTCGGAAAGTATCTTTCATATGCCCCAACAGGTGCATAAACCAAGCTTGCGAGTTTATCTTCCGGCTTCTGGTCTCCTTTTACAAGGCCTACCAATTTATGCGGTCCAAACCAAACAAGCTGCACTTCATTTCCCCCAATTATTCCAACTATCTCCTGTGCCGCATCCTCCATTGGTGTTTGACGGTCCCAGGAAAAGCCGGTTGAAATATTTGCCACCATTGAAGATTCGCCTGCTCGCATCCCAGCAATTTGGACAAAAGAAAAGCTATTCCTAATTGCCTCTTTCACTCCTATTTCTTGGTCTGGGGAAATAATAATTTCAGCTGCAGCGGGCATTCCCTTTTCCCAAATTCTACGCCCTTCCTCACCCGCATTGGGAGCCGATTGCATAATCATCTCCATTGGTTTTCCTATTCCGTAATCTCTTTCTACTGCTGCCATATCGTCTCCTTTTTCTTTTCTTGCGAATTTACAAAGCGGGCCATTGTAAAAAACAAATCTGATAGTCTATTGATGTAGATAAGTATTGAGGAGTTAATTTTTTGCTTGTTAGATAAAGCAACTATTCGCCTTTCTGTTCTCCTGCAAACTGTTCTTGCCAAATGCAAAGCCGCACCTGCTTCCCCCCCACCTGGCAAAATAAAGTTCATCAACCTTGGTAACTTCCTAGTCATGCCATCGATTAATTTTTCGAATTCTACTGCTCTTTCGGAAAAGTATTTTGTATTATGTATTTTGTATTTAGTATTTGGAGAGGCGAGTAAACTTCCGATTAAGAAAAGATCATTTTGAATCTTGACCAATTCCTTTTTGATACTTGATACTTGATACTTACTACTTAATACAATTCCGAGCGCAGCATTTAATTCGTCAACAGAACCTATTGCTTCCATCACTAGACTATCTTTAGAAACTCTTTTTCCATTAAATAGACCTGTCTTGCCTTTGTCTCCTGTTCTTGTATAAATTGGCATATTAAATGCTGGGCGCAGATTTTTTGAAAAAATTAATTGCTAGTTCATAACTCCCAAAGAAAAGAGATACGTAAAACGCGTCTCCCAGAATCGTATTTCTAAAAAAGGGAATAGCCGAAACATAACAATCTAGAAGTCCAGTAAGCATCTTAGGATACAATCCTCCATTTATCCAAACTCCAAAATTAGTAATTATGAAAAATAAAACTGAAGAAAAAAATGTTGCCAGAAAAATATTTCTTAAGTTTTTGTGCTTAGAAAGCCAAATTCCCATAAAGCCTATTAATAAAAAGCTTCCATAGACAAAAAGTATTGTAGAATGAAACCCAAGAAAAATATCTGACAAAAACATTGCCAAAAGAGGAACTATCAATGCATATTCTTTATTAAGATAGACCCCTCCAAAAAGAGCCATTGCGGAAATCGGCGCAAAATTAGGCACATGAGGAATAAGACGAAGGATAACTGCAAAAATTATAATAAGAAACGGGTTTATTAACTTATTCATGTTTAGTATTTCTCAATTTTCCATTCGATTAGATCCGCATCTTTGGTTTTATAATCAGCTGGACCGACACTGGCCATTTTTCCATTTACATAAAATGCCCAATACTCATGTTTTTGTAAATCTGCTTTTCTTCCACCAATTGAAACTACTAGCCCAGACCCATCTTGAGAAATTTGATATTTATTCTTTAATAGAACTAAGGCATCTTTCCCATTCTCTCCTTTATAAGAAACGCTGTCTTTAACAATTTGAGTAATTGATGCACGATTAGTTGTTTGATTTTTATAACTAGCTCCTATGCTAAAAAAAGAGACTATTATTAAAATTAAAACTGCTATAAGAATTAACTTTTTTCTCATAAAAAAATCCTTCCGGTCAGTCTCGTCGCCTAGACGGATTTCCCAAGAAGGATAAATGAGGAGAGACAATCCTGCTCGGGAAAGAATCTAAAGTGGTTTTCTGGCTTTAATCCTACTTCGCACAAGGCTTCGCAGGATCCTCCGTAGCTTTATGCGTAGGAGGACAGTAGCGGCACTGCCGCCGATTTACACGGCGATTGCCCACTCAAGACTTTTACATTCTACATCAGCATTCGGCATATCCGCAACCATAACATTTGCGGCAGCCTTCTTCATATGCAAAACTTCCACTTCCACATTCAGGACAAATATCAAAAAGGCTAGTTGTTGATGCCTCTGCAGAACTTTCATTTGCTGGCTCTATCATAGGGAGTGGAGAAATTACAACATTTTCAACTAGCACAGGCGTCTCCTCTATTTTTGGCTGGTCTTTTTGGTGGCCGTTGAAAACAAATCCGGGTTTGTCTTCTACGTGTCCGTTTACTGCAAAGCCATGGTGATTAGCCAAAACTTTGGCCAATGCGTCCGGAAGTGAGCGGACTTTATCTTTTCCAAATCCAACGCTTCTTGCCCCACCAATTCCTGAAAGCTGAGCAACAATTTTTCTAACTTTTTCCTTTGGAACAACATCGCTTTCAAGTCTCAAGTTTAGAGAAATCATTCGTCCCAATGCATCTGCCATTGCCGCAACATCGCTCCCGGACTTTCCAATTGTGATAAAGACTTCAAACGGTTCTTTGTCTTCATTATGATTAATTGTTATGTAAGTTTTGCCAACAGGTGTTTCAAGCTGGTAAGTGTATCCTTCAAGAAGCATTGGTCTTGTCTGGGCTACCTTTTTTGGTGCAACCTCTTCTTTTTTAGCTTGTGCTGAGCTTGCCGAAGCATCTTCTACTCTTGAGAGCACTCCTTCCCTACTACCTTCTCTCATGTAGGTTACTCCTTTAAGCCCCATGTCATATGCTGTCATGTAAAGAGTTTTTACATCGTCAATGGTGTGGGCATTTGGAGCATTTACTGTTTTAGAAATTGAGGAATCAATATATTCCTGAGCTACTGCCTGAACAGATGTGTGCTCAAGAGGAGTCAAATCATTTGCCGAAACATAGTATGCAGGCTTTTCCCCGTCTGGATTTTCATTTTTCCACTGCTCAAAAAGTGGGTGGAGCATCTGGTGCTCGCCTGTTCTATCGCGTCTTATAAAGGTAAATTCATAAACCGGCTCAATTCCAGAGCTGACACCGGCGAGAAGTGATGTCGTTCCGGTTGGGGCAATTGTCAAAAGAACTGCGTTTCTTATTCCGTTTTTTGCAATTTTGTCCCGGAGTTGCTTTGGCAATGCTTTTATGTGATATCCCTTAAGATAAGGTACTTTCTTAAATTTAGGGAATGATCCTTTTTCCGCTGCAATTTCCGTTGAGGACTCGTAGGCTTTGTTTCTTAAGGTTTCGAAGATCTTCTTAATAATAGGAAGGCTTTCTTCGCTGCCATATCTTATCTTCATTTTGATAAGGGCGTCGGCGATTCCCATTATTCCCAGTCCCGTTCTTCTTATGTCTTTGGCGCACTTCTCATTTTCCGGAAAGAAGTAGTAGGTTGAGTCAATAACGTTGTCCATAAATCTCATGGCAACTTTTACATCTTTTCCAAAATTTTCAAAATCAAATACCTCATCCCCGCCTTGACCGCCGTCAGGCGAGGCAGGTTTGACATAAGCGGATAAATTCATTGCTCCCAAATTACATACTGCCCATCCGCCAAGAGGCTGCTCTCCGCAAGGATTTGTTGCAATTAATTTTTCAAAGTACCAGGTGTTGCTTCTTTTGTTGCTTCTTCCCAGGAAATGAAGTCCTGGTTCGGCAGATTTCCAAGCAGCCTCACAAATTAAATCCCAAAGTGCTCTGGCTTTTATGGTTTTATATACTTTAACTTTTCCACCCATTTTCTTCCATGCATCCATGTCTCCATCCCATTTGGCGTCGTAGCGCGTATCGTCTAAGTCCGGGTAAACCAAATCCCAATCTGCGTCTTTTTTGACAGCTTCCATAAATTCATCGGATATACAAACAGAAAGATTTGCGCCATTAATTTTTGATAAATCCTGCTTAACCGTTATGAATTCTTCAATATCCGGATGCCAATCCCAAAGCATAAGCATTGTTGCACCGCGTCTGGTCCCCCCCTGTTGTACTACGTCATGGGTGGCGTAGGAAAAAAGTCCTGCCCATGTTACAGGGCCGGAAGAGGTTCCGTTTACTTTCTTAACCCTTGCTCCATTTGGTCTAAGCGAGGATAAATTAAGGCCGACCCCGCCGGATCTGGATTGTATTTCAACCAATTGCTTTAAAGAATCAAGAATTCCTTCTCTTGAATCTTTAGGGGACGGGATTACAAAACAATTAAAGTAGGTTACCTGATAATCTGTACCGGCACCCGACAGGATTCTTCCCCCTGGGACAAATTTGAAATCCTCCATGACTTTATAGAATCTCTCCTGCCAGTTTTTGCGGATTTCTTTTTTCTCTTTTTTTGCAATGCCTCGGGCAACTCTTGCCCACATTTCTTCTGGTGTATGCTCCAAAAGCTCTCCGTCTTTGCCTTTTAAGGCATACCTATCTAAAAATACTTTCTCTCTTATTCCATCAAGTTTCATATTATCTTCCTTCTTGTCATTCTGAGTATCAACGAAGAATCTGATTTAATGAGATCCTTCACTTGCGTATCAGAATGACATTCGATATTATTTTATTAGTCTTTTTAATTCCTTCTCAAAATCTTCTACGTCTACAAATCTTCTAAAAACGCTAGAGAATCTTATGTAGGCAACTTTGTCAATTTTCTTTAATTTATTTGCAACCAGAAGACCGATTTTCTTACTTTCTATTTCAAGCGTTTCTCCTCCGCGCAGCTCTCTTTCTACTTCCGTTACCAACTTTTCTATCTTCTCAAGTGATACTTTTGTCTTCTGTGCTGCGTTTGCAAGTCCTGCTTTTAATTTATCTCTACTAAACTGCTCGCGTCTTCCGTCTTTTTTTATAACGACCAAATGTACGTTTTCTATTCTCTCGTATGTTGTAAACCTTTTATCACACTTAAGACACGCCCGTCTTCTTCTTATGGTTTCTAAGTCTTCGCTGTCTCTTGTTTCAACAACTTCTGTTTCACTTCCTCCGCAGTAGGGACACTTCATTATTAAATAATATCTTAAATATTAAATCTTATATCTAAGACTAGATTTGAGATCTAATTTAACATTTGAAATCTAAATACCATATCTAGTGCTAAGACTCATCTTATTGCGCTAAATATGCTGTGTCAACTAGAAATTTCTATATCAAAAATAGTCAACCTATAAAATTAGCCTCAAATTGCTAAAAGACTGGGCTAGGAGAAAAAAAATGTAAAAGTGAAGAGTATAATTTATGTACAGAGGTTTTGCTTTACTCTTATTTTTGGGGAAGAAATTCTTTTGCCCTTTTTTCAAAGTCATCCGCTCTTTTTTCTTCCGCAAGAAAAGTCGCCTTTAAGTTACCTTTAGTTCTGCTTTCTAAATCTTTTATTACTTCTTCATGTTTTTGCGCAGACTTATAAAGACGCGATGCAATATCCCCTACTGACTGTCCCTTATTTTTGGCTATTTTTGCCTGTGTGATGGCGGATTCAAAATAATTTTCTCCTTTTGAGATGCTTGTTGCAGCCATTTCATATTTCTTTTTGTCTCTTAAATACATCCCGGCCGCAAGTCTTTTATCAGCTTGGAGCAAATCAAACTCCGCTTTCTTTAATGGGTCAGAAATTAAAAGAGAGATAATTTTGTCCCGCGTTGCGCGCAGAAAATAGAAAGGACTATCCGGCAAAAGTCCAGGGTAAGGAAGCGTGTAGTCAACTTGGGTCTGAGCGGAGCCCGAACCAACGTTTTCCTGTGCAAAAGAAGGGGTCGAAACTAAAAAGAGAACTAAGATAAAAATTGTAAAAGAAATTACTTTTTTCATTTGTCTATCTTTCAGCAACAATATTTAAATAATCGCTTTGAAGAGGATCAAACTTTTCTTTAAATAAAGGCCCAAACGTTTCTCCGCCAAAAAAAGATACCTTTTTAAATCCGGCTTCCTTAAGCATTCTCTCTGCAATTTCTGGAGTTAAGTAAGTGGTTTGAGTAGAATTTAGCGTTCTAAATTTCCACTTCTTTCCATCAAAATCAAATACTGCCATTGTAAGAGTTGACATACTCTCTCTTCCCTTAGGCGGATCATGGAATCTTAAGAATGCATGCTCGCTAGGGAATCCATGTTTGGTCGTACTAAAAGTCAGGTCTCTGAATCTTTTTTTACCTTCTATAATTTTTTGTAAGTTTGTAGTCTGTATCACAGCTACTGCATCCTTTGAACGAAGCACTCTAGATACAGAAAGAAGAACTTTCTTTGAATTTTGTGTAAGATGAGGAAAAGCATTCCCCATAAATATTGCTGCATCAAAAATTCTTTGCTCGCGGGATAAGACATCCGGATACCACCCGGTTTTAATCTCAATCCTTTTCCTTATTGCTTCCGGATAAGTTTCCTTCTTGTCTTTAGTTCTTCTAAACATAAGCTCACTGCTTTCAATTCCCAATACATTGAAGCCTGCTTTTGCTAATGCAAAATCGTGTTCTCCAGTACCAAATCCTATGTCCAATATATCTGTCACTTTTCTATCCCTAAAAAGCTTTACTAAATCTGGGATCTCGTTACTTAATCTTTTTTTCCAATCAATCAACATATCATAATGATTCGCTTGCCAATCATGATATTCCTGGTCAGCTGTTAATGGCAGGTTGTCCCCTACCACAGCTCTAAAGATATCCCCTTTTGTTATCATTCCAACTAAATTATTCTTTTCATCAACAACAGGAATTCTGGCAATACTTTTTGTCGCCATAATTGATTGAGCCCTTAGGACTGGAGTATCAGAACTAACTAGAATCGGGCTCTTGTTCATTATTTTATCCGCTGTCAAAGCAAAAATTTGAGGAACCTTCTTTTCCATTTCTTCAAAATTACCTTCATGTATTGGATCTTGGGCATATTCGGCCATAGTGGGATAAAGCTTTGAGATTATATCTCCTTCAGTAATAAAACCGATTACTTTTTTGCCTTCAACAACGGGGATTCCATTTATTCCACGGCCAAAAATTATGCGGGCTACATCCTTAACTTTAGTTTTAGTAGTTACAAAATCAACCTGAGTTGACATTATGTCTGCAACTCTCATGGCAGCTTGTTTTTATCACAAAGAAAAACTAATAGCAAGGGGATGAATCACGAAATGCAAAGACTATTTATTAGCCGGGGCTGAAGATGGTTTTGCCAAATCATTTCCATAACGCATCACATATTTACTTCTTTGAAGAACCAGTTGCCTTACGTCTCTAAAAACTAACTCTCCTTTATCTGGATCCCAACTTTTGCAACGGTCTTCATATCTTATGCCAACAAGTTCAAATCCAGCCTTTTCAAATGTGTCAATAGCAAACTGGCTATCCTGTAATCCAAGTATTACGGCAACCGTTACGCTTGATACACCTAATCCTCCTGCATCTTCGCCAGAAAAAGCATAAGATAATCCTCGTCTTACTAGAACACGAGCTACTCCTTTATGGAGGTACTCGGTTGCTGAGAAAGTAACTAGTCTACTAAACTTTGCGCTATATAATCCTTCTTCTTTGGCCACCGTCATTGCGCCAATAATTTTATTATCTGGAAGAGTTGCTACAAAAAGCTTAGCTTCTGGATGAATAAAATAATATCTCGCAGTCTCATCAACCGTGGTTTCTGGAGTTACATCGGCAAGATGTGAAATCGCATGTGGAGATTTATACATTTCTAATACGGCAGGGACATCTCGGATGACATTTGCTTCCTTAACTATTGCTCCCAATCCCAACAAACGAAACTCGGGCCTTCTACCCGATGCAGGATTTGAATCACCATTGCCATTCCTAGCTTCTGGACTCGTCATAAGTTATCCACAATATTACACCTTTGCCGAGTGCAATACAAATTGGGATTGATATTATAGTAGTCCAGGCTGAAAGTCAAATAGAATTAAATTCCTATTGCTTCAAGGGTTATCTTGAGGGTTTGTCTCAGAAAATTTGCAATGAAAAATACTCTGATATAGAATACCCAAGATGACTGGTCCAGAAACACCTCAAAACCAAGGAGTTGAAGGTAATGTTGCGAGTAACAGGAGTATCCTCGTTGAACAATGGAGAAACGCGCCCTATGAAGTTCTTCACTATCCTGCTGGAAAAATCACCGATTCGCAAGGAAACGTTTTATATGAGTATCAAGAAGGCAGACGCCTTATGATGCTAGGCCAGGAAGTAATGGATAGTTGTCAATGGCCCTGGACGGAATCAACAGTTGATGATGCTTTCACTGTACTTCGTAGGCCTTTTCCATTGGCTAGCAAAACCAATGTGCAGATCTTGGAACGGGGGTTTGGAATGGGACTAGTGGCTTCAAGAATCATGCAAAGGCTTGGGATCGTTGGTGGGGAATATACTTGCATCGAGCTTAATGAGCAAATTGCTCAATACGCTGATACAATCTGGAGAGACGAGCAAAATAGAATAACCCGTGATCGAACTCTCAGTATAATGGGTGGAGATAACCTTAACGTGCCTTACATACCAATCAACATTGTGAGAGGCGATGCTTTTGAAGAGACCGAAAAGCTCGTAGCAGCAGGAAGAAAATTCGACATTATAGTATCTGATACATATCCCTTATCAGATGAAGAAAAAAGCGTAAATGATTTACTTGATATTGAACAATTAATTAAATGCTTAGCCCCCGAAGGAATTTTTGTTTTTTTTGGATTTCATACGGGCTCCGATGGTGGACTCAATTACAAACAAACGAATCTCATATCCAAACGCTTTAATGCTATCTCATCAAAGATGGTACAAGTAGCTCCGCCTCCAGACTATAAATACTTTAATCCGCCTAGTGGCCCCGTAAGAGAGTTACCGGTCATCCTCTGTGCGCAACCAGTAATAGAACCTTAAACCCCTATTGCTTCCAGAGTGATTTTGAGAGTCTGGTCGGGGTTATGGGAGTAAGTGTTTACTACTAGGTCATAATAATTTTTATGCCAATATACCCAAGTTTGATCGTCTTTTGCATAAAGCCTTCTCCATTTTTCAAGATTTCTTTGCTCTCTAATAACTGCTTCTTCTTTTGCCTGTTCAATTGAAAAACCGCGACTATTTACAAGTCTATCAATTCTTATTTCCCTTTTGTCCTCTCCATCATCATCCTCAACAACCAAAAGAATTTTGAAGACGCCGTCAATACCTTTAGCATCAAATCCTGCAAGATGACTTTGTATTATGTGATTTCTTTCATCCCTTAGCATTTTCTTAATTTTCTCTTCATATTCAAGATCAAATTTATCAGGGCGCTTACTAACTTCAAGCTCACTCATATTAAGCTCCTTATGAATTTTTTCAAAAAGCGCTCCTCCTTCTAAAAGCTCCCAACCTAATTTGTCCGCGAGTTTTGTAGCCAGAGTTGTTTGTCCGCTTCCTATTCTTCCGGAGATTGTAATGTTGCGGATAGTATCCTTCATTAAGCCTTTTTTCCCACCATTAAAACTTCCTCAACAAGTCTATTTGCATATCCATATTCGTTGTCATACCAAGCAATTACTTTTGCCATATTTCCGCCAACTACCTGAGTGAGAGATAAATCGACGATTGCCGAATGCGGATTGCCAACAATATCCGAGCTAACAATGGGCTCTTCTGTCACTTCAATAATTCCTTTATATTCCTCTTCTTCTGCTGCCTTTTTAAATATCGAGTTTATTTCCTCGGCCGTTGTTTTCTTTTTAAGAAGAAAGGTGAAATCAGAAAGCGATCCAACCGGAACCGGGACTCTTATTGAAAGGCCTGCAAAAATTCCTGCAAGTTCTGGCAGTGCTTGCCCTGCTGCAATTGTTGCACCAGTTGAAGTAGGCACTATATTAAGACCTGCCGCCCTTGCGCGCCTTGGGTCTTTGTGCCCTGAATCTTGCAATCTTTGATCTGAGGTATAAGCATGGACTGTTGTCATCATTGCCTTCTCTACTCCAAAATTTGAAACCATAATTTTGGCAACTGGTGTTATGCAATTAGTTGTACAGGACGCATTGTTAATAAGATTTTCGCCTTTATAATCTTTGTCATTTACAGAAATTACAAAGGTTGAGACATTTCCGCCTTTTACAGGCGTTGATAAGATCACTTTCTTGGCTCCTGCTGTCAAATGGGACTGAAGTTTATCCTCCGTTGTAAATTTTCCCGTTGATTCAATCACTACATCAACATCTAAAGCCTGCCAAGGAAGCTGAGTGGGTTCCTTTTCCGAAAAAACTGGGATTTCTTTTCCGTCAATAATAAAAGATTTATCTTTAACTTCTAAGGTGTGTCCCGACAATATTCCATAGACCGAATCGTATTTAAGAAGATTTAACCAACCCTTAACATCTGTGGAAGAACCTACATTAATAGCAACAACATCTATTTCTTTTTTGTACTTTTCCAGCATTACCCGATGCGCTACTCTACCAATTCTTCCGTAGCCATTTATTGCAACCCTAATCATAGAAAAAGTATAAAGTATCATGTATTAAGTATCAAGTATTAAGTAGAAAATGAAGCCATATTTAGAACGTAAGCATTGAAACAAACCCATTAATTCCGTCACTTTTTGCGTAATTCTTGAGAAGTGAAGGAGCGAAACAGGGGGAGGTCCGAGGCAACACTTTAGTGATGAACGCGGAGGGGGCCACT
>Ga0209515_10004869_pt1 | contig 17816 bp, 15 predicted proteins | sample Subgroupgradi54m_FD_187454 | JGI IMG/M metagenome (GOLD analysis project Ga0209515, IMG submission 187454) | Subsurface groundwater microbial communities from S. Glens Falls, New York, USA - GMW60B uncontaminated upgradient, 5.4 m (SPAdes)... ...
CGGCCAGCACATGGCGATCATGGCGGCATTCGAGCGCGCGCGCGGCGAGGTGATCGTGACGCTCGACGCCGACCTGCAGAATCCACCGGAGGAAATACCCAAGCTGCTGGCGGAGATCGAGAACGGACATGACGTCGTCGGCGGCTACCGCAAGGACCGGCACGATTCCTGGTTCCGCCGCAAGGCGTCGCGCCTGCTCAACGCGGTGCGTGAGCGCACCACGCGCATCCGCATGCGCGACCAGGGCTGCATGCTGCGCGCCTACCGCCGCCACATCGTCGAGCACATCACCGCCAGCGGCGAGACCTCGACCTTCATTCCGGCGCTGGCCATGAGCTATGCCGCCAATCCGACCGAGGTTGAAGTCGAACATGCCGCGCGCGCCGCCGGGACCTCGAAGTACCGGCTCTACGATCTGATTCGTCTCAACTTCGATCTCATGACGGGCTTCTCCGTCGTGCCGCTGCAGGTATTCACATTCTTCGGCATGCTCATCGCCGCCGGCAGTCTGCTGTTCGTGATATTCCTCTTTATTCGCCGCCTGATCATCGGTCCGGAAGCGGAGGGCGTGTTCACGCTGTTCGCGATCCTGTATTTCCTGGTCGGTGTCGGCATCATGGGGCTCGGCGTCATCGGCGAGTACGTCGGCCGTATCTACCAGGAAGTCCGCCGCCGCCCGCGCTTCATGATTCGTGACATCTACGAGCAACCCGATACCCAGAAGGCGGGCACAGGTGGCTGAGCCCGGCGTTGTCGTCTTTGCCTATCATGACGTCGGTGTCGAATGCCTCGATACGCTGGTCTCCCGTGGCAGCCGCGTGCTCGCGGTGTTCACACATCGCGACAACCCCGAGGAAAAAATCTGGTTCAGGTCGGTGGCGCAGCTCGCGCGCCAGCATGGCATACCGGTCCACACACCGGATTCCGTGAACACGCCGGAATGGATCGCCCGGCTGCGCGAGATGAAGCCGGATATCATTTTTTCTTTTTATTACCGCAACATGATCTGCCAGGAGATCCTGGACATCCCACGCCTCGGCGCGTTCAACCTGCACGGTTCACTACTGCCGAAATACCGCGGGCGGGTGCCGATCAACTGGGCGGTGCTGAACGGCGAGACCGAAACTGGCGCGACGCTGCACCATATGGTCAAGCGCCCCGATGCCGGCGACATCATCGACCAGGAAGCCGTGTCCATCGGCCCGCGTGACACGGCACAGGATGTCTTTATTAAAGTGACGGCGGCCGCGCGCCAGGTCCTGGAACGCAGCCTGGCTGCGATAAAACAGGGTTGCGCGCCGCGCCGCCCGCAGGACGAATCGCAGGCGAGCTACTTCGGCGGGCGCAAACCGGACGATGGACGCATCGACTGGCGCGCCGACGCCCGGCAACTTTTCAACCTCATCCGCGCCGTGACCCATCCCTATCCCGGTGCTTTCACTGATGTGCAGGATGCACAAATGCCGCGGGCGCAGGGATGCGCAGGAGCGGCGGACGTGGAGGGCCGCCGGTTTTTCGTCTGGTGGGCCGAGCCGCGGCCGGACGGCGCCGGACGGCCGGGCCAGGTGGTTTCGGTCGCACCGTTGCGGGTGGCGGCGGGGAACGGTTCTCTGGAAATAACGAAATGGCAGTGGCGCGGTGGCCCGGAGCAGGAGGGCAGCATGCATGGGTTGCGGCCCGGCCAGATCCTGGGCGAAGCGACATCGCAGGCGGCATCGGTTTAACATACGCATTTTTTGAACGGAGTCAGCATGAGCCTTAAAGTCTTGATCCTCGGTGTGAACGGTTTTATCGGCAACAGTCTGACCGAGCGCATCCTGCGCGACACCGACTGGGAGGTCTACGGCATGGACATGGGCCGGGACAAACTCGACCAGTGTCTCGGCCACGACCGCTTCCACTACGTCGAGGGCGACATCACCATCAACAAGGAGTGGATCGAGTACCACGTCAAGAAATGTGACGTGGTGCTGCCGCTCGTGGCTATCGCCACGCCCGCGACCTATGTGCTCGATCCGCTGCGCGTGTTCGAGCTCGACTTCGAGGCCAACCTGGCGGTGGTGCGCCAGTGCGTGCGCTACAAAAAGCGCGTGTTGTTCCCCTCGACCTCCGAGGTGTATGGCATGAGCGCGGACACCGAGTTCGACGAGGAGGCTTCGAACCTCGTGCTCGGGCCGATCAACAAACCGCGCTGGATTTATTCGTGCAGCAAGCAACTGCTCGACCGTGTGATCGCCGCCTACGGCCAGCAGCAAGGCTTCAAATACACTCTGTTCCGGCCGTTCAACTGGATCGGCCCCAAGCTCGACAATATCCTCGAGCCCAAGGAAGGCAGCTCGCGTGTGCTCACGCAGTTCATCGGCAACATTCTTCGCGGCAAGGACATCCAGCTCGTCGACGGCGGCGCGCAGCGGCGCAGCTTCACTTACATCGACGACGGCGTGGACGCGCTCATGCGCATCATCGAAAACAAGGACGGCTGCGCCGACGGGCGCATCTTCAACATCGGCAACCCGAAAAACGACATGTCGGTGCGTGAGCTGGCCGAGACCGTGCTCGCGCTCGTGAAGACCTATCCCAAGTATGCTCCGCTGGCGGAAAAGACCCGCCTCGTCACGGTGAACTCGGGCGATTATTACGGCAAGGGGTATCAGGACATCCTGACGCGCGTGCCGTCGATCCGTAACGCCGAGAAATACCTGGGCTGGAAGCCCGTGACCGACTTCAAGACGGCGCTGCGCAAGACGCTCGATTATCATCTCGGCCGGCCGTCGCAGGAACTGGAAGGTTGACCGGCGGCCATGCCGGAGACGCGCCTCGCGATCAAGGTCGATGTCGATACCGATCGCGGCACGCGCGTCGGCGTGCCGCGGCTTCTGGATCTATTCGACGAATTCGGCATCAAGGCGACGTTTCTTTTTTCTCTCGGTCCTGACAATACCGGCCGCGCCATCCGGCGCATCTTCCGGCCGGGTTTCTTCCAGAAAGTGGCGCGCACCAGTGTCGTCAGTACCTACGGGCTGCGCACTCTGCTGAACGGCGTGCTGTGGCCGGGCCCGCACATCGGCCGGCGCAACGGAGCGATCCTGCGTGCCGCGCGCGACCGCGGCCACGAGGTTGGGATCCACTGTTACGATCACATCCGCTGGCAGGATGGTCTGGCGCGCATGTCGCGCGCCGAGGTTTATGCCGAATTCGACAAGGCGCGCCGCGAGTTCGAGCGCATCTATGGCGAGCCCGCGCAAACCGCCGGCGCCGCCGGCTGGCAGGCGAACGCCCTGAGCCTGGCGGCCTACGATGACGCCGGCCTGCTGTATGCCAGCGATACGCGCGGCACGCACGCCTTTTTCCCGCGTGCGAACCGGATCGCGTTCAAGACCTTGCAGATTCCGACGACGTTGCCGACGCTCGATGAACTGCTCGGACGCCCGGAATATCCCGAGGAACGCCTGGTCGAACAGTACCTGTCATGGCTGCGTCCGGGACAACTCAATGTGCTGACCGCGCACGCCGAGATTGAGGGCATGATCAAGATCGACCTGTTCCGCGCACTGCTGGCACAGGCGCAAAAACGGGATGTTCGTTTCGTCCGCCTGGACGACTTGGCGCGCGAACATCTGCGCGAACGCGATCGCATTCCGGTCGGCGAGTTGATTCAAGGCGAAGTGGACGGCCGTTCCGGAACGCTCGCGGTGCAAAAAGCCGCCTGAGCCCGCGTAGCGCTTGTCCCCGGTCTCATTCATAATCCCGCCCCATGCTTGCTCCTGATATCGATCCGGTTGCCATCCATCTTGGCCCGCTCAAGGTGCACTGGTACGGGCTCATGTATCTCGTTGGTTTCCTCGGCGCGTGGTGGCTCGGTATTTACCGCGCGAAGCGTCCTGGTTCCGGCTGGCACCCGCAGGAAATCGCCGATTTTCTTTTTTATGGCGCGCTCGGCGTCATCCTCGGCGGCCGCATCGGTTACGTGCTTTTCTATAACTTCGGTTATTACCTCGAACACCCAATCGAGATTTTTTACATCTGGACCGGTGGCATGTCGTTCCACGGCGGTCTGCTCGGCGTCATCGTTGCCATGTGGCTGTATGCGCGCCGAACTCATCGCGCGTTTTTTGTTGTGGCTGATTTTGTCGCGCTGCTGACCCCGCTGGGCCTGGGCGCCGGCCGTCTTGGCAATTTCATCAACCATGAACTCTGGGGCCGCACCACCGACGTGCCCTGGGGGATGGTATTTCCCAACGCCGGACCGCTGCCGCGTCACCCTTCACAACTTTACGAATTTTCTCTCGAAGGGGTGGTGCTGTTCCTGGTTCTCTGGATTTATGCGCGCCAGCCACGACCGCAGGCGGCTGTCTCGGGGCTGTTTCTGTTTTGCTACGGGGTGTTCCGTTTTATGGTGGAGTTGGTGCGCGAACCGGATGCCCAGCTCGGCTATCTCGCCTTCGGCTGGGTGACCATGGGACAGGTGTTGAGCCTGCCGATGGTTTTTCTGGGAATCTGGATGTTCTGGTGGGCGTATCGGAAAGCCGAAACAAAACTACATACTACTTAATCCAAACCGTTTTTACATTTACAAACTCCCGAATGCCGTGCACGGACAGTTCGCGTCCGTAGCCCGAGTCTTTGATTCCTCCAAAAGGCAAACGCGGATCACTTTTGACTAGCCCGTTGACGAAGCTCGCGCCTGACCGGAGGCGCCGCGCCAGCCGTTCACCTTTTTTGACATCCCGCGTCCACACACTCCCACCCAGCCCGTAGCGGTTGTCATTGGCGATACACATCGCGGCTTCTTCATCCCTGGCCCGGATCATGATCGCCACCGGACCGAACAGTTCTTCCTCGTAGGCGCGCATGCCGGGGGCGACATGGTCGATGATCGTGGGCTCGTAGAAAAATCCCGGACCGGCGGCCGGTCCGCCGTGCAGCGTAAACGTCGCCCCCGCCATCACCGAATCAGCCACTTGCCGGCGCAGCTGGTCGCGCAAGTCGGCGCGCGCCATGGGTCCGAGCCCGGTGTCTTCCCGTGCCGGATCGCCCAGGCGCAGGGCTTGGGCCTTGTGCCTGAAAAGTTCGATAAAGGATTCGGCGATCGATTCAACCAGGATGAAACGCTTCGCGGCGATGCAGCTTTGTCCGCAGTTGAGAAAACGCGAGGCCACGCCGACGGACGCCGCCTGCTCGAGATCGGCATCCGCCAGGACGATGAAAGCATCCGAGCCGCCAAGTTCGAGCACGGATTTCTTGAGGCTGGCCCCGGCCGCGGCCGCCACCTTTCTTCCGGCGGTGTCGCTGCCCGTGAGCGTCACCGCGTGAATGCGCGGATCGGCGATGATTTTCTCCGCCTGTGCCGCGGAGGTCATGAGCGCGCGAAAAACGCCTTTGGGGAAACCGGCCTTGCGGAAGATCTCTTCGATGGCGAGAGCGCATTGCGGGACGTTCGAGGCGTGTTTCAGCACCGCGGTGTTGCCCGCCATGAGGCTTGGCGCGGCGAAGCGGAACACCTGCCAGAACGGGAAATTCCACGGCATGATCGCGAGCACGGTCCCGAGCGGCAGGTAAGCGACGTAGCTCAAGCTTGCGTCGGATTCGATCTTTTCGTCCTGGAGGAAGGTCGCAGCGTGTTCGGCGTAGAACTCGCAGCCCAAGGCGCATTTCTCCACCTCGGCGCGCGCCTCCTTGGCGATCTTGCCCATCTCAAGCGTGATTATTCCTGCATAATGTGCCGTGTTATTTCGCAGTTCGGTGGCCGCGTTGCGGAACAGCCGTGCGCGCTCGGCAAACGAGCTTGCCTGCCAGCCGGCGGTGGCCGCCGCCGCGTCGGCGAGCGCCGCATCCGTTTGTCGTTCGTTCCATGTGTCGAAGGTTTTCAACCGCTCGCCGGTGGTAGGATTGATCGTTTCCAGGGTCATGGGTATATCCTTGGCCGTTCAGTACATGTTCAAGTAGATTCATACCGCCGCAATAATTCCAGGCGTGGTTATCTATAATAAGGCAGCATGCAGCGATTCCTCTCGATTTTTTTACTTTTGGCCGGGCTGGCAAGCGTGGGCGGGGCGTCGTTCGCGCAGGATTTAATCCAGGACGAAGAAAGCAGCCGCCGTGATTATCTGGCGGCGATCGAGGCCTTGAAGGCCGGTCAGACCACGCGCTTCAAGATGCTCTATGTGCGCCTGGACGGTTACATCCTGCGCGGCTATCTCGAATATGAATCCATCAAAAATCGTGTTGCCGCCACGCCCGCGGCCGACCTGCGGCGCTTTCTCGCGGAAAACAGCCAGGCGCCGGTCAGCGATACCATCCGCAAGAAATGGCTGCGCGTGCTGGCGGGCCGCGGCGACTGGAAGACTTTCCTCAAGGAATACCAGGACATCGAGGACGATCCCGAATTGCAGTGCCTGCGTGTTTCGCATCTGCTGAAGACGAGCGAGGAGCAGGCTGCCCTCATGACCGAGGTGGAAAAACTCTGGCTCACCGGCAAGCAATTGCCGCGGAGCTGCGAGCCGGTGTTCGCCGCCTGGAAAAAGGCCGGGCATATGACCAGCGACAAGGTCTGGGCGCGCATCCGTCTGGCGATGGAGTCGCGCAATCTGCGTCTCGCCGGCGAGATCGCGCAATATCTCGATCCCGCCGAGCGGGTGTGGGTCAGGCGCTGGCAGGCGATGCACCGCGATCCGGTGCGCGAGCTGCATAACATCGCCTACCCGGTCGAAACGCCGGTGGCGCGCATGATCGTCAAACACGGCGTGGTGCGCCTCGCCTACCGCGATCCCGAGGAGGCCATGGTGCAATGGGATTTGCTCAAGCACAAATACCAGTTCTTCGGCGAGGACGACAATTATGTCCTGCGTTACATCGGCATCCTCGCGGCGCAGGACCAGCTGCCGCAAGCGCTGACGTGGCTGTCGGCGGTTTCCGCCGATCCGGGTGACATGTCGCTGCACCTGTGGCGGGTGAAGACGGCGTTGCGCGCCGGGCAATGGGAAATGGCCAAGCGCTTCATCGCGGGATTGAGCGAGGAGCAGCGGCAAGACAGCCAATGGCGCTACTGGACCGCGCGCATTCTCGAGTCCACGGGCAACAAGGACGAGGCGCGCCGTCTCTACGAGTCCCTCGCGCGCGACCGCAGTTACTACGGCTTTCTCGCCGCCGACCGCGCCGGCAAGGACTACTCCATGCAGCACGTGAGCACCGACGCGACCCCGGAAGAGGTGAGCGCGATGCTGGCACGTCCCGGCATCCAGATGGCGCAGGAGCTGTTTCTGATGGGACAGGTGACCGACTCGCGCCGCCAGTGGAACTGGACCACGCGCCGCCTGAACAACCGCGATCTGGCCGTGGCCGCGGTGATCGCGCGCCAGTGGGGCTGGCACGACCGCGCCATCCTCACGGTGGCGCGCAGCGATCAGCAGGACGATCTCGAGCTGCGCTTCCCGCTGCTGTACCGCGACACGATCGAGGCCAACGCCACCGAATATGGCATCGACCCCAGCTGGATTTACGGCGTGGTGCGGCAGGAATCGGCCTTCGTCGCGGATGCGCGCTCGCAGGCCGGCGCGCTCGGGCTGATGCAACTGATGCCGTCCACCGGCCGGCTCACGGGTCGCAAGCTCAACATGCCAATCCGCAACAACCGCGCGCTGCTCAACATCGAGAACAACCTGCGCCTGGGTGTGAGTTACCTGAAGGAGGTGCTCGGCCGCAACAACGGCAACCAGGTGCTGGCCACAGCCTCGTACAATGCCGGTCCGAACCGCGTGAACTCATGGCTGCCGGACAAGACACTGGACGCCGACATCTGGGTGGAAACCATCCCGTACGGCGAGACGCGCGACTACGTGAAAAACGTCATGTCCTATACCACCGTGTACGACCATCGCCTTGGCAGCCGCCCGGCGCGGTTGCAGGAACGCATGCAAAGCGTATTTCCCGCGGAAAAGTGAGCACCGGCGGCTCAATCAGGCGTCCCGTCCTGGTCGCGATTAACAGCCGGACATCTTGTCGCAGGGGGGGGCCGCCTTCCCCGAATTGGTTGATCTACACTTCCAGAGAGGCGCCGCTGATTATTCAATCCGCCCGGAACATGAATCATGAAGGCAGCTAGCGCCTCATTAAAACGGACTTTGATATGAAGGGGGAAACTCCTTTGAATCTGGAAAAACAGATCTTTCTTCTTGAGAGCGAGCTACGCGACCGCGAAATCGAGATTTCGCTGCTCAAGGAAACCGCCGACGCGATCAACAGCGAGCTGGACCTGCAAAAGGTTTTTCAGCTGGCGGTGGAGCACGCCCGGAATCTCATCATGGCCGAAACCGTGTTGCTGCCACTACTGGACGATAACGGGACGGAGTACACCTATCAGGCCGGGTGCGGGAAAAACGCGGACGAAATCGTGGGCCAGTCGCTGCCCATGGACATCGGTGTCTGTGGCTGGGTCTGGCGTCACAAACGCGCATGGTGGCATGGCGTGCTGGATGAGCTCAATGAGACTGAGCGCAACAAATGGGAGAAGGAAGCCGGCAGCATCCTCCTCGTGCCCCTCGTCGGCAAACGTCATTTTCTCGGCGGTTTGGCCGGGATCAACAAGATCGGCGGCGGGGACTTCACCAAACGCGATCTCCATCTGCTCTCGCTTTTCGCCAACCAGGTCAGCTTTGCCATCGAGAATGCCGCGCTGTTCGACCAGCTGAACAAGGCCACGAAACAAACCGAAACCTACCAGCACGATATGCAGGCGCTGAACGACGAACTGGAAAGGCGCGTGGCGCATCGGACCTCGGCCCTGGCCGACGCGGTGAAGGAGCTCGAATACCTGGCGCTGCATGACATGCTGACGGACTTGCCAAACCGTTCGCTGGTCGAAGACCGGTTGCAGCAGGGGATCCTGATTGCCCGGCGCGAGAAAAAACCGCTGACATTCATGATGATCGACCTCAATCAGTTCAAGGAGGTCAACGACCGGCACGGGCACGACGTGGGTGACAGCCTGTTGAAGCAAGTAGCCCTGCGTCTGCGGCGCGACCTGCGGCAATCGGACACGGCTGGCCGGCTCGGCGGCGACGAGTTCGCCCTTGTGCTTCCCTTTACCGACGAGGCCGGAGCGAGGAAGGTCGCCGAGAAGTTGATCAAGGTCCTGGAACCGGCCTTCAGGGTCGGAGATAACACGCTCAAGTGCGCCTGCAGCATCGGTATCGCCGCGTATCCACAGCATGGCGAGGAAGTCGCCGTCCTGTGCAAGAGCGCCGACGTGGCCATGTACGAATCCAAACGCCGCAAGATCGGGTATTCCGTTTATCGCCCGGAGGACTGAAAAGACGTTGCGCCGGGCGGCGCGCGCCAAGCATCCTTCACCCTGACCGGATTCGCAAATTTCCTTCAACGGTTTTACGCATGCCCATCGCCTGTAGCAGCGATGACGCTTGACCCCGCGCGCCAAGGCTTGTAGAACTTGGCTGATTTCCCGGACTCAAACAATTTATGTCCACGCACAAAATCTGCCTGCTGGGCGGAACCGGCTTCGTCGGCAAGCGCCTCGCCGCGCGCCTGTCCGAGGCCGGGCACGACGTCGTCATCCTCACGCTTCACCGCGAACGCCAGCGCGATCTGCTGGTGTTGCCGACGGTGCGGCTGGTGCAGGGCGATGTGTATGACCCCGAATTTCTGCGCAAGCAGTTCGAGGATCGCGACACCGTCATCAACCTGGCCGGCATCCTCAACGAAAAAGGCCGCGATGGCCGCGGCTTCGCGCGGACGCATACGGAGCTGCCGGAAAAGATTGTCGAGACTTGCCGCCAAACGGGCGTGACACGCCTGCTGCACATGAGCGCACTGCATGCCTCACCCGCCGCCCCGAGCCATTACCTGCGTACCAAGGCGCTGGGCGAAGACGCCGTCCACCGCGCCGGGAATCCGGATTTTCACGTCACGAGTTTCCGCCCTTCGGTCATCTTCGGTCCAGGCGATGGCTTTCTGAATCGCTTTGCCGGCTTGCTGCGCCTCACGCCCGGCGTGTTCCCGCTCGCCTGTCCCCAGGCGCGCTTTCAGCCGGTGTACGTCGAGGACGTGGTGCGCGCCTTCGTGGCATCGCTCGACAATCACAAAACCTTCGGCAACAGCTACGACCTGTGCGGCCCGAAGGTGTACACGCTGCGCGAGATCGTGGAATACGTTGCCAGGCTCATTGGCAGGCGCGTGTGCATCATCGGCCTGAACGATGCCTTGTCGTATCTCCAAGCCGCGTCGCTGGAATTCGTGCCGGGCAAACCGTTCTCGCTCGACAATTATCGTTCGCTCAAAGTGGACAGCGTGTGCGAAAAAGGTTTCCCCGAGGTTTTCGGCATCACGCCGTCGAGTTTGGAACAAATCGCGCCGGCCTATCTCGCGCCGCGTTAACCAAGCGTCATTCCCGATTAAGCGGGTTCGCTGCTTACATGCGGGTCTGAAGTACCGCGGCGCGTTCATCAGGCGGGAGCTGCGCGAGTCGATCCACTTCGCGGTAAAAGGTCGTCAAATCGCCGCCATGCTGCGCCAGCAGCGCCTGAAACGCCGCGACATATTGGGTATACAGTCCAATCGCGATGAGATGCGCATTGCTCAAATCCTGCGCGAACCAGTTGTCGAAGGCCGCGTAGCCGTTCCAACTTGCTTTCAAAGTTGCATAGTCAATTCGCAGTTCCCCGAACACCCGCATCTTGGCTAAGCGTTTTTCCGTATCGCTTAAGTCCGAGGCGTAGATTTCCTTGAGTCGGGCGCGGTGTTTCAGCACCAGCGCGGTAAATTCCTCGCGCCGCTTTATTTTCTGCCGATAGGCCCCAGCTTCATTTGCATTACCGCTTTGCTGAAACCAGCGTTTCACGCCTTCCAGTTCGATCACGGTCGCGAAGGACTCGTTGAAGGCACTGTCGCCGCTCACGTACAGCTTCTGATGCGCCAGTTCATGGAACAGCAGGCCCGCGAGTTCGGCCTCGGAGCGGTGGATGAAGGTGTTGAGCAGCGGGTCGTTGAACCAGCCGAGCGTGGAATAGGCTGGCACACCGCCGACATAAACGTCATAGCCTTTCCGTTTCAGGCCAGCGGCGAATTGCTCGGCCTGGTCGCGCGCGAAATAGCCGCGGTAGGGGACGCAGCCGGCGACGAGGAAGCACCAGCGTTTCGGTTCGAGCGACAGCTCCGGCGTGGCGAATACATCCCACACCACGAAAGGCCGTTGCAGGTCGGCGTAGGTCCGGTAACTGCGGTTGTCCGGCAGCAGTAGATCGCCGCTGGCGAAGTCGCGCAGCTGCCGGACCAGTTCGAGCTGCTGTCGCGTCTCCAGTGGCGTTGCGGGGTCGGCGAGCACTTCCTCGACGGGACGGCGTTTTATAAGTAGCTCGATCTGCCCTGATACTGCCTGGGCGTAATACAGCGGGTTGGCGCAGCCGCTGAGGACAGTGATCAGCAGAAGCAGGACGGAGGGGCGGAAGACGTGTGTCATGCAAATCGCTACTTGGCGTAAATGGCATCCACACATTAGCATGGCGGAATGAAAATCTATCTCGTCGGCGGTGCGGTGCGCGACAAGCTCTTGGGCCTGCCGGTTCAAGACCGGGACCATGTCGTTGTCGGCGGCACCCCGGATGAAATGGTGGCGCAGGGCTTCAAGCCCGTGGGCGCGGATTTCCCTGTGTTTCTGCATCCGGTCACGAAAGAGGAGTATGCGTTGGCGCGCACCGAGCGTAAATCGGGCCACGGCTACAAGGGCTTCAAGGTCTATGCCGCCCCGGACGTAACGCTGGAAGACGATCTCACGCGGCGCGACCTGACCATCAACGCGATGGCGGAGGATGAACAGGGCAAGCTCGTTGATCCCTTCGGCGGTGCCGAGGACTTGCGCAACGGCGTGCTGCGGCATGTATCCGACGCGTTCGCCGAGGACCCGGTGCGTATCCTGCGCGTGGCGCGCTTCGCCGCGCGCTATGCCAAATGGGGTTTCCACGTGGCGCACGGCACCAACCAGCTCATGTGCCGGATGGTCGAATCCGGCGAGGTCGACCATCTGGTGGCGGAGCGCGTGTGGACGGAACTCGAGCGCGCGCTCGGGGAAGACAAACCCTCGCGTTTTTTCGAAGTCCTGCGCGGCTGCGGCGCGCTGGCGCGGCTGTTTCCCGAGATCGACGCGCTGTTTGGCGTGCCGCAGCCGGAAAAGCATCACCCGGAAGTGGATACCGGCGCGCACGTCATGCTGGTGATCGATGCCGCGGCAAAACTTTCACCCGATACACGCGTGCGCTTCGCCGCGCTCATGCACGATCTCGGCAAGGGCAACACGCCCAAGGAGGAATGGCCGCAGCACATCGGTCACGAAGCGCGCGGTACCGAGCTGGTAAAAAATTTCTGTCAGCGCTTTCGCGTGCCCAATGAGCACCGTGACCTGGCGTTGATCGCCGCGCGTTTTCACGCGCACTGTCACAAGATCGCCGAACTGCGCCCGGCGACGGTGGTCGATACGCTCGAGGCCATGGACGCGTTCCGCCGGCCGGAGCGGGTGGACCTGTTCGTCACCGCTTGCGAGGCCGATTTCCGCGGCCGCCATGGCAGCGAGGAAAAGCCCTATCCCCAGGCCGGGCTTTTCCGAAGCGTCTTCTCCGCGGCGCGCGCCGTCGATACGTCGGTTATCGCCGCGGGCGGCGGCCAGGGCCCGGACATCGGCGCCCGCATCCGCGAGGCGCGCATTGCCGCCGTGCGCCAGGTGTTATCATTGTCTTCCTCCCGTCCGTCCGGGACCTAGTCAGGAAGGTGAACCATGATCATGAAACTGTGTAATCCGCTGCCACGGATGTTCATGGCCATGTTTGTGCTGTGCGCGGCTGGTACTGTGAGCGCGGTAGCGGCCGATCAGCCCGCCGCGAAACCGAAAGATGAGGTGGTCAAGGTGGTGTACCACGCCGATTTTGCCGACCCGCGCCGTTTCAGCGCCATGCTGGCCAATATCCATAATATGGTTTCGACCTATCAATCCGAGCTGAAGGAATATGACGTGCGTATCGTGTTCGTTTCCTATGGCATTCGTTTTGTAACGCAGGATAAGCTCGCCGGTACGCCGTTTGTCGAGGACGCCGCCCTCAAACGGCGACGGGCGGAATTGCTGGCCCGGCTGGCGACACTGCGCGACACCGAGGGCGTGAAGCTCGAGCTCTGCGACATCACGCGCGAGGCCGTGCACCTGCCCAAGGAAAAGATTATTCCCGGTGTCGCGTTGGTACCCTCCGGCGTGGTGCACATCGCGGAATTGCAACACCAGGGCTACGCCTACCTCAAGGTGGAATAGACCCCATGCCCAAAGCGGTTCTTTCTCCTCCGACGGCGCAGACCGGCGCGGCCTCCATTCCCCGTGTCGGGTTCGTCAGCCTGGGATGCCCCAAGGCGCTGGTGGATTCCGAACGCATCCTCACGCAGTTGCGCGCCGAGGGTTATGCGATCTCGCCCGATTATGCGGGCGCGGACCTCGTGGTGGTCAATACCTGTGGCTTCATCGACGCCGCGGTCGAAGAGTCGCTGGACGCCATCGGCGAGGCGCTGGCGGAGAACGGCCGCGTAATCGTCACCGGCTGTCTCGGCGCCAAGGGCGACATCGTCAAGCAAACCCATCCGCGGGTGCTCGCTGTCACCGGCCCGCACGCGCTCGAGGAAGTCATGCAATCGGTGCACGCGCACCTGCCGAAGCCGCATGACCCCTACACCGATCTCGTGCCGCCGGCCGGCATCAAACTTACGCCGCGCCACTACGCCTATCTCAAGATTGCCGAGGGCTGCAATCATCGCTGCAGCTTCTGCATCATCCCTTCGATGCGCGGCGATCTCGTGAGCCGCGACATCGGTGAGGTCATGCAGGAGGCGGAAAATCTGGTCAAGGCGGGCGTGAAAGAGCTGCTCGTGATCTCGCAGGATACCAGCGCCTACGGCGTGGATGTGAAATACCGCGCCGGTTTCTGGCAGGGGCGGCCGGTCAAGACGCGCATGACCGATCTGGCGCGCGCCCTGGGTGAACTGGGCGTGTGGGTGCGGCTGCATTACGTTTATCCCTATCCGCACGTGGACGAGATCATTCCGCTCATGGCGGAGGGGAAAATCCTGCCGTATCTCGACGTGCCGTTTCAGCACGCGAGTGCGCGGATACTGAAGCTCATGAAACGTCCGGCGAACGCCGAGAACAATCTGGCGCGTATCGAAAACTGGCGCGCCATCTGCCCCGACATCACGCTGCGTTCCACCTTCATCGTCGGTTTCCCGGGCGAAACGGAGCGGGAGCTTGAAGAGTTGCTCGATTTTCTGCGCGCGGCGCAGCTCGACCGCGTCGGCTGCTTCGCCTACTCGCCTGTAGAAGGCGCCACGGCCAATGCGCTGCCCGACGCGGTGCCGGAGGAAGTGAAGCGGGAACGCTTGGCGCGCTTTATGGAATTACAGGCGGAAATCTCCGCGGAAAAATTGCAGCGCAAGGTCGGCAGGACCCTGACGGTGCTGGTGGACGGCATCGAGGAAGGCCAGGCGGTGGCCCGTTCCGGCGCCGACGCGCCCGAGATCGACGGCGTGGTTTATGTCGCGGGCGCGAAGGGTCTGAAGCCGGGTGATTTCTGCGAGGTCCGCGTCACGCGCGCCGGCGAACACGACCTCTGGGCGCGGCGACTTAAAGCGTAATTTCGTCGAAGTTTCGGGCCTGCCGGTGTGCCGCCTTGGGATCGATTGCCTCATCCCTTACCAACCAAATGGTTTGCATCCCTGCCGCTTGGGCGGCGTCGAGTTCTTCGCGTATGTCGGATAGGAACAGGGTATCTTCGGGTGCGCTACCAATGATTTCAGCGATCTTGCGGTACGAACCGGCCTCGCGCTTGTTGCCGATATTCGTGTCGAAATAGCCTGAAAACAGCGGTGTCAGGTCGCCGTAGCCGGTGTGCGCGAACAGCAGTTTTTGGGCCTGGACCGAGCCCGAGGAAAAGACATAGAGCCGGATACCGGCCTGTTTCCATTTTTGCAGATGGCGCACGGCGTCTTCGTACATGTGCCCCTTGAAGTCGCCTTTTTTATAGCCGTCTTCCCAGATCATGCCTTGCAAGCTTTTCAGCGGTGTGAGCTTCTTGTCCTCGGCGATCCAGCGCAGCAGCTGTTCAATGACTTCCGCTTCGGTCAGGTTTTTCCCGCTCAGTTGCCGTACTTCGTCCAGCTCATGCCGCACCGCCGGTTGCTGCGCGTGGGCGCGCACGAACCCCGCCATGTGCGCGCGCGAATAGGGGAACAACACATCCTTCACAAAGGATAGCGATGAGGTTGTTCCTTCGATGTCGGTGATGATTGTTTTAATCATTGTTTTAGTTACGCCCAATTCAGAGTCGCCCGCGCCGGTCGTGGACCGCGAATTCCGGGAACGATTCCGGGATGCCGCTCCCGAGGGCGATGACTTTATACAGCTCACCCATCTCGTGCGGCGAGGTGAGTTTCTTGACCTGCTGCGTCAGCCCGAGGTGCGCGCGCACGTCTTCCGGATCCGAGGCCGACATCAGTTGTTCCAGTCCGCAACCGATCAGAAACGCCGCCTGTGAAGTGTAGCCGAGCAGTGACAGACCGTTCTCGGTTCCGGCTTCGGCGATGGCGGTGAAATCCACATGCGCGGTAATGTCCTGCAGACCGACGAGCGTCAGCGGATCGTCATGGGCGCGATGACGGTAGTGGCACATGAGCGTACCGTCGGTTCGTTGCGGATGGTAGAACTCCGCGCGCGGAAAGCCGTAATCGACGAGCAGCATCACACCCTGTTCCAGGACATCGGCGACGCTGCGCACCCAGGCTTCCGCCTGCAGATTGATTTCCGAGGTGTAGCCCGGTGGCAAGGCGAGGGGTTCGATGCGCCGCTGGATTGCTTCGTCCGCCGGTTTCTCCCGCCACACGAAGCGGTCATTTTCCCATGCGACGTGTAATTGTCGGACGCCGTTCTCTGCGATCCGGAAGCGCTCGACCGGCATGGCGTCGAGCAGTTCGTTCGCCAGCACCACGCCGCGGAAGCTGCCCGGCAGCGTGTCGAGCCAGCGAATGTGTTCCAGAAGATGCGGCACCTTGCACCGGAGCGTCTCGGCCTGACGATCGCGCAATTCGTTGCTGAGTTCGAGAATCAGGTAACGTTCCGGGAGACGGCCCAGCGCTTCCAGCTCGAGCAGCAGGTCGGCCGCCAGCGCGCCGCTGCCGGCGCCGGCCTCCAGAATATCGCCGCCCCCGAGTTGCGCCAGAATCGATTGGCACGGACGCGCGAGACAGCGCGCAAACAAAGAACCCATTTCCGGGGCGGTGATGAAGTCGCCCGGCGCACCGAATTTATGCTTGCCGGCCGCGTAGTACCCAAGTCCCGGAGCGTAGAGCGCCAGTTCCATGAAGCGCGCAAAGGAGATGGAACCACCGCGGGTGGCGATCTCCTCGCGCAGGCGTTGCTGAAGCCTGGCGCTGTGCGCCTGTTCCCCGGCGGTGGGCGGCGGCAAGGCGCGCGGATCGGGACTGGCCGTCTGGCCATGGCGGTCGGGCAATTTCATCGGGTGGCTTGGCGCAAGGACGGGCAACCGGTATCGTGTCGAGTCTGGAACTATACTGGATATTCTATGATCAAGACGAACGAGCAAAGCGAGTAGGGCATCATCTATGCCGGACAATCCCCTCGAAGGCAAGGTAGCCCTGATCACGGGCGGTGCGCACCGCATCGGCGCGGCCGTGGCGCGCATGCTGCATGCCCAGGGTATGAAGCTCGTGATTCATTATCACACCTCGGAAAAGGCCGCCCACGCCCTGCAGGAGGAATTGCACCAGAACCGGCCGGAGTCGGTGATGCTGGTGCGCGGCGACCTCAATAACGGCGAGCGCCAGGCGCGGAACCTCGTGTTCGAAACCGTCGAATCCTTCGATCGTCTCGACGTGCTGATCAACAACGCCTCGCGCTTTTATCCCACCCCGGTCGGCGAGGTGACCGAATCGCAGTGGGACGATATCGTGGGCACCAACCTCAAGGCACCGTATTTTCTCGCGCAGGCGGCCGTGCCGCATCTCAGGAAAACCGGTGGCTGTATCGTCAACATCGCGGATATTTACGGCGACCGCCCGCTGATCGGTTATCTCATCTACAGCGTTGCCAAGGCCGGCGTGATCATGCTCACCAAGTCATTGGCGCGCGAACTGGGACCGGAGATCCGGGTCAATGCCATCGCCCCCGGGGTCATCCTCTGGCCCGAGAGCGACCTCGACGAAATGTCCAAGCAGCGCATCATCTCGCGCACGCCGCTCAAACGCTCCGGCGATCCCGACGATGTCGCGCGCACGGCGTTGTTCCTGATCCGCGACGCCGGCTTCATCACCGGTCAGGTGCTGGCGGTGGACGGCGGACGCTGGGTGGTGATGTAGGAAGCACCGGCGTATCACGACCGCGGATCAAAATCCGTTTTCCAGATTTCCTGTTTTCCTGAACCGAACTGTTCCCACATCCTGGCGCAGGTGAGGCCCGTTTCCGGGTGCCGCAGGTCCGGCGCGATGTCCGCCAGTGGACGCAGCACGAAGGCGTAACGCCGGATGTCCGGGTGCGGCAGATCTACCTGGCTGTCATGCCGCACGATATCGTCGTAGAGCAGCAGATCGAGATCGAGCGTGCGTGCGCTGAAGCGGTTTTCACGACGGGTACGCCCGAGGCGTGATTCGATGTGTGAAAGCGTTTCCTTGATGCGCTCTATCGGCTCGGTGGTGTCGAAGCCCGCTACGAGGTTGAAAAAATTATCGCCCTCGAATCCGTGGGCCTTGCTTTCATACACCGGGGACAG
>Ga0209515_10004873_pt1 | contig 17810 bp, 14 predicted proteins | sample Subgroupgradi54m_FD_187454 | JGI IMG/M metagenome (GOLD analysis project Ga0209515, IMG submission 187454) | Subsurface groundwater microbial communities from S. Glens Falls, New York, USA - GMW60B uncontaminated upgradient, 5.4 m (SPAdes)... ...
CCCCCGCCAATCCAAAAATCCTCCGTCATCTTCTTTCATGTGAAATATGCTTCGGATCGCGGGCGCGGCATACACAATCCCGAGTAAACTCAAAAACGAGAGCTGAAACCCGAGATCGAAAACGAGGATCGTGGGGTTCACAAGCACCATCGCAGAGGCGGCAAATACGGCCGCATTCCGAAAACTGTATATTCTTCCCGCCTCGCGGGCAAAGAGCGCTAAAAATCCCATAATCGCCGCCCGCACGGCGGACGCTTCCGCTCCCGCCATAAGCACAAACAAAATAATAATCGCCGTCGTGATAAAAAATGTGTTTCTCCGCGAAAACCATCTGCCGAACACGGCGGCAACGGCGATGACGAGGATCGTGATATTGTATCCCGAGAGGGCCACGATGTGCGTCGTGCCTGAGAGCGCCATTTGGTTTTTGAGTTCTTGGCTGAAATCCGATCGCGCGCCGAGCGTGATGCCGCCGAGCAAGGCCGCCGCCTCGTGCGGAAGAAATTGCGTGAACTCGCCAATAAGCATCTTCTTGAAATCCAGAAGATATTCTTTGACGCGGCTTCCCCGGTGCGCGCCGAGAAACGTGGCGGACGGGAAAAGCATGACCGGGTCTGCAATCGCCGACTGCGCGGGGAGAATTTGTCCGTTGAGCTTCACGCGGTCGCCGTAGCTGAACTCGGGAATGGGCGGCGCTATGACGCGCACGTTTCCCATAAGCGGCGGCTCGGCGCGTACCGTAAACTGCTGGGATTTTTCGCTTGTCCGCGGTTCGTTCCTTATCACGGCTTCAAAAGAAATATGCGTACCGATCGGAAGATTCTGGTTTTCGGTTTTGAGGTGAAGATAAAACTGAAAATAGAGAAATCCGAACGCGACGGCGACGGCGAATACGGCAATTTGGGAAACCGTAATGAAGAAATGCCGAAATACGAAAATTCTCGCCGCGGCGGTGAGAAGGAAAACGGCGATAACCAGATGGAAACTGAAACCGAAACTCGCGGCGAGAACGCCCGCGAGAAACGATGCCGCGATTCCGAACGCTACATCCGGCTTCGCCATTTTTGAATTGCCGCGTGATCGCCCGAGAGGAGTACTTTCGGAACAGCCCACTTTTTATTTTTCTTCGGAGAGAAAATCTCGGGGCGGGTGTAGGTAGGATATGATCCTTTGATTTCTTCAAGTGATTCCCGTTTCCCCAAGAAGCCCGAAATAAATCGGGACACTGTTTCTATAAGCACGAGCGCGGCGAGTTCCCCGCCGCTTAACACATAGTCCCCGATCGAAATTTCCTCGTCGGCGATATATTTCGCGACCCGCTCGTCCACGCCTTCATAGCGGCCGCACACGAGAATGAGTTGATCATATTTCGAAAGACGTTTTGCCGATTTCGCGTCGAGCTTTTTACCTCGCGTCGAAAATAAAATTATCCGTATTTTTGATTTTTGCCTACCCGCCGAAGCTTTAGCGAAGGAGGGATTTTTGATTTTTGATTTTAAAAATTGAACCGCGCGGTATACCGGTTCAATTTTTATGACCATCCCCGCTCCTCCGCCGTACGGCGTATCGTCAACTTTCTTGTGTTTGTTTTTCGTGAAATCGCGAAGATCGTGCGTTTGTATGTTGATAATTTTTCGTTCGCGGGCGCGCTTCAGAATTGATTCGTTTAAATATGAATCAAGTATGTTCGGGAAAATCGTGAGGATGTCGAGGCGCATACAAAACTAGTAATTACCACATTGAAAAGATCACCCAAAAATTACTAGGAAAATTATCTTCCAAGAATAACCAACCCGAGGGAAAAATATATCTCAAGGATAATAAAATCAATGGAACAAGAGATATATAAAATATTATTTTAGCAAACAAGGTTTTTTCTTTTGCTTTCCCGATAGAAGCAAAAATAATTGATAAAAGAAATAAAATCAGGGAAAAAGACAAAAGTAGATGCCAACCGAATACAGAAAATGGTAAACCGTAGGTAAAATGATAGGTGGGAAGATTAAAAAACAACACGAGGATCAATGGCCATCCGAGTATAATAAGCACCGAAGCAATTTTTGAATATTTCATAGGTAGTTATTCTTCTTTCGGCCTTTACGGAATGCCGCTATGTCCGCCTCAAATGTTCCTTGTCCTCGTCATTATCATCGTCTTTATGAGCCGCCTTATGGAGCGACTCGCTGATCGCGTGCCGGAGCTCGTCAATATTCACGTCGGCCACATGGGCGTGGCGCGGTTTTGCGGCCCTCGCGCCGACGGGCTTCAAGTCCGCGAGCGAGAGCGGCGGGGCCGGTTCCCGTTCGGTTCGCGGCTGTGCCCCGTCCGGCGCCTGCCGGGCGAACGGCGCGCGCACTTCTTGCCCTTGTTTCTCAAACCCGATGCCGAGTTCGGCGAGTTCGGAAATATACGGATCCCCAGCGGGCCTGCGGATCGGTTCACGCTCGATAGGACGCCCAAAACGATCGGATGCACGATCGGATGCACGATCGGAACGCCCGCCAACTTGCGGGCTATGCGCCGACCGCGACGGGAACCGCTCATACGATGGCTGGCGCTGTTCCGCCTCGCGGCTCTCCCCCATCACGCCGCTCCACGCGTTGATTTCCTCTTCCACGAGATGACGCGGGCGGGAATATTTTTTTCGGGAACTTTCGATGATCTCCTCTTCGGTTCCCTCAGATGCCTTCACGCGAAACGGCGGAAGCGTTGTGGCGGAGAACGGCCGCGCCGTGATGCCGTCAACCATAAGTTTCAGATAAATCGTGTAGTTCGGAAGATTCACGATGTCCTGAATCAGGAATTCCGGCTCGAATTCTTTTTCCAGAAATTCCGCGTCGAGCGCGCCGACCCGAAAGACAACCATCGTCCCCACGTTCCCGAAAACCGCGTCGCGGACGCGGGTTGAAACATCCGTCACGAGCTGGCCGATGTACTGGTGCGCGAGAATAAGATTCAATCGGTATTTCCGCGCCTCGGAGAGAATGCCCGCGAAGGAATCTGTCGCGAAATTCTGAAACTCGTCAACGTAGAGATAAAAGTCCACGCGCTCGTCCTCCGGAATCCGAACGCGCTCCATCGCCGAGAGCTGGATCTGCGTGATGAGCATCGCGCCCAAAAGCGAAGAATTATCCTCCCCGATCCGCCCCTTCGAGACGTTCACGAGGAAAATTTTCCCCGTGTTCATGATGTCGAAAATATTGATCGTACTCTTCGCCTGCCCCACGATATTCCGCACCATCGCCGTCGAAAGGAACTGCCCTACTTTATTCTGAATCGGCGCGATGGCTTCGTTCCGGAATTTTTCCTGCCACTGCTCGTATTCGTTCACCCAAAACGCGCGCACGACCGGATCGGCAACGTTCTGGACAACTTTTTGGCGATACGTTTTATCGGTCAAAAGCCGCGAAATGCCCATGAGCGTGGATCCCGGATTGTCAATCAGCGCAAGAATGCAGTTATTCAAAATATATTCCATCCGCGGCGACCAGACGCCCGCCCAAATTTTCGTGAAGATGCCCATGAGCCCCGAGGCGACGAGATGCCGATATCTCGAATCCGGAATTTCCAAAACATTAAAGCCGATATGATTGTCGGGATCGGCGGGATTGAAATAAATGACGTCTTCTATGCGCTCCTCGGGGATTCGTTGGAGGATGCCTTCGACGAGCTCGCCGTGCGGATCGACGACGCAGAGTCCCTCGCCGTTCGCGATGTCCTGCACGATCAGGTTGTTGAGCATCGCCGACTTCCCCGTGCCGGTTTTTCCGATCACATACATATGCTGGCGGCGGTCCTTCCGCTTGACACCGAAGAGCCGCTTCGCGTTGCGGAAATCGGTTCTGCCGAAATAGACGACATCGCGTTCCGGATCAATACCCATGATTTTATTATATCACGTACAAATTTAATTTCCTTACTTTCTTATTCCCTCCTTCACTAAAGTTTCGGCGGGCAAGCGCTCGAATAAGAAAGTATGATAACCTGCGTTATTGGAACTCGCCACGCAGGTCGATATTTTAAAACTCGCGGAGGAAATGTGCGAGAAGCGCAATTGACGCTCCGGCGGCGCCTTTCGCGAGAAATTCGCCCTCGATCGTGGTCATCCGCGGCGCGATGTCAATGTGAATCCAAGGGACTTGCCCTGAATCGGATTGAAGGGTCGAAGAGTCCTTAATAAATTGCCACAGAAAAACCGCGCCGGTGATGGCGCCTCCGTACCGCGTCTTGCCGGTGTTCGCGAAATCCCCAAACGTTCCTTTTATTTCTTCTTCGTATTCTTCCCATAACGGAAGCGGCCACACGAAATCCCCCGTCTTCTCTCCTGTTTCGCGGAGCGCGCGCTCGAGTTCTGGCGCCGTTGTGAAAATCGCTGATGCCCGCTGGCCCAAAGCAGACATCGCGGATCCCGTCAAAGTTGCGATATCAATAACCAGTTTCGGATTGTACCGTTTCGCGTAGGTCAAGGCGTCCGCGAGTATCACTCTCCCTTCCGCGTCGGTGTTTAATACTTCGATCGTTTTTCCCGACATGGTTTTCAACTGATCTCCCGGATGATAGCTCGATCCTGACGGCATATTCTCAACTGCCGGAACTAATCCGATGATATTTTTCTTTACTTTGAGGCGCGCGAGCGCGGCAATCGCGTGGACGACCGCCGCACCGCCGGACATATCCATGTGCATTTCATAAATCCCGTGCTCCGGCTTCAGGTTCAGCCCGCCGGTGTCGAACGTCACGCCTTTGCCGACCAAAACCACCGGACGTTCGCCTTTTTTGCCTTTCAGATATTCCATAATGATGAATTGCGGCGCTTCCGATGATCCCTTCGCGACGCCCAAAACCCCGCCCATCTTGAGTCGCCGCATTTTCTTTAGGTCAAGGACAGTTGTTTTGAAACCGGTTTCGCGCCCGCTTTTCTTTGCCGCTTCGGCGAGGCGAGACGGGGTCATATCTCCGCCCGGCGTATTCGAAAGCGCGCGGGCTTTATTAATTTCCTCGCCGAGAATCGTCCCGCGGAGGATCGCGCCGTTCACGTCGGATTTTGTTTTTGAAAACAGAGAAGCGGTTTTTACAAAAAACCATCCGTCCGTGGGCGGCGTGCGGTATTTCACGAACTCAAAATTCGCAAGTTCCATCTGCGCCGCGACGATTTCCGCGAGTTCGCTTTCGTCTTTGATCTGCGGCGCCCGGAAGTTCTCCGTCGCAAGCGCAATGTGCGGGATCCGCTCGGTCCGCGAAACGGCAATGGCGCGGCGGGCCAAAAGAATCGCCTTGCGATGCGAAAATATATTTCGTTTTTCTATTCCCAACACGAGCGCCTTCCGGCCGCCCGGCAAAAATACAAGGCGCGATACTCCGGCTTGTATATTTAATTTCTTCTGGATCAGAGAGATATATTCCCGGTCGTGCGCGTCAAGATGAGAAAAGAAAAAATGCCGCGCGACCGGTTCGCCTTCGTGGATTAGAAAAACCGGCACCGCGTCTTTTGGTAATTTTTCCGCTTGCTTGATTGTCATATTATGCGACTTCAATTTTGTAGCACTCTTCACAATATACGATTTCGGGGCGGTCGGGAGCAAATGATGTTTCGAATTCGTTCGGGCACGGCGCATCGCCGTGAAAATGTTCCGCATTATTTTTATACGCATTTCCCGACTCTTTGCTCTTTGCCATTTGCCCTCGGCAGTCGCATTCCCCATGCCAATATTTCGGCGGATTCACGAATGTGAACCGCTCTTTGAACCGGCAGTCGGGGCAGAGGCGCGGGAGCGGAAGCCCGATGCGGCGATAAAAATCAAGTTCCATTTGGATAATGCGGTACGCGCGGGCGCACGATGAACATTTGATAATTCCTTTCGTGATATTATCTTTCGCGTCCTTGATATTGTCGGGCAAGTCCGCCGCATTGAGCGTCGTTTGATATTCCCGGAGTTCCGGCTCGCGCCACACATACCCTTTGATAACGGCTTCTTCTTTCGTCATTGGAATAAAATCATGAGCCAATGTTTCGTTGTACGCGAACGGAGAAAATTCGGGCGGGAAAAACTCTCCGTAGCGATATTCAATTTTTCTGATTTCTGATGTCTGATTTCTGGCTTCTGATATATACGGCTTCTCCCTCATGTGCTTCACAATTCTCTCCCGCAGCGCGAAATAGTCCTCTTTCGAATATTGTTTGTTTAGAATGCAGTACTGCTTCTTTTTGAGCCCGACGCAGCCGAAAAGATTTGATGAGGAAGGACAGAATGCGCAGTACTCGAGCTCGCGGCATGATTCCCAGCATTCCCAGCAGAATTTCAAGAGATTCACCTTGCCTCCGCACGTCAATCCTTCATATATTTGTGAGGCCTGCCCCCAATTTGTGTAATCGTACGAATCAGTTGCGGGAGGAATGCTTAGAAACTGGCAGTATTTTAAATTTTCCCCGCCGTGAATGCAGTATGATTCCTTGACGTTCCGGGATTCTTGTATGTGCTCGCCGGTCGAGTTCATATTCCTGATCCCAAGCGTAAAACGGACAGGAAATTTCAGCCAGAATTCATGCGCCTTCTTTAAAATTTTTTGAACGGCCTCGTGCGATCCCGAATCAAATTGTTCAAGGTATTTTTTATATTCCTCCCTTGTGTACGGTGTATTGAAAATATAATACGACTTATTTCTCAAATTCACGCATCCGAAGCAATTCGAACAGCCGATCATATCCCTTGAGAACCATGTATCCGTGCAGTTCTCGCAGTTTACCGAGAAAAAGACCCGGTAGCACTCGTCAACCATGTAATTGTTGTAGCAGAGTTCGTTGTGATGGGATTCCTGGAGATCAAAACTATCTTTGGTGTAATAGGAACTGACAAGATAAGCGGAATTTTCTCCTTCGGCGACATTAAAACAAAGATAGCAATTTTTCATATAGCTGGCCTGCGCGCAAAACTCCGAATCTACCATCGCGATAACGCTCTTCGACGGCACAGGAACAGTTTTCAGAAGTTCATAGAACTGTTCAAAAAACGTGCGGGAGAAATCGTATTCTTTCCCGTAGTCAAATGCATCCCATTGGTCGCTCCACCAGTAGTCGTGATCGTAAATCATAAGTGGCGCATGCGACGGAAACTCCGAGAGAATTTCCTTCCCGAACGCATCTTTCCGCCGGAACAGATTCCGTTCATTCCGGAATACAAACCGCCGCTCCATTCTGCACTCCGGGCAAAAGGTCGGCGGCGGGACTTTTATTTTTTCGTAAAAAACAGAATCCTCCAGCTCGATCCGGAATTCCTTTCTACAATTTTGGCAGGTCCTATTTTCTGAATTCATATTTTCCTATTCGCGCGAATTAGAAAGGATGATCTAGAATGTTCAATCATGTCCTTTTTAGGATTTCGTTTTCGGCGGCGCGACACCTAAATCCCGGCATATTTTCTTTGCAAGAAAATTATTGATTTTTTTGTGGCGCGGCACGGTGGACGTATACCGGAGCATTGGGTTCAGAAAAACGCTGTGCCTGCTCCACTCTCGAATAAAAACGCAACCCTCACGCAATAGGTGATGTATGAGATCAATCCGTTTCATGGAAACCGGCTATACGGAGATGGAGAGCGGTTCACGAATCACATTTCGTCCGGTTTCTCGCGCAGAAAATATACGGTTCGTCTCGAGTATGAAACGAAGGGCATCTTTCAGATTTTCTTTTGCTTCCCGAAGCGTCTTCCCCTGGGTATTTACTCCGGGGATTTCCTCAATCCATCCGAGGTACCACTTCCCGGATTTTCTGTACACCGCAGTAAATTGTTGAATATGTTTCGCCATGTCGCTATACTATCATGCGCATATCTTAAACGCAATCGCTAAAAAACTTCAGCTTGATAGCACGGTTCGCAATATACAATATTCACATACTTACCCTAACTCCTCGTCTAAATCAGCGGCTCCGGCGGCAATGGCGGGCCTCCGCCGTCCGCGCCATAATTTCTCTGAATGGCCGCTTTCTCCTGCGCGCTCCGGATGATTTGCGATTCTTCTTCGGCGATAAGCCGCTTTGCGGCATCGGCGGGGATGGCATATTTTCTTTGCGACGTCTCGATAATTTCCTGCCTAAACGATTGATGCGGCGGCGGAAACACCTTGAGCGTTTCGGCTGAAAATGGATCGTTCGTATCCCCGTCAATCGTCATTTTGATATAAAACTCCTGCATTCCCAGATTCACCATATCTTTCGGCTCGAAGATAGGCGTCATCTCCGCCTTCAGCCGGTCGGCGTCCTCGCCGCCGATGCGGAAAATCACTATCGTGCCGACATTCCCCAAAACCGACGACTGCACAGCGGAAATAAGCTGTCCCAGATACTGATGCGCGATCGTGAGGCATAATCCGTATTTGCGGGCCTCGGTTAAAATATTTTCGAAGGTAGCGGTCGCCACATTATGGAACTCGTCCACGTAAAAATAAAAATCGCGGCGATCGGATTCGGGAAGCGAGGCGCGCGCCATGCCCGCCTGCTTAATTTTCGTCACGAACATGGATCCCAAGAAACTCGAATTTTCCTCTCCCAGCCGCCCCTTTGAGAGATTGATGAGAATGATTTTTTCTTCCCGCATCAGATCCTCAAGAGCTATTTTATTTTCTTTTTGCCCGAAAATATTCCGAAGCAAGGGATCCGAGAGGAACTGGCCAAGCTTGTTGACCAGCGGAATGATCGCGTCGGTGTCGAATTTTTCCGACCAGTCCGCGAATTCAATCGCCCAAAAACGTTTTACCATGTCGTCCTCGATGTATTCGACGACTTTCTGGCGGTAGTTCCGGTCGGTCAGGATCGAAATCATGCCGCGCATCGTCGTGTGCGGATAATCGAGAAGCGCCAAGACGGTGAACCGGAAGACGTGCTCGAGACGCGGCGTCCAGTTCGCGCCAAACTGCTTCTGCATCACCTCAATGAGCCCCTGCGCCAACTGGTGCTTGAACTCGGGATTCACGTTTACGAGCGGATTAAACGATGCCGGATGATTCGTATCCGTCGGGTCAATGAGCACAACGTCGTCGACTCTGTTCTTCGGAATAAAATCGAGGATCGCCTGGATGAGATCCCCGTGCGGATCCATGAGGCAGAGCCCATGGCCGTACGCGATGTCCTGCCGGATCAGGAGTTCTAAAAATTTCGATTTGCCGACGCCGCTCTTGCCGATCGTGTACAGGTGCCGGCGGCGGTCAGCTCTCTTTATGCCAAAAACAAACCGCTTCTCTTCAAGCGAGGCGACATAATTCGTGCGGCCGATAAACGAGATGTCTTTCGGATTCCCTTTTCCGTAGACCGGCAGGTCAGACGGCGGCGGCGCGTACTTGATGATTTGGATCTTATTCCGGCCGGGCATAGGTAAAAAATTAAAGTGTAAATATCAAAAATCAAAATGACAATATGAAATTTAAAATGTCTCGTCAATTTTTTATTTTAATCTGTCATTTTGCATTTTGATTTTTGATATTTAATTTTTGATTTATTTTAGCACTCCTATCTCCTTCAAAAACGCCTCATAGTCCTCGATGGCTTCACGCGCGTCTTCGGCGGAAAGGGAAAATCCGGGGGTGTGCGCGAGATCGTTTCGAAGGCGGTGCGCGCGCCACACGCGCTCCAAGCTCTTGAGTGTATCCGGATTCACTTTCGCGAGCCGGTCAGCCATGTGCTCGCCCGAAATGCCGATTTCCTTGAGCACGCCGTCAACAATAGTGTCTGCCTCAATCACGGCGAGCCGCAGGGATTCGGGCGAACCGACCGATGCCTTCTCTCTCACCTTGCGCCACCCTTCGAGCACGAGCGCCGTCCGGAGCGTCACGGTTTTCTTTTTCGCCTTCCTCTCTGCGCGAAACTTCGGTCGAAATGCCCATACCTGCTTCAGGGAATACAAAAATATTCCCAATAGCACGGCGTCGAGAAAAATAAAAATCGCGCGAAAGACGGATAAAAGCGTTTGCCAAATGCCCGGTAGCTGGAGTTGGTCCATTGAATATGTGATTATTGGAATCTATCAATTTCTTCCTCCTCTCCGTAAATTCCCATGCCTGCCGGCGCGCCGGTTCTCTTGCTCTCGACGCGCCGCATGTGGGGCGCGGTCAAGACCTGGAAGGTCGGCGGATGGAAAATCGTCGCCAACGATTGGGCGTTCAGCACGGACGTCCGCGAAGCGAAATTCAGCCGGAAGGGCGTAGAGGTGATGAGTTTCGGGAGGAAATCCCCGAACGGCATTGAGCGCCCCCGATATTGCTTGATGATTGATTCTTTGCGGTAGTCCCCGCGCGTTTTCGCGAAAATGTACGGCTTCGCCCATAACCTTGTTCGCGTGCCGACGCGGACATTCTGGATGAAATAATTGAGATCCATGGCGGCGTATTGATTGAATGATCCCGCCACTCCGCGCCGCGCATAGCTGTCGTAAAAGAGCGCTTTCGGAGAAAAATAGAGAATGCGGATCGCCACGTCAAACGCAGGTTTCGAGAGATTGCTTTCCACGGCTTTCAGTACGTCTGTTTCTCCCGGCGTCCGCATAAAGGAAAGCATGAGCGGCTTCAATGGCGCATCTTCTTCTCCCGCGCCTTTGACGGAGAGCGCAGGCAAGGGACCGCCGGGAAAATCCGCCACGGTTGATGCCGACGGTTTTTTCTTTTGTTCGTCTCCGCGCTCGCGAAGTCGGTTCACGAAGTCCTTCCATTTTTTTGCCTCGTGCCACTTCGGATCCTTCGGCCGCGACACGAGCTGAACGGCGACAATCTCTTCTTTCTTTGCCTTCGCCATCACTTCTATAAAAACAGAAAGGGGGTCGTATTGTTTTTCCTCGTCGGGCGATTCGAAATCGAGATAACTCCGAATGGGATACGCGTCTTCGCGGGCAAGGACCATTTCCGAACCCCACATGTCATAGCCCTGCCGGTACATTTCGTCGACGCCTTCCGGAAGCTGATCAATGTAATCATCAATTTCCTTGAGCTCAACATCCGGATAATACGAGTAGAACGCCGCCTCGACGAGCGGCCGGTGGCGAAAATGAAACCTGATGAAAAAGCGGATTTCTCCGCCGAAGCTCACCATTTCCATCGTGAACGTCCGCGTGAACTCGCCGTCCCACCATTTTTCGCGGAGGTCGTTCGGAATATTGCGGAGCGAATGGATGACCATCAAAACCTGCTCCATCGCCCGCGGACTCCGGTGGATTTCCCGCGGCATCACGAGCTCCATCACCATCATCCGATACTCGATGGACTTCGAGAAAAGCGTGCCGCGCCAAAACAGCCATACCGACTTTGTCGCCGGCACGAGAATCACAAACAGCCACAGCCACCAGCTAAGGGCGAAAAAATCAGCGATGTATCCCAGAACAACGTCGGGCATTATTTAATTATGATATCACACTTATGCGGTGCGCGTGCGGTATGTCCCGTCGGACTGCCGCTCGAAAAAATGCTTGTTCTGGAGATTCACGAGAATTGTGTTCGGCTTGAAAAACCGCTCTTTCTGGACGGCGAGAATGACGCCCTTCGGATGCAGGGCGCCCTGTTTCTTTAAAATGCGGTGGATCACTTCGCGCGCCGTTCCCGGCTCGTAGCCTTGCTCGCGGAGGCCGTATATGCCGCGGCCGACGAGCACGAACCGACTGTCCTTAATAAGTTCGTTGTGCACGGTCGGGGCCGACGCCGCCCGCTTTCCCAGCTTCGTCGTATTGATGAGGTCTGAAATTTCTTTGAAGTGGAGCGGCTTCGCTTTCTTCTGCATCACGAGATACACGCGGTCGCGGATAGTCCGCGGATTGATTTCTGGCCATTCGTTCAAGCCGACGTTGCCGTACGGATTCACCCCGATCTTTTTCGAGATGCTCATATAGTGGTCGGCCTCCGCCCGCCGAATTTTTTTGCTCTTTACGAAACCGTCAAAATACTCGACGTACTTCCCGGCAAGCGCGTGCGCTTTCTTGTCTTGGAGATACGATGTCCACTGATCGATAAACGTCGCCGCTTTGCGAAACGCGTTTTTGTCGGCGTAATAAAATTTCTGATATTCGTGGTCTTCGGGATAGACGGAAAACGCCTTCGATGCTTCGAGAAGAAGCGCCACGTGGTTCGCCGTAATTCCCGGAACGAGCGACTCGCAGTATTTCAAAAATGCGCCTCCCTGCATCACGCCGCCGTTTTCCTCGAGATGCATTTTGCCCCGTTCAAGGACAGAAATATAGTCCGGCTCCGATTTTATTTTATTTTTTAAAAAACTCAAACTCGCGGCTTCGATCTGCCGAATCCGCTCCCGTGTCACGCCATACCGCTCGCCCAATGCCGCGAGCGTCTGCTCTTTCCCTGACCCGTCGAGCCCGAACCGGCCGACGATCACGTCTTTTTGCCTTGGAATAAGACCGTCCAAAAGCGTCGTAAACATTTTTTGCGCGCTAGCCATAAAAGCTTGTAAATACCATACGTTTATGCTGTTTTACTTCGACTTTTCTATTATAAACTATGGAAGATAATCGGTCAATACCCCTCAGTTATCCCCAGCAACAAGGACTCCGATTGCCTACCGATTCCCGTTCCGCGAAGAAAAATTATGCCACACGACGAGGAGCGGGCTCGCGACAAAAATTGAAGAATAAATTCCGGCGGTTACGCCCAAAAGAAGCGTGAGCACGAAATAATGCAGGCCGACCGGCCCCGCAAAATACAATGCGAGAAGGACAAGGATGAGCGTAAGCGAGGTGTTGACCGACCGCGCAATCGTTTGGTTCACGCTGTGATTCACCATCGCGCCGAACTCGGTCTTCCCACGATCGAGGGACAGATTCTCGCGGATGCGGTCGAAAACGACGATCGTGTCGTGCACGGAAAATCCCATGATGACGAGAAGCGCGACGATAAAATTGCCGTCTATCTCCACGCCCTGATATTTTCCGAGGATTGCCAAAAATCCGGCGGGAATCGCCACGTCGTGCACGAGCGTCAGAAGCGTGATCAATCCATACTTCCACGAACTCACGGGACGATACACTTTCCTGAACGCGAACGCGATGTAGAGCGAGATGCCGACGAGAACGAGCGCGATCGCGATCAGAGCTTTATTCCGGAGGTCCGCGCCGACCGACGGGCCGATGGACTGAAAACTTAATTCCGAAAATCCCGGGTACTTCGCGGCGAGGCGAATCCTGAATTTCTGGTGGTCCGCCTCCCCCGCGGCTGACAGGCGCGCGAGAAAACTTTGGCTCGCGCCGTCATAGGTGATCCGCGCATCGCGGATTCCGAGATCCGCGACAAAAAACGTTTCGAGAACCTGCGCGGACGGCGCCTGCGATCCCGTCTTGAACCGCCATAATGCCCCGCCGCTGAAGTCAATCCCCTGCCGGAAGCCGAAAACCGCCATACACAGAATAGAGCCGAGGACAATCGCCCCCGAAATTCCCAAAAACAAATTTTTCCGGCCGATAATGTTTACCATGGTGTAAAATGTAAAAATCAAATATCAAAATGACCCGCTCCGTCCTCGCTCCCGCTTCGCCCGCGAAGCGAGGCGAGCAATTCAAAATGTTAAAATTACGCGCATTTTTATTTTTGCACTGTCATTTTCCATTTTGATTTTTGATTTTTACACTATCTTTCACGAATACTCTAAGCAGTAGCCGCGTGGTCGTAATCGCGCTAAACATACTGACAAGGACTCCGAATAAAAGCGTGAGCGCGAACCCGCGGACGAAGCTTGAGGTGAAAAAATAGAGAATGACTGCCGTAATGATGGTCGAGGTATTCGAATCCCGAATCGAGGGCCACGCGCGGCGGAAGCCCTCTTGAATCGCCGCTGTTCCGCTGATTCCTTTCTTTAATTCTTCTTTGATCCGCTCGAAAATGAGGATGTTCGCGTCAACCGCCATGCCGATCGTGAGAATGAATCCCGCAAGTCCTGCCAAGGTCAGGGTAATCGGGACAAGCTTGAAAACGCCGAGCGTGAGCGCGATATACATACAGAGGGCAACGGCGGCGAAGACGCCAAAAAGGCCATAGTACCCAATCATAAAAATAATCACGAGGAGTGTGCCGACCACTCCCGCAACGATCGCTTTCCGGAATGAATCGGCGCCCAAGGTCGGGCTTACCGTGAGCTGGTCAATGAGCGTGATCGGCGCGGGCAAGGCGCCGGCGTTGAACCGTTCCACGAGTAAGCGCGCTTGCTCGATCGTAAACTTGCCGGTGATGACCGCGTTCCCGCCCGAAATTTTGTCACACACGGCCGGCGCTTCAACGAGCTGGTTGTCGAGGAATACGCCGAGCGTCTTGCCTTTGTTCACGCATTGCGGATCGGGATTCGGCGGCGCGAGCCGCGCGGTCAAGTCCTCAAAAATTTTTGATCCTGCGTCCGTGAACGCAATCGAAACCTGCGGCGCCTGCGTTGTCGAATCAAAATTCAGCTGGGCGCCTTTCACGTATTGCCCGGTGAGTTTCGTGGGCACGAAAACCGTGCTCGTCCCCTCGCCCTGCAGTTCGCGGAAGTCGAGGAGCGGCGTCGTGCCGATCTCCGCGATTGCATCCTTCACATTCTGCACGCCTGCGAGCTCGACTACAAGTTGAGATTCATTGCCGGACTTCGCCGTAAAAACCTGCGGTTCGGAAACCCCGAAGAGATTGACGCGCCGTTCGATGACATCGCGGAGCCCGTTGACGACCGAATCCCGATCTCCTCCAGCAACGCGCGATAGATCAACGCTGTAGACCAAATGACTCCCGCCCACGAGATCGAGCCCCAACCGCCACGGCCGCCATTTCGCGCCCAAAAATTTCGGGTAGACAAAAACCCCCGCCGCGACGGACGCGAGAACAATCAAAAACAAAAACAACCCCGAGCGCTTTCGCATTGCGGATTATCATAACAAAACATAACGGTAGATGCAATGCGACGCGCGAGCCGAACCGCCACAAGCGACGCTTCGATACCCCCAGAAAACCGCATTATCGGATAAGGTAAGAAATGTATCTATGTATGTATGCCCAATCTCTCTCGTATCTTCTCCACCACCTGACTTAAATTCCAATCGGACTTGACTAAATAATACGCGGGTTCATCTTTCGTAATCGCCTTCATTATTTTTTCCTCGCTTGCAGATAAGTTAGTCAAAAGTATTATTGGCACATTCTTTCCATATAAATCTTTCTGACGTAACTGATCCATCATGGTCAATCCATCCATCACCGGCATTAAAATATCAAGCAAAATTAAATCGGGTTTTTCCCGAAGCGCAAGTTCTAGCCCGACTTGGCCATTTTTTGCTATAAGAATCGCAAAGCCCTCATCACGCAGTTCATCTGCATATGCTTTGCAAATTACTTCTTCGTCTTCCACGATCAAAATTTTTGTCTTTTTATCTTCAGCCATAGTGTTTATATTATAGTATGTTTAATAAAATTAAATGTCCACAAGTCCCTTTTTACCCGTCCTTGCTTTCATTCCGGTCATCGGAATAGCTACATAGAATGTAGTTCCTTTGTTTTCTTCCGAAGTGAACCATATTGACCCTCCAGAGTTATCAAGTATAGATTTCACAATATAAAGCCCGAGACCAGTACCGTCAGTGTGTTTTTCTCTCGCATTGTCCGCTCTAAAAAATTTTGTAAAAAGTTTGTTCTGTTGATTTTTCGGAATTCCATAACCTGTGTCAGAAACAACGGTAACAAAAGAATTCTCTCCCAAGAATTTTCCCCCGAGAGTTTGCCCTTTATTCACCTCTTTATATTCAACATGTATCGTACCTCCTTCCGCAGTGTAATTGACTGCATTCATAACAAGATTATTCACGACCATTCGAAATAGAGCTTCATCTATAGGGATTGCAATGCTTTTATTCTGATATACTTCCTCAAGTCGCAACTGTTTCCTGTTAATAATAGATTTCAATTCATATAGAACACTTTGTACAACAGTACAAACATTTTTCTTGTTGAGTTGAATAGTGAATGCTCCCATTTCAATACGCGACACATTCAAAAGGGCGTTCACCAGTTCTATTGAGCGTTGATTTTCAGAATGTATATCGTTTAAGTACTCTTTTTGTTTTTCTGTGAGCGTGCCGGTTTTGCCACCCAAAAGTCTTTCAGTAAGTAACTTGACAGCGGTCGGCGGAGTTTTAAGTTGATGAGAAGCAAGAGAAACAAATTCGCTTTTTGCCCGGTCAATTTCTTTTTCTCGTGTGATATCTCGAAAAATTTCAATTGTTCCGATTATCTTTCCGTCAAGAATAATAGGCGTTACCATAATTGCCACAGGAAATTTTGTTTTGTCAGGTCGCACATAATAGTAGGTGGGACCCGTAGTAGTAGTAGTAGTACCGCCTGCCAAAGCCATGCTTACGGGACGTTTTTGGAATGGAATAGATACCCCTTTTTCGTCCTCTATAACAATGACTTCAAAAAAACTTTTCCCCATAACTTCTTCACTTTTCTTACCGAGCAATTTTTCAGCCGTTTTATTGATAAACGTAATAATCCCTTTTTCATCTGTCGCAATAAGTCCGTCGCCAATTGAAAGCAAAATCGCTTCTTCTTTCGCTCTGGCTATTTCCACTTTTGATTTTTCAATATTCAAATCCTCAAGGATATTTTGGGAAGCCAACTGTGCATCCTTCAAAATTTTCTCTTCGCTTTTCAAATCGTCCAATACATTAAGCGTGGCTTTTTTTGTTTTTTCAAGTTGTTCATTTTGAAGGGAAACTATCGTCGCCGTATCTTTTGACTTTACTTGCTCTTCTTTTAATTTTATTTGATTTCCCTCTAATTTTTTAAGATTTTTTGCAACATCTTTTTTTGCCGTATACAAATGCCGCAGAGACCAGACAAGAATCGTTATAAAAGCAATAAGAATAATAGCGATCAAAACACCCAGATTTATAACAAAAATAAAGAGTTTCTTTTGTTTGGCAATTTCCACCTGTGTAATAATGCTTGAGTGCTTAAATGTATTTGAAAATTTATTCCAAGGGTAAAGACGCTTGCCTGTTTTAAGGTCGTAATAATAAGCAGTTGTTTCATCTTTGTAATTAATGAGTGTTCCGGTTTGAGGCTCTATCCAAAGCTGTAAGTATGGATCAAGATTAATACCACGGGTGACTCCCACCTCGGGCAAAAATCCTAAATTTTTTGTCTGGTCGATATTCACTCCTTCATAATGCGTTTCATAACGATAAACGGTAAGGCCATTGATTGTTTCCTCTCCAGCAAACTGCATGTGTGCCGGACCGTCATAATTAATGTGCCAATAAGTAAATGGCTCTCCTTTTTTTAGCCCTTTTGGCGCAAAAAGATATCCATCACGGTTTTTGTCGCCAAAACCGGCAACATGCTTTCCTGTTATAGGGTCAATACCATAAAGGCGCTCAACCGAGAAGATCGGCTCGCCGGTTAACTTATGAACATCAAAAGTGTTTTTAATGGTTAAAACTCCATTTTGTTCTCCAATAACACTGTATGAAAATTTGGTGGCGCTAATGGATGCACCACTAAATTCTCCCTTAGCCTCGTTATAAAAGTTGTCCGAAGAAAGAACCTCTGCCTCATAGGTAAAATCTTTTTGTAGTTTGAACAGATTGGGTATTACAAAGAAGAACCAAAAAAGAATAGCGCTGATCAACACTGCTACCCCCATAATGCCTATGAACCATTTTTTCTTATTTATTGCCGCCATATTTTCTCAACGATTTTTTTCTTTAACTAATTCGCCAATTACATCGGCTTATCCTTTTCTTCTCCCTCGCTCACCCATACCACTCCGGTACTCGTATCCAGCGTCGCGCTTCTTAGCTCATAACCGCCCA
>Ga0209515_10004874_pt1 | contig 17807 bp, 14 predicted proteins | sample Subgroupgradi54m_FD_187454 | JGI IMG/M metagenome (GOLD analysis project Ga0209515, IMG submission 187454) | Subsurface groundwater microbial communities from S. Glens Falls, New York, USA - GMW60B uncontaminated upgradient, 5.4 m (SPAdes)... ...
ATCCATTCTCGTGGTAAACTTAATGGGTCGGGTATTCATGAAGGAAAACCTCGACTGTCCTTTTCGTGCGCTTGACGCAATCGTGCAAGCCAACAGCACCACTCGCCATGCCGGCATCATTGTGGACTTCCATGCGGAAACCACTTCCGAAAAAAATGCATTCGGACTCTACGCCGACGGCAAAGTCTCGGCTATCGTAGGGACCCATACCCATGTCCCAACAGCCGATGAACGGGTCATGCCCGGCAAAACGGCTTATATTTCCGACATTGGCATGGTTGGACTTCAAAACTCTGTCATCGGGTTTGACTCAGGTCCCTTGCAAAGCTTTTTGACCCAGATCCACCAGCATTTCGAGATCTCCGATCATGGAACGGTGGTGTTCAATTCGGTTTTAATCGACTTGGATACAAATGAGGCGAAGGCTCGCTCGATTACGCGCATTCAACGAATAGTCGACGTATAACTGCTAAATATCTTTCATTCTTAACAAATTCATAATCAGGGGTGTGGAAAAACGTCCCCAAAGGAGAACGTATGGTAACAAAGGGAACTAAGTTCAAAAAAGGAGACCTCGTCGAGCACTTGGCTGCAAAACTTGAGGTCACCAAGAAGCAGGCTGAAGATTTTGTTGAAACACTTCTAGTCTTTATCACCGATACACTGAAGCGCGGCGATGAGCTCACACTCACCGGCTTTGGCACCTTCCTTGCAAAGGAACGCAAAGGAAGATTGGGTATCAACCCAAAGAACGTAACTCAACGTGTGGAGATTCCGCCATCGATTGTCCCCCGCTTCAAAGCAGGCAAGGCGCTCAAGGAAGCGTTGAAGAAATAAGCATTCCATTTTGTTCACAAAAAGCCGCTCCCTTACGGGGCGGTTTTTTGGTATGGACTCGGTTGACAATCATCTGCTTGACATTTTTACCTATTTTTGATAGGGTTATTCAGTAATGACACTTAGTTCTTCGACAATTCAAGCAATTGTATCTATTGACAGTGATGACCTTTTTGCCATGCTCAGGTCACACAGCTTTCTCTCAAGAGTGTACGAATGTGCGATCATTAATCTAGCTGTCGACCATGAAGCTGGATTTTCAGTCGGTATTACAGAGTCTCAACGATTGGTCTTTGGCAGTGTTGTTGGAGCAGATGACGGCAAAGCCTTCACGGAAACATTTGGTAGATCGATTACCAATACCCAGAAAAGATCTCTCATGTCTCTTTCCAAAGACTTGGGCCAGCTTGGCATATTATCTGAAGATCCAATGATGCTTGTTTATAATTCTTCTAACGATAATGATGCCGGCCTTGTTGCTGCCGCTCCTGAGATCATCGCAATGAAAGAAGCTGCAGAAGAAGAAAGCTTTCCCTTCTGCCATCTCCATATCCATCCTATGGTTGCCAGCCCCTATCCTTCGCATACCGATATCGCCCATCTCTTGGCGACGAAGAAACGATTTTTGCGCCTTGGAATTGAAATTCAATTTATTTCTATAGTAGCAATCATTGTGCCTGGTGTCGGCATCGTTGCAACGCTCTTCCAGTTGCCCCATGCATGTCGCGATGAAAATCCAAGAGATATCGGTGTATGGATTCTGAGCGAGATCGCCGAAGCGCGCGAGGGGAAAATAGACAACTATCTCCTTGTCGCACCCGATCTTGAGAACTTCGCAATCAATGCTCTTACGATTGTGTACAGACCAAAGATTGTGGATAAAAAATTACATTGGTCGATCGGACACTGGAGCGATGCAGATCAAAACCTTCAAGAAGAGCTGTCGAGATTCTCTTTTGATATCAATGTGGATAGTGAGCTCTTAAAGTGGAAATCTTCGCAGCGAGGCTACATGGAAGATCTCTTCCGCGCTGACGAAGAAGAGTAGGCAACGATTCAACCTCCTGTATTACACAGGGGGTATTTTTTATAAAAGTATAAAAAAAGAAAGCAGGGGTTGGACTCGTCGGGGACGAGCGGGTGGTGTGCTTTCGGTCACCATCCCTTTTGTAGGTTGGGGCTTGCAGAGATTTCGGCTTGGATCTGGCTTTGCAACCAGACAAGGTTCCTACTCTCTCTGCTATTTAGTTGTGAAGGTGCTTGGAGGGGGGGGTCGAGGGTTTGGGTCTACCGAGCTACCAAAAGAGCCTTTCGCCGTCTCGACTTATCCACGCGGATGTAACCAACCGCGTGGCAATAGTCGAGGCCGGTGTCGAGACGCTGTTGCACTTCTCCGAGATCGATCTTCGGCTCCGAACATACTTCCGTATGCTGAGCCGCCTCTTGCGCGTTCTTCATTGTGATACCGCATCCGCAAGAAACCATGCATCCTCCCACTTACACTGGTGCGTAGTCAAATCGCCATTCAGATGAACAGCGTTGTGGAGCTTAATCCAATAGGACTAAGGCCCACAACGCTACTCACCGCGATGTACTATGATTTCAGATTTTGAGTGCAGTTCTAGGCGACAGCGAGGAGTGGAGTAAGACGTATATGGAAATACGTCGTCGAGCACCGCAGCTGTCAACAACGAAATGTGCCAAAATCTGAAATCACTGCACTAAAAGAGCGAAAAGGCTGTAGAGGTAAGCTTAGTATGAAGGGGTATGGCGAGAGGTCCGCGATGGGAATAATGCCACGTTCTTCAAAGGCGCTTATTATATCCTCTTACCTTCAGTTTGGCCCCGAAGGGCACAATCGATGGAAAGTGGATCTCTCTCCTCTACACTCTTTTCGCTCTTGGAGAGTTTTCGTATATTTATACGACTTTTTGTAGGTACATCTTCAATACCATTAGTATACCACCTTTTAACCATATTGTCAAGAGTCTGTAGGTCATATTTTATAGTTTTATTATAAATAAAAGGAAAATAAACTATAAAAGTGTCAATTTCATTTTGGATATAATAAAAAAACTAAGTAAAATTGCTGGGATTATCAGAATACCTTATAATTATAAGATGTTCCATTATTCATGATCCAAATGCATATGCGTCGCTATCTCATTATCTCTTTATTCCTTGTGGCAGCCTTTTTCGGAGCTGCAACCGCACACGCCACAACTCAAGAGTCCATACTATGCCCTGCCAATATGGATCCGGTCTGTGGTAAAGACGGAAAAACATACAACAACGTCTGCGAGGCATCGTCCGTAGGTGTTGACTATTGGGGTTCTTGCAAAAATCCTGCAACACAAGCAAAACCCGATCTCGTTATCAAAGACATTATCTATACGACAAATGATCCGAATTACGGCGACACATTCCGAGTGATTTATTGCAATATGGGAAAAACCGATCCTTCGAGTACGCTCTTTTCTCTGCGACTCTCATCGCCTGCCAAAAGTTGGACGACGGGCGGAGATATGTCCGACCTATGGGTAACCCCCTCAGGCGTATGTGGTATGACAGATGCGCTTGGCTCTCGCTCGATCATGGGCTTATCACTGGAAAAAAGCGCACTACTCACCGCGCAGATCGACAGCGAAGCACGTGTCAATGAAGCCGATGAAGAAAATAATTCATTCAAAAAATTAATCACATTCTCCCAAGAAAAAACAGATCATTTTCATATCAAATCCGTTGCTGTACAGAAACTTGATTACTGGAAGCTGCCGACAGAAAACAAGCGGACGTTTGCAATCGAATTCACACATCCCTATCGCGATGTGACCGTCGATCTTTACAAAGGATGGGAACAGACATTTTATTCGCGCGCGACAGTTGATGGGAATGGAAGCGCCACGTCGGCAACAATCACGCCGAATCAATTCGATAGATTTCTTGAGCCGGACACCAATTATACTGCATATATCAGCGCGCATCGCGCAGGCACGGGAGAAATCGCCTATGCGAATAAGGAACATGTTTTCACAAGCAATTTCACGCCCGAACCCGAACCGACAATGGATTTCAGGGCGGAACAACCGACCATTGCAAAGGGGTCTTCGGCAAAACTCATATGGAATACAAAAAACGCCGTTCGGTGCCAGTCATATACCGATACCACTACAGGCGGGGCGCTTCAATGGGATATGAAAGATACTTCTTGGGCAGCGGAAACAGGCAAACGGGATCCCAATGGCATGCAAACCGTTTCGCCTCAAGGGACTACGCGCTATTGGCTCAATTGTTTCAATAATGACAGCAAGCAAGTGGTAAAATCCGTTGATGTCGTTGTCACTGAAAGCGGGTCGATACCAACTGTTGCTTTGAGCGCAGATCGCACATCACGCGCAAAAACTCAGCAAGTCCTACTCACATGGACATCGACAAACGCTTCCAGCTGCACTGCATCCGGCGGATGGTCCGGCATAAAGCTACCGCAAGGAAGCGAAAGTGTAACGGGCGATTCCTCCCAAATATACATACTGGACTGCATTTCAAGCTCCGGAGTGAAATCAAATACAACATCGGTTGTCATTTCAGTCGTAGCCGAATCAGATAGGCCGCTCATCCAAGTACTCCGCTCCGATCCTCAACCACTTACCAAGGGGGTCTCCGGATCTCTCATATGGCAATCACATAATGCTTCCTACTGCTCAGCATCCGGAGATTGGGAGGGAAAAAAGACCTCCTCGGGAAGCGAAACAGTTCTAGCTCCAAAGCTCAATCCTTCCTATACACTCCAATGCTTCAATAATGCGGGAGTTGCATCGATCCCTCTTGCCTATACGCCGCTCGTTATTGAGAAAGCACAGCAAGAATTTAAGATATTGGAAATAAAAGTAGCGCCGGGAAAAACAGACAAAGGAATTGCGATTGAGTCTGTGCGGGACATCTTAGTGACATTCAGTAAGCCTTCAAAAGATGCTTCTCTCTCTGTGTATGTCAAAAAAAATGGATCACTTCATGCGCAAACATCTCTCAAGGCCGCTTCACAAACTCAAATGGAATTTCAGCTTGGCATCGGTGATTTGACTGCGCGTACGGAATATCGAGTCGTCGCAGAGGGTCATGACAGTGTCAGCGGAATAGTGGCCTCATCGGAAGCGGCATTCACCACCGGCGAAACCGGCGCAGCTCCTTTCTCCATACTTTCGGTTCGTGTCGATAAAGTTGACGCCCTTGGAAAAGCAACCGAACAGGAACGAAGCTTTGCGGTAAGCTTAAGTCATCCCTTCAAAGAGCTATCATTATCGCTCTTTGAGCTTCCAAATACTGCGGCCCCCTACACTTCAATGAAGCAGGCGTCAACATCAACGATTCGTTCGCTCTATATCAGTCCGGGAGTATTCGATAAAAAGCTGCAATCAAATAAAAAATATAAGTGGACGCTCTCTGCCACGCGACGTGAAACAAATGAAGCAGCTGTCAGTGAAGGTGAATTTACCACTACTGCCTTTGACACCCCCAAAGAAGAGCCTCGTTTTTGCGCGCAAGTACTCACCTGGGCAAAGAACATACAAACGGGTGCGATAAAACAATTCCCGAATTCATGCCTTCCTGAAGGATGGGAACATACACAAGAACCGCTCGTCTCGACGCAACCCGTTATTGACAATTCGATCAAGGATATCCAGCAAAAAGCATCGCTCATCCAGAATAAAAAGTTTGATGATATTCTTATTGAACTCCAAACGCTCCGCAGCAAAGTAAAAGAACAAGAAACGGAATTGAAATACCTCAAAAAGCTGACAAGCGACGTTGAAGCGATTGCTGTATCCGCAAAAGAATCACTCAACTCATTTATCACCTATGGCGTCGATGATTCGACCAAAAAACTGGGTGCGGGCGAACGCGCAGCAGTACTCTCGTCATATAAAGTTGCGTTCAATAAACTCCCTGAACAAGAAACGGAGATAGCGGATATGATTAAAATTGCCAATGGCAGATTTCCCACCGAACGCAACAGCCAAGCGGAAAAGCGCGCACAACACGATTTTGTCCGCATCTACAAACACATACCGATCATGACAAGACAAACCGATGCGGCTGCCATCATGATTATGGCGTACGGTTTGCGCCAGCGAGCGGAAAACAGAAACTTCGATAGCGAGCGCAATGGCATCAACACGTATCGAGCAATCTTTGGCAAAATGCCTTCGGATACCGATGATTGGAACACCATGCAAGCAATCACCTATTCAGGCGCAACAAAAATGAAAGATTTCGATCAGGATTCCCTGGCGGATGCTGATGAAAGTATTTTTGGATCGGATCCACAAAAGGCTGACAGTGATGGGGATGGATATATTGACGGGCTCGAAATACTCAATGGTTATAGCCCAATAGGACCAGGGAAACTTTAGTCGCCGCCAAACAAATCATAATACTTCTTTGTAAGCGCTTGGTTTTTTGCAGACGATCCCTTTGCGGATGCGGCCACACTTTGCCACTCTTCGCACGTCGTATATGTTTCATCGAGGCGTATTGAAAAACGCGGCGCGCCTTGCACACCTGATCGCACGCGAATAATGCGCGCCATCGAATGGCCTTTTTCTTGACGGATCATTGTGTGAATATCATCTGGAGAGACATGAAATGCGTACAGCATTGTTTCGGGAGAAAGTTTTTCGATAAGATTACGGACACCGCCTTGAAAGTTGGCGCTGCCGCCACGCGCCTCCACTTCTCCACTGGGAAATATCAGAAACGCTCCGCCCTGCCGAATATGATCCGATGTTTCACTAAGAATTTTTTTTAATTGTGTAGCATTTTTTGCCGCAGATACAAAATGATCTCCATACAATGCAGTGAATTGGGAATGCCTTTTTTCCGTCACCATAATTTTGATATCGGTACGTTTGATAGCTTGGAGGACAACAGGGACATCAATATATCCCGGATGATTTGAAATGATAAGTCCGCCTTGAGTATTCAGCCGATTGCGCATAAGGAGAAATTCGGTGTTTTTCTCCTGTACGCTTTCCACGGCAATGCCGATTCGCTTTAAAAGCTCCTGTGAAACTCCTGCCAATCCCTCGCGCTTGTAGAGTGGTAACGTTTCTTTTAAAAATCGTACATACGTATCTTCCGACAGAGCAGCCGCTGATGATTCGAATGAACGAGATAGAGGTGGTTTCACACTCATACCGTTCCTAAAAATACCTTTTCCAATAAGTCTGTTTTCTGCAACGTGGGGATATCCCCATCATAGACCACTTTTCCTTTGTCCAAAAGATATGCCCGATCAACAATCTCAAAAAGCGACTTCAAGTTATGCTCAACAATACAAATGGCTGTTTTGTGCCGTAGGTTGATTTCTTTGATTGTGCGAAATACTTCCTTCACGACTTTAGGCGCAAGACCGAGCGAGGGTTCATCAAGTAATAGCACCTTGGGATCACGCATGAGTCCGCGGGCAATCGCAAGCATTTGTTGCTGTCCGCCTGACAATACGCCCGCCGGAACATTTTTTTTTGATTTCAAGGCGGGAAAAAGTTCCATCACTTCATCGCGCCTTCGTCGCATTTCGGCCAAAGACGAAAGTCCATACGCTCCAATCTCGATATTTTCTTCAACAGTTAGACTGGAGAATACGCGCCGCCCTTGCGGCACAAACGATATTCCAAGGCCGACAACTTCATGCGGAACGGGATTAATTTTTTTCTCATGCCAATAGACGCCTCCTGCTGTGAGTGGCGCCATGCCGAAAATCGCTTTAAGTACAGTCGATTTTCCTGCTCCATTGGGCCCCATCACTGCTACCACCTCGCTCTCGTCGAGAGATAGTGAAACATCATCAAGCGCATGGACACCGCCATACTGAACTGATGCGTTTTTGAGTTGTAGGAGAATTTCCTTATCAACCATATATCTACTATTTTTTTAAATTTCAAAACGTTGTTTAAGGTATTTGCATGGAGGGATCTCGACGAGCGACGGCGAGGAGCGTAAGTAATTTTTTAGTGGAAAAATTACGGCCCGACAGGTAAATGCCTTAAATGTAACAGTTTTGAAATTCATAAAAGTTTATTCCCCCAAATATGCTTCGATAACATCTTTTCGTTTCAATGTTTCATCCGGTTTTCCTTGCGCGAGTAATCGCCCTTCGTCAAGCACGATTGTCTCATCGGAAAGTTGGCGAATCAGATCCATATTATGCTCGATGAGTACAATTGTTTTCCCTTGCTCGCGCAATTCTTTGAGAATGGAAACAACAATTTTCACCATCTGAGGAAAAAGTCCTGCGAATGGCTCATCGAAAAGTATAAGATTTTTATCCATCACAAGTGCACGCGCGATTTCAAGCAACTTGCGCTGTCCATAGGACAGATTCGAAGCAAGCGCATGTTTTTTCCCCTCAAGGCCCACGCGGGTAAGCGCCTCAATGCTTTTGTGAAGGTGATAGTCGGTGTGCCGTTCAAACAATGCGCCAAATACATCCCGTTCTGTTGTAACGACGAGCATATTATCCAACACCGTCATTTGTTCGAAAAGCCGCACCTCCTGGAATGTACGCGTAATGCCATAGGTCGAAATGTCATAGGTTTTTAATTCATGAAATACAGAACCATCAATCGTTACCGTGCCGCTGTCAATCACATAGACTCCCGAAAGCACATTCATCAGAGAGCTTTTGCCCGACCCATTGGGCCCCACAATACTTGTAATGGTTCCTTTGCGAATCGACAACGTCAGTCCATCCACTGCATGGACTCCGCCGAAGTATTTTTTTAAATTTTTTATTTCAAGTGCGAACATAGCTGTGAAATAAAATCATAAAGCACGCGGGATTGTTCCTTCGAGCGGCTTGCCAGAACGAGCGGGCATGGTCTCTGAGTCTGCGAAGAGGAGCGAGTTCTGAGCGCAGCAAAAAAGTACGCTGGACTTTTTTGTGAAGTGAGAAGGAATATCCCGTGGGCTTTGTATAGAGATGGTATACATATATCACTGAAGTTTATATTCTCCTACCAACCCCTGTGGCCGATACATCATCAGCACCACAAGAAGCGCGCCATAGGTAAAGAGCCGCATCTGCGCCGCAACGTCTCCGGGGAATCCCACAAACCGCAAAAGCTCGGGCAACAACACCAAAAAAAGCGCACCCAAAACGGATCCGCGCATATTCGCCAAACCGCCGAGAATGATGATTGCCAGTATAAAAATAGATTCGTCAACCGTAAACGTGGAAGGATCAATAAATGTGACATAGGTTGCAAAAAGCGCACCGGCAACACTTGCAAGCCCTGCGGAAATCATGAAAATGATCAGTTTATAATTGATCGTCTTATAGCCAAACACCTGAAGCGCGACCTCATCTTCGCGAATGCCTTTTAAGGCACGACCAAACGACGAGTGCGTAATCCATCGACAGATGAACCACACGAGTGCACACCAACATGCAACAAACAAGAAAAATGCAATGTTTGAGGAAAAGGAAAAACCGAACAATTCCGGCCGCGGTATGCCTGGTATGCCAAGAGGGCCGCGAGTAAGGTCCTGCCAGTTTAAAAAAATGCTGTAGATGATGAAGTTGAACCCTACTGTACCAAGAACATAATAATCCCCGCCAAGGCCGCTGAGTACAAATCCGATGCAAAAGCTTGCGGCAACGGCACAAGCGATGCCGACCGCAAGTGCGGGAAAAAAATTCCAATGCGCCAATGTCATGAGAAGCGCCGTTGAATAGGCGCCAATGCCATAGAATGCCGCATGGGTCACCGACAGCAGCCCCGCATAGCCGACAACGAGATTGAGCGTCATTGCCAAAATCGCATAGATGCCAACAAGAATGGCTAAGTGAACGACATACTCCATACTACTTTTTCACATTCATAATCCCTTGTGGACGCCAAAGAAGAAATATGATCAAAAGCGCAAAGGAAATTGCGCTTTTCCACTCGCCCGAGAGCTTCCAGATTCCGAAATTTTCCGCTAAACCCAAAATAAGCGCGCCGATAAGACCGCCGGTGATATTCCCGATGCCCCCGATAATGCAGGCGATAGCACCCCCGAGCAGCCATACCATGCCAAGCTGCGGTTGAATACCCAAGTCAAGCCCTGCAAGAATGCCCGCTAGACCCGCAACGCTTGAACCGATAAAAAACACCCACGCTATGATGTTTTCGGTATTGATGCCAATAATTTGCGCCACCTCCCGATCGTCACTGATTGCCCGAACAGCTTTTCCGAACGCAGTCCTATAGAGCAACAACCACAATGCCGCATAGACGGCAAAGACGCTTGCGATTGTTGCAACTTGCACTTCTGTAATGAATCCTCCGGCAATGGAAAAAATGCGATAGTTCCAGTTCACCGGAGTGAGCATCTGAAATTGACTTGTAAACACCATTGCTATTAACGCCTGGATTGCCGTAAGAACCCCCAATGAAGCGACGAGTAAAATAAGTTTTGATGCCTTTTTTGCGCGAAGATGCACATAGATACCCTTATCAAGTATCACGCCGGAAATACCTGCGACTGCGATTCCGAGAAAAATACCCAGCGGATAAGGCATGCCCAATTCTTTGCTGAAAAAAAATACAGAATACGCTCCAATGACAACCATGCTCCCATGGGCAAGATTAAAAAATCGGGCAGTACCATAGATAAGGTTAAACCCCAACGCAACAAGCGCATAAATGGACGCTGCAATAATGCTATTCAACAACAACTGTATGATCATATAACTTCCGTATCCTATCACAAAACGAGCCGCCCCAACAAGTGGAGCGGCTCCAAACACGACAAGCATTGGTATGAGCAAGTGTTATTGTTTCACTTCAACGGCTTTTCCTTCCTTAAACTCTTTTACGATAAAGTTTGCTTTCTCAACATCGCCATTACTATCGAGCGAGTATTCATCTGCAATACCCTGATAGCCTTTTACTTTATAGAGTTCGTCCTTGATCTTTTCGCCATTCGTACCGACAGTACCCATGATTCCCGCCAACACATTGAAGATATCATAGACGCGCGGACTGTAGGTATTCAAATCCTTATCCGCATTGCGTTTTTTCATCTCATCAAGAAAGCTCGCCGGCAGATTGCGGTTTGCAGCAATCGTATACTGTCCACCCTCTACGCTTGCGCCGCCTTCATTCGGAATCTTAGGATCATCCCAGCCATCCCCGCCAAGCACAAACGCTTTCAATCCCAATTCTTTCATTTGCTTAAAGCCCACAAGCGCCCCCTCGGTCATGCTGGGAAAATAAATAGCTTCAGGTTGCGCCGCTTTCACTTTCGTAAGTTGCGTACGCAAATCGCGCGTATCGGTCTTGAAGCTTTCGTCGGCAACGATTGTGGCGCCGTTCGCTTCTGCCTGCTTTTTGAACACTTCATGCAATCCGACACACCAGTCATTCAAACACGAAAGAATTGCAATCTTTTTAATGCCCTTTGTTTTGGTAAGATAATCCGCCGCATAGACGCCTTGGTAGGAATCCGATGCAACGAAACGGAAGACATAATCGCCCGCATCAGTGACTTTGGGACTTGTCGATGACGAGGAGACAAGAGGTGTTTTTGCTTTTTCTGCCAAGGGCGCAATGGCAAGCGTTTCGCCGGAACACGTTCCACCAACAATGGCAATCACTTTATCAACGCTTAATAATTTTGTACCTGCGCTTGTCGCATCTTTCGCATTGCATTTCCCGTCTTCATAGATTACTTCGATTTTTCTCCCTTTCACGCCACCCTTACTATTGATCTCATCCACTGCAATTTGCGCTGCAACACGCATGTTTTCGCCCAAGGTGGCAGCATCACCTGTGAGCGGAGCAACAAAGCCGAGCTTAATCGTTCCCGTTTCTTTTCGAAGCGGCAACCAGCTCTGTGTCGGAGCGCCTGCTTCGTCTTTCGAAGCGCCTTGACTGCCAATCATATAGCCGACAATTAAACTCGCCAGCGCAACGACAACCAAAAGCATGGTGTTTTTTGCATTATTTCCCTGTTCCATAAAATAAAAATAAAAATGAATCTGATTTCAGCTTACTATCCCGTAGAATCCTGTCAAATGGGTGTTGTTCAAATGGGCCGCCCGGGGGTCGAACCCGGAACCGTATCCTTAAGAGGGATCTGCTCTGCCAGTTGAGCTAGCGGCCCATGTTTTTTTGTTCGCTTTATTTTTTCACATTACCTTCGCTCTGTCTAGCTTTGCCAATCCTTAATATCAATAACTGCGAGTCCCTTCACTCTGCATTGGTGCTTTATGTTTCCCGTGATAAGTGGCGCATACTGCTCGAGTGCTGTGGCACAATAGAGCACGTCATAAGCTTTTCAGGGCACGTATTCCTGTCGCGAATTATCCGGAAAGTTAACGGTATCAAACAGTACAAACTGTGTGGGACGAATTCGATAAAACCGGTGCGGTCGCACCTCTGATTTCATGAATGCATCGATTTGTTCTCTGGTGAAAATCCGATCAGCATATACTGAGATAGCTTTTTCAACCTCAGCCTCGTCGGTAAGAAGTTCGGCCACTCCCTGAAGTTGCAAACCGATTGGCGAATCCTTTGGCGTTTGAGGTAGAGCAATGGCGGCGGCAACTTTGTTATTTGTACTGACTTCATAAGAATGCCTGCGAGTAAGCGATGAAAGCCAATAAATATTCAAGTCGTCATCTGAAGCGAACCACACACTGCAGACCCATGGCTGGCCATCAGTAGATGTCGCGAGTTGCATCAGCTTTGCTTTAACCAAGTAATCTTTGATCAGCTCTCTTATGCTTGGCATACCTTTCCCGTTGTAACATATTATTCATTCTGCGCCCAGAGGGATTCGAACCCCCAATAACGGCTTCGAAGGCCGCTGTGATATCCATTTCACCATAGGCGCTCAATTGAGCTTGTATTTTCTTGCCACTAAATCACAATTATACCGAATCCTTCTCAATAAATCAACTCTATCTACATGAATTCTAACACATCCTTTATAATTTAGATTTTTCTTAATACTATGCGGTGTTGATTTATAAACGGTTTTCTTAAAATTTAGAACTGGAAGTGATGGAAGAAGTTTTTTCCAATAATTTTCGTAGTTTTCGTGTTTGAAAATCGAATGTGTATATAATCGAATTTTTATTGCTTCTTTCGGTATCAAACATGCCTTAACAAGCCATTTACACATGAACTTAATCAAGCGAGGATCGGAATTCATAAACTGAAAGGTGCTCCCTCCTTTTGTTCCTTCTGCCCAGTAAAGAACAACCCCCAATAGAAAGAATATATCTTTTTGACGCTTAACAAACTCCCTTTTGACTTCTTTTTGAAGATCGCGCTCTCTTTTTAGGCGTCGCTGATGAAGAGTTTTACTTGAAACTAAACGCGCTCGTTCAAGTACTACTCTTGCTTTTCGCATCATTCTCTCTTCTTGCGCTTGCGAAAATTTTACTTCTTTACACCAGCCGGCAAGTGTGCCTTTTGAAAGTTTCTTATATTTTTTCCTGATTTCTGAATATGTAAAGCCTTTCTTGCGCATTTGTATTACAGATTTTTTTATGTCGAGTGACCACATACTTCCGAACTGTTATGCTAAGGTATATAAAGTATACCATATTGTTCGAAAATTATAAAGCCTGACATCCTATCCGTTGAACGACGGGCGCACATTACATGTGCTTACTACGGCCGATCGAGAAGCGACGGCTGTTGCATAAACAGCGCAGCATCTTCTTTTCGTATATGGCCGTGACGATACAGCAATGCCAAAGAAGTGTCCATAGTCATCATACCCGCACTCGCCCCTGTCTGCAGCACAGACTGCACATGCTCCATTTTATTTTCGCGTATCAGGTTTGCCACCGCTGGCGCATTCACAAGCACCTCTCGCGCCGGAATCCGCCCACCTCCAATACGCGGCAGCAGCCTTTGCGAAATAATACACTTGAGCGTGAGAGCAAGCTGAAGGCGGATTTGCCCTTGTTGCTCGGCCCCAAACATGTCAATAATACGATGAATCGTCTGTGCGGCATTCAATGTGTGAAGGGTAGAAAAAACCAAATGTCCTGTTTCCGCAAGCGTGATTGTTGCTGCGATCGTTTCCGGGTCGCGCATCTCACCAATCATAATGATATCCGGATCCTGGCGAAGCACATATCGTAAGCCGTCGCGAAATGAAGGCATATCCACACCGAGTTGCCGTTGGCGTATAAGTGAATGCCCCAATGGAAACACATACTCAATGGGGTCCTCGAGTGTCACGATATTTTCCGTCCGTGACATATTGATCTGTTGTAGGATGGATGCAAGCGTTGTTGACTTTCCCGATCCCGTAGGGCCTGTCACCAACACCAATCCCTCCCGCAAACCGACTGTTCCAAACCAATCGAGAGGCATTGCAATTTCTTGCAATGTCGGAATGTTCGGCTGGATAATCCGCGCAGCCAAAGACGCACTTCCTCTCTCACAAAAAAACGTAACCCGAAATCGATTGTGCGCATCCAGTTCATACAGCAGGTCAAAATCCTTACACTGCATGAGACGGCTGTGTTGGCCCTCATTAAGCATATCTTCTATGAGTGCTTCGATTTCTTTGGGAGAAAGTACGGGCATCGATCCAATTTCAATGAGCATGCCATCAACACGCACAATAGGCCTGCGATATGCTGCCAAATGGACATCGGAGGCATGCAATTTGATGCTTTCTGAAAAAATATCTTTAATGGTCATAAAAAAATCAGTATCTTCGGCGAAGCTCAACGCCGGTATAGTAATAGGTAAGTATTTCTTCGAATGTATTCCCGGATAGCGCCATTCCAACAGCGCCTCGCGCGGACATGCCAACGCCATGTCCCAAGAGCGGCAGACCCTTATTCGTCGGATCGTCTTTGCCGATAAGCCACGGGTAGGGGCCCCCTGCCCACACTTCTTCCCAACTGCGTGTTCTTCCATCGCTCTGAGAAAAATACGGAGTAATGGCCAATAACTTATTGTACATCACCATTACACCTCGTGTCTCTTCGACGGCACGAGATACTTGGGGAAGCCGCATTTCTGCGCCATATCCGCGATATACCTGATCGGCATCCGTCGTGCGCACCGTATATCCTTCGGACGCATACTTCGTTCCCCTATTAATATGATACTTCGCATACGTGCGGGCCGCAACAATGAGCGCCTTGTGATATTCGAACGGAGCATTATTGGAGCTTTCCGCAATGCCCTTCAAATAGCTTTCGAGAAATAATTCATTAATCACCCATACTCGATTGGTGAGTGGTGCATGCTTCACCTCCAACACTCCACGAAAGAGATTATCATTCAACGACTTATTCCAAGATGGCCGACGCTCGTATGATGGTATTTCAAAAATAATATCCTGGTCATTTTGTCCGAGACTGTTTTTTTCGGCCCCGAAAAACCGCACAAAATGAGTGGCAGTACTACTTGCCGATGCATTCGAAATAGTGAAGAGCGAAGCTACACTATCAAATGAAATAGTAATGTGCGACTTGGCAGCCTCGCTATACAGTATGGCACCCGTGCTATTAGTAACAAGAAAGGGTTTATTTGCGGTAATGGTAATCGGCGTATCGCTGGAAAATAATCCCGCACGAATGAGTGGTTCGGACTCCTGTTTATCGTCAATAATCCCGGGGCGCACAAGAATACTCTGTGTTGATGTGGCATTTTCATTCATGATCGCATTTCCGGTGCTTGAATCAAGAAGATCAAGTTGTTTCGAAAGTTCTGCCTGTATGTTTTCCGATGAATGGGCAAGAGTAGTAGTAGGAGGATTCACAACCACTAATGGCACATCGAATTGCGTAGCGGGAAGCGGCTTGCCGTCTTGATAGAGTATAAACCGTTCAGAAAATGTTCCTGCGATAATGGGTGCATGGACAACAAAAGGAATTATGAGTAGTTCTCCGGGAGATATGGAGTCCTTGATGGTCGTAACACTATTCCCTGTTTCCCAACTTGCATCGGCAAAATAACTTTCACGTGCTGCATATGCGCGCAATACAAGCTTACTGTCCGCATTCCAAGACGCTGTGCCGCTATTTTTAAATCCGACTCGGAATATCGTTTTTTGATTACGGACCAATGTAAGCGTTTTATTGCTTTGTATCAGGCGCACTGCTGAAACCTTTGGTGTTTGCAAAGCAACTATTGCGCGAGGTGGTGGAGTTTTGTTTTTTTGCCGCACAACATTAGTCGCGAGAGAAAGAGGCAGTGTTAGAGCTCTTACTCCATTTTCAGTCAAAAAAAATGATTCAGAATAGCGCCCTGTTTTTTTTGGAGCTTCGATAGCAAACTCAACATATCCGATCCTTCCCGGCGCAATACGCTCGGTAAGACGTGCTGGCGATGTGCGGCTCATCCACTGTGAAGTGTAAAGATAACTTTCTTTTTTTGCCACTGTTTTGACAGTGAATTTATTTACGCCGGGCACCCATGTTTTTTTTGATGTATTTTTAAAACCGATCCTATACTTCATGTACTCCCCTGGCAAAAGTGTTACTCGATACGCGCTTGCGACAATCGCCGTTCCCTGCAATGAGGTGCGTGCATTGCTTGTTGTTGTTGCATTTGCTATAGTTGCAAAAGAAAAAAGTCCGCTCGCAGCCAAAGCACAACACAAAATAACCTTTCTGTTGAAGAAGTAATAAGGCGTCATGCGGGCAGTATACCCCATTTTCATGTCACTTTCCAGACGCATTGCGGCTAACACATTTTTGCAAGTCATCGCCCGATCATTGGGTATCGTATTTGGCGTCATTGCATTTTCCATGATGACCAGATACTTGGGCAAGGAAGAATTCGGCGCATTCACGACGATCACTTCTTTTTTGCTTTTTTTCGGATTTCTTGCGGATCTTGGATTGTATATTGTCACCATTCAGCTGCTCTCGGAACAAAACCAGGATCCGCAAAAGAATTTTTCCAATCTTTTTGCGTATCGCTTCATAACAACAACAGTGCTCATTTCCCTGGCTCCGCTCATTTCCCTTGTCTTCCCCTACCCCGCAGCAATCAAGGTTGGAATTGCATTAACAGCATTTTCCTATTGGTGCAGTTCATTCATCCAATTTTTCACTGCTCTTTTCCAGACGCATATCCGCATGGAAATCCCCAGTATTGCCGATATCGCATCAAAGGTCCTCATGATTGGCATTCTTGTTCTGACCATCCGATTTGATTGGAATCTCGAGGGCGTCCTGTGGAGCCTTATCCTCAACAATATTCTCCAGCTCGCCATCCTTGTGTGGGCATCACGATCCTATGTACGCCTTTCCTTTCGATTTGATTGGACTATCTGGAAAAATATTTTCTCACGAAGCTGGCCTATTGCGCTTTCCATCATGCTTAATATTATCTACTTAAAAGCTGATATCATTATTCTTTCGCTCTACCGCGATCAATCCGAAGTTGGCATTTACGGCGCTGCGTATAGAGTTATTGAGGTGCTCATTGCCCTGCCATTTCTTTTCATTGGCCTCACGCTTTCCAGCTTTGCGCGCAGCTGGTCGACAGGCAATCGCGAGACATTTGCACGCTACTATCAAAAATCGTTTGATTTCTTGGTTATGTGCGCACTACCACTTATTGTAGGAGCGTATTTCCTGGGACCAAAAGGAATGGCATTTCTTTCAGGCGAAGCGTTTGAACAATCGGGCAATATATTGAAGATTCTTATTATTGCAGCATCGACGGTTTTTTTGAGCGCGCTCTATGGAAATCTCATCAATATCATTGGCAAACAGCGAACGATGCTCTGGGGATACCTCGCCACAGCAGTGGTGGGACTTATAGGATACCTGTTATTCATTCCGCGCTATGGCATGTGGGCGGCAGGTTGGATAACGGTCATAACAGAATTGCTTATTCTTATTATCGCATGCGCCATCGTCAGTCACGCCACGAAAATCATTCCACGATTTTCAAATACCCTCAAGGTGGTGGGCGCATGTTGCGCCATGGGAC
>Ga0209515_10004875_pt1 | contig 17804 bp, 12 predicted proteins | sample Subgroupgradi54m_FD_187454 | JGI IMG/M metagenome (GOLD analysis project Ga0209515, IMG submission 187454) | Subsurface groundwater microbial communities from S. Glens Falls, New York, USA - GMW60B uncontaminated upgradient, 5.4 m (SPAdes)... ...
TAAGTTTATAAACCACAACTCCCAACAATAAGTAGTATCCCGAAACTATCTGCCACGAAAGATTTTCTATTTTTAAAATCCCGCCGAAATTCGAAAAGACACCTATAATTTTTTCAAAATATAAAATAAAAGGAAGTGAGAGAAAAATAACCGATTTACCGGCTAAATCAAAAAATAATCCCAATACCCCGCCGACTCCGCCTATGATCATCAAAATTGGAACTGTCCACAAAACCAAAGCATTTACAACTATCGACCAAATAGAATAGATTCCAAAATTAGCAAGAAGTATCGGCAAAGTTGCAGCCTGTGCAGAAATTGTTGTAGCAATATCCTCCCCGACCAAAGAATTACCCAAAATTCGTTTGATAGACTCCGAAGAATAAAAAATTGGACGAATATATAAGAGCCCGGCTGTTGCGACAAAAGAAAGTTGAAATCCTATATCAAAAATTGTGTCAGGGCTTAAAAGAACCATGAAGTATCCGGCAAGTATTAAACCGTACGATGAAAGCCTCTGGCGGCCTAAAATTTGCGCAGAAAATGCCAGGATGCCCATTATGGCGGCTCTTATTATCGATGCCTCAAATCCTGCCAAAACTACATAAATAAGAATACCAAAAATACTGAAAAAAAGTGCCAATTGCCGTTTAAGGAAAAAGCTGAATATTGCGCTAATAAAACCGCCGAAGAGCGTTACGTTCATCCCGGATGCGGCGATAACATGCAAAACTCCTGTTATTCGAAGTTCATTAAAAAAATCGTCTGTCATTTTTTCTTTAATACCGAAAGTTATTCCTAAAAGAAGTGCTGAATAGTTTGAAGGAAGAGTTTTGTTAAATATTGCAATAAATTTCTGCCGGACCTTAACTATAACTCCCAGAAAATTGTTGCTGTTTTGCTTTTCTATTTTAGGAAAGAATAGAACGAAAATTTTTGTTCGATCTTTTAGCACTCTTGATTCTAATTTGCCAGATATTTTTAGACTATCCCGATAGTGATATTGAGGCCATGAAGAAGTAATAATGAGTATTCTTCTATTTCCTAAATTAGCAGACAAGCTTTGTCGATTGCTAATTTTAGGTTCGGAATGAAGTTCTGTTTTAAAACTAACCAACTGTCCTTCTGTGAATTGAGGCTGATTTTGGTAGTACAAAAATACTCGAACGCCAAGAAACAGAAGAAAAACAGAAGCTATTGCGGCAATCTTCATTCAATAAAGCGTTATTTTATCCTTTATGTTATCGAATACTTTACTACTTACAACTTTTTTTGAAACCAGATCTTCAAGCACTTGATAAGGCCGATTATCTATTATCTTTTGAGCGGTCACGAGACCCACCCCAGGCAATGTGTCCAGCTCTTTTTCCGATGCTGAATTGATATTGATAGATCCTCCAATTCCTACCGTAGAACTGCCTCCTGTAGAACCGGATAATGCAGGACTACTTTGTTTTTCCCCTTCAAAAGGAATGTAAATTTTTGCTCCGTCGCTTATTTTAAGAGCTAAATTTAAATTTCTTGATACCCAAAGTCTATCTGCCTCCCCCGAAACTCCTCCGCTTACAATAAGAGCGTCTTTAACTCGCGAATCTTTAGGCAAATTATAAACTCCCGGAGAAACAACTGCGCCTTCCACATCAACTAAGATATTCCCGCTTTGAGATGCACTTTCGGAAGTTTGCGCTTTTTCAAATATTACATCATTTGAACCTGAAGAGGATCCGAGTAACCCTATCAAACCATAACCTAACAATATCAAGCCCGCAAATCCAAAGATTAGCGGCAACCAATGCCTTTTTACCAGTGGAAAATATCGATTAATTAGTTCTTCAATATCCATTAGACTAAAACGAAGTTTATTACCCTACCTTGTACATAGACGACTTTTTTAATCTTCCTATTGCTAAGGTACTTTTTAATTTTTTGACTTTCTTTAGCAATCTTCTCTACTAACTGCTGATTTACGGATTCTTCCCGCGAAGCTCTTAAAGTATCTCTTATTTTTCCATTAATTTGAATAACAATCGTTACTTCTTCTTCAACAATTGCCGCAGTGTCAAACCTTGGCCAAGGTTCTTTATGAATGGATTTATTTTTAGAAAAGTTTTGCCACAGCTCTTCTGTCATATGCGGCGCAAAGGGTGCAAGTATTAATAAAAATTTTTTAAGATCGCCTTTGTTTAAATCCTCCTTATCACTTCGCCAATCTTTAATAAATTCCATAAGAGATGCAACAGCTGTGTTAAATTTCAGATTCTCTAGATCCTCCGAAACCTTTTTAATTGTCTTATGAAGTTTAGAGGCAAGCTTAACCGAAGTATTTTTATCTGAAACTTTAGTTAAAAAAAGCTGCCGAACTCTTTTTAAGAATCTGAAACATCCTTCAACGCTCTCCTCACTCCATGCGATGGTTTGATCAAACGGACCCATAAACATCTCGTAAATTCTTAAAGTATCGGCACCAAATTTATTAATGATATCATCTGGATTAATAATATTATCAAAGGATTTACTCATCTTGCGACCGTCTGGACCCAAGACAATTCCATGCGAACGCCTCTTTCTATATGGTTCTTTCGCTGGCGCAACACCAATATCATATAAAAACTTGTAGACAAATCGGGAATATAAAAGATGCAAGGTTGTATGTTCAAATCCACCCTGATAGATGTCAACAGGCATAAAGTACTCCATTTTTTTTCTCGAAGCTATGGCTTTATCGTTTTGAGGATCTAAGTAACGCAGGAAATACCAATTCGAACCTGCCCAGTTTGGCATTGTATCAGTTTCTCGTCTTCCCATCTTGCCGCACTTGGGACATTTTACCTTCAACCAGTCTTTTGCCTGTGACAGCGGAGATTCTCCTGTTCCCGACGGCTCATATTTCTTAAGATAAGGCAGTTCTATGGGTAAATCTTTTTCCGCAACAGCAACAGCGCCGCAATCTTTGCAATGTATTATCGGTATTGGCTCTCCCCAATAATGCTGTCTTGAGAAAACCCAGTCCCGAAGATGATAATGAATTTCTCTTTTACCTAATCCTTTTTTCTCAAGCCAATCAATGGTTTTTGAAATTTCTTCCGGAACATTTAAACCATTCCATTCGCCCGAGTTTACAATTTTACCTTCGCCAACATATGCTCTCTTGGGATTGTCATTCTGAGGCAAGTCTGAAGAATCCCCAGATCCTTCACTTTCGTTCAGGATGACTGGTTTTATCGGGAGATTATACTTTTTGGCAAATTCAAAATCCCGTAGATCATGAGCAGGAACTGCCATAATAGCTCCGGTCCCATAACCCATTATTACGTAATCTGCTATCCAAACCGGAATTTCTTCATTATTAACTGGATTTACCGCAGTCAAACCCGTATTAACTCCCGTTTTCTCTTTTCCTTCCGCTAGTCTCTCCTGCTCTGTTGTTGTTTGAGCCTTTTTTATATATTCATTTACTTCTTTATTTTCCTGTGCGGTTTGTTTTGCAATTAGATGCTCGGGTGCTAAGACCATAAAAGTTGCTCCAAACAGAGTATCGGGTCTGGTTGTAAAAACCTCAATTTCTTTATTCTTAAATCTTAAATCTTTGATCTTAAATTTGATAGTTGCTCCCTCGGATCGGCCTATCCAATTTATTTGCTGAATAGCTATTTTTTGAGAATAGTCAACAAGTTTTAAATCCTCCAAGAGTCTATCTGCATACTTTGTAATTCTTAAAAGCCATTGTTTTTGCATTCGTTTTTCTGTTGCGCTACCACAGCGTTCATGTGTTCCGTCTGATAAAACTTCCTCATCTGCCAGATTTGTCTTGCACGACGGACACCAGTTAACCGGCACATTCTCTTGATAAGCCAAGCCTTTCTCAAAGAATTTTAAGAAAATCCATTGAGTCCATTTGTAATATTTTGGGTCGGTTGTATTGATTTCACGGCTCCAGTCAAATGAAAGACCTAACGATTTACACTGTTTCTTAAATCTAGCGATGTTTTGAGGTACAATGGTTGAGGGATGAACGTGCATTTTTAAAGCGTAGTTCTCAGCAGGCAAACCAAAAGCATCCCAGCCAATTGGATATAACACGTTTTTCCCTTCCATCCTCTTTTTTCGGGAATACGCATCCATTGCCGACCATGATCGAACATGCCCTACATGCAAACCCGAACCGGAGGGATACGGGAATTCGATTAAAACATAAAACTTAGGTTTTTTATCAAAATCTATAGCCTGGTAAAGTCCTGCCTCCTCCCATTTCTTTTGCCACTTTTGCTCAATTAAACTTGGGTCATACTTTTGCTTGCCCGCCGAAGCTTTAGCGGAGGAGGGCCACTTGGGTTCAATTTCCTGCGGATTATATTTAGGATTAGGTTTAATTGATTTGCTCTTCATGATTTAGGTTTATCCCTCGAAGCTTTTTTATCCCCCGTAGTTTCAACGAAGGAGGAAACGAAGCAGGACATAAAAGGAGTATATCATAAGAAACTCTGTCTATAATAGCAGAAAACGGAAAGTCTAAGAATTTAATTATGGAACAAAGAACTTGGAACAAACCTTTTACCAGAAGTAACTTAATTATACCGACCAAAATTCTATTCTGTACGCCTTGGGATATCAACAGTTGCAGTAGCTCTGGGATTAGATGAGAAATCTATATAGTGTCTGAAACCTTCATCTGATATCTCGTAACTTCGCTCTCCAGAAACAAAAGAAATACTGCCATCCTTTAATAGAACTTTTGTTATTCCTGCAAGCTGAGTCTTGATCCCTCCTTCACAAGAAAGCCAAGCGTGTCCATTCGAGCCGAGTCTAGTATCTAAGGTGAATTTCCAGATCTTGCCATCTTGGTTATACTCTAACTCTGAATAATCATGTTTATCTTCTATGGTCTTTGTGTGTGCATTTTTCCAGTCTTTAAAAACTGCTACAAGATCATCAAGCATTATATCCTTAACTCTTATGTCCCTCGCTTTAGTAGTTTCTCTCGTTTCCATATTTATCACCTGTAGTTTACATCAAAATACGTAAGGATGTCAAGGCCATGGCGGGGTCAACAATAAAAATGTTTATCGCTTATTCAACTTTCAAAGCTAATTGGTTTTAGACTTCTTGCTTTTTAATCGGGGATTCTATACGATTGGATTATGAGAGTTCTCCTCCAATCCCTACTTCTACTTTTTTCCTTTGCTCTTGTATTTATATGGCAGGTAAGTCCTCTTTCTTCCTACACCCTTCCAATAATAGGATTTTTAATCATTGTATATATAATAAGCTCCCTTGCTACAACAAAGAGGGGAAAACAGATTTCTCTAGACGGGCCATTGGGAATGTTTATTTTAAATACAATTATCCTTTTGTTTGTCTTTTCAACAGGAGGACTCTCTTCGGGATTCTTCTTCCTTTTATACTTTGTAGTTTTTGCCCTCGTTTTCGTTTTTGAACCATATACAATAATCGCATTTACAATCGGCATAGTTCTAATTTTTATTCCAGAGGCAATTAAAGGAGACGTAGTTGGAAATTTTATTAGATTGGGGTCAATAATATTAATCTCCCCACTGGCCTTTTTCTTCGGCAGAGAATATAAGAAAAGCGGTGAACGGGAAGATGCAATTGAATCAATCGAAAAAGATGTAAAAGAAGTTATAAAAAAAGAAAAAGTTAATTTAAGTAAAGAAGATTTAGAAAAACTATCCGATGTAGTGGAAGAAACCGAAAAACTTCGGGAAGAAGAATAACCGCTCTTATGAGATTTTCCTCAAAGCTTAAAAAAATAGGTTTAGTTTTGATATTGATAGTCATTGCATTTATAATTTTAAGAAATCGAACAATAGCCCAAAGTGCATCAAATAACTCTTATATTATACAGGGCGGAGAGATTGAGCAGAAGACATTTACTAATCCCAGCGACTCTTCTACCGAATCTTCTGATAAAGGCTCTGATAAAACTACGAACATATATTTTGGCGAAAATTACCAAGACCAACCTTTTTCGTTCTCGGTGTCAAATATCCTAGTAGATTATGGTTCGCTTACCCCAACAAATCCTGTTTCTAGAACAACCGATCTTATTATCTCAAAAGGGTCCTCAAGAGGCTATTCTGTTTTTGCATTTGCAAATCGGCAATTAAGTGATGTTGATAATAATTCAATACCGGATACGACCTGTGATAATGGCACCTGCTCCGAGACTTCATCGGCTCAATGGTCTGGGAATTTATCTTTCGGCTTTGGCTATAGATGTGAAAATGCAGACAACTCTGGTTGCACGGGTGATTTTTCAAAGGCAGACTATTTTAAGCAGTTTGCAAATGATTCAAAGTCTAGACAATATCAGGCAATAATTAACAGTTTTGATTCTAGAAAAGCCAGAATAGAGTATAAAGTTAATATATCAAATAATCAAGCCAAAAGCAACTATTCAAATTCTATAACTTTTATTGCAATTCCTAATCTATAATGAAACTCAAATCAAAAATATTTTTAGCCGGTTCTGTTTTAATAATCATACTTCTTTTTGCATCCGATCAGATTACCAATGCTTCGGGCTACTCACTTAGCATTTATCCGACAATTATAAAGATCAAAACAAACCCACCGGCCCTTGTGGAAGCTGAGGTTAGAATTAAGAATTTATCCGACAACCCTGTTGAGTTAGGTTATGTATTAAAACCATTTGTGGCTGGTAATAATAATTCCGGTCAAGTTAAATATCTTTTATACCCAGATTATACTTCTAAAAATTTTAACTTTTTCCAAAGAGTAAGAATTTTAGAAGATGGTCAAACAATATCAAAAATTATCCTTTCGCCCAAACAAGAGAAAAATCTCACGATTGTGATTGATATCCCAAAAGAAGAAGAGTCAATAGATCATTATTTCTCGCTTGTTTTCCTTACTCAAAATCAAGATAAGCCCGACTCAAGCTACTCACACATCGTGCAAGGGATAGGTACGAACGTTCTTATTTCTATAAAGCCGCAAGAATATAAAGCTAAGATTAAAGATTTTTCAACTTCACCTTTTGTTTCGGGAGGACCGGTTAAGTTTAATGTTGAAGTTGAAAATATGGAGCGGAATTTTATAAACACCGATGGTTATATTATTATTAATAACATTTTTGGGCAAACTGTAGGGAAAGTAAATCTTACCCCAAGAAACATTCTTGCTAAAAGTACTGTTAAAATGTCTGGTAAAGAAAATAATGATGTTATTTGGCCGGAAATGTTCTTATTAGGAAGATACAGAGCAAAGCTATATGTTAATTATGAGACCTATCCCACTATTTCGAGGGAAATAAGATTTATAGCTATACCCACCAAACAAATTATCATATTGACAATAATCGGAATTCTGATTATATTTATAAGAAAGAGAACCAAGAATTAAAGAGCGCTAACTAGCAGGTTAAAAACAGTTATAATTTTATTTTTCCCTTCTTAACAGTCTAAAATTAAAATTAAAAAACCCTATCACTTTGAGATAGTGTCTGCCAAAAAAAATCCCCTAGTAATTCACCGCGTTCTTAGCAACTCTTACACAAATACGTCAAAAATCTCAGTTAAGGAAGGACAAAAATGTCAAAGACCGGAATGGCTTTAATTACGGTATCAAACTATAACAGGGTTGAAATTGTGGTAAATGATACAAAATGATATGTATAGATATATATGTAGATTATGATAAAAGACGAATATTAAAAGAACATTCTAGTAAAAAGACCATTTCATATTTTTTTCGTCTATTTTCACACACTATATCTAATACAATCAGTATCTCAAATAATAACAAATAATATCAATTTTACTTACTCTGGGTTATTGACAAAGTCATCTCCTTTTGTTTATTCTAGTTTTATAAGCAATATTTCTCATATAACCAATATAATCTGTATAATTTCAAAGCTAACATAGTATTTTCACAAAATCTGTGTCATAAATTAAAATGAACTTATTAAGCCTATTTAAAGACTATCTAAGCTCGCAAAATAAGCCATCTTCTAAGTCCACGATTAAAAATTATACCTCTGATTTAAGATTCTTTATGAAATGGGCTGAAGAAAATTATTATTTTGATTTTGATCCTAAGTTGATAAATGCAGGTATTATAGAAAATTTTAAAAGATCCAATGTAGGCCGGATTTCTGCATCTTCTCTAGATAGACATATGTCTTCAATTCGCAAGTTTTTTTTCTTTTTGAAAGAGCAAAGCCACATAGATGTATTTCCATTTGAGAAATCTACTCCCGAAGACAAAAATGAAGATCCTTGGCATCTAAATAAGTTTAAAAACCATTTATACTCTGGTGGTTCTTCCGGGATTACTATAAAAAATTATTTAATCGATATAAGGCAATTATTAGACTGGGCGCAAAGGGTTACAAATGTAAAAGATGCATGGAATATAAAAGATCAAAATATTTTCAATAAAATAAATCCCGAAATTATTGAAGAATATAAAAAAAGACTACTTTCGGAAGGTTTTTCTCCTCTAACGATTAATAGAAAGCTTTCTTCGATTAGAAATTTCGTGCGTTGGGCTATAAAAGAAAGAATTATAGAAAATTATGAAAATCTTAAAAGTTCCAATAATAAACAGGTTGCCTCCCCTCGAGGATTTTTTATATATCCTCTCAAAGAAAAAAAGATTCTGCTGGCAGAAAATTTAAAAGAAGAAAGTCTCGCGAAGCGAGATCTGGCTCTGCCAGACAAAGATATAAGATATTCTATTTTTCCTCCCTTAAGATTCGTTCAAAAGTCTATTAGATTTACAAATAGCTCTATCGATTTTTTGATTAAAAACCTAGCTTCAGGTTTTGGCCAATTTGAATATGCTTTTTGGATAATTAAAAAAAGACCGGTTTTTATAGATAATTTTGTGAAGGTCTCAACAGCCTCTGACACAGTCTGGGCAATTCCAAATATAAAAAAATCATTTTATGCTCCTTTTGCAGTATCCACAAAATATTTTTCACTACCCAAAAGAATCGTCTATCAGATTCTACATAATAGACCAAAATGGTACTTAAGGTATCGGAATAATACACTTGTTCATTATATTCACTTCTCGCTTCTGATTATATTTATGTCTATGCTTGGATTTGGAGCTTATCAAAAATTTTTCCAAGACGGGAATGTCAAGAAGGGGGTGTTGGGCGATCTCACATTTGCTGCTCCGAGAGTTCTAACATTCAAAGACAAGCTTACGGATTCGTTTGGCAGACCAATAACAAATGGAACACAAGTAAGGTTTTCGATATATAATGACCCTCAGGCTTCCGGATCCTCTCTTTTGTGGCAAGAAGTAGATAGCATAAAACCAAATCAAGATGGCGAGTTCTTAGTTACTTTGGGAAATAAAACTCAGATCCCTCAAAATATTTTTCTTGCCTATCCTTCCTTGTGGCTTGGGATAACAATTGGTCAAACCGAGGAATTATTTCCACGCAAGCAAATTTCAAACGTATCCTTGGCTAGCAATGCACAAAAACTAAGAGGACTTGATCCAATCACAAGCGAGGGATATTCAAACGTTATTTTAGCCTTGGACTCATCCGGAAATCTTTCTATTGGAGGAGAAACTGCCCATACATTTCAAACATTAGACAGTCAATTTATTATATCCGGTAACGTTCTAACCCTTAATACAGCTTTGGGAAGCAATGCGAATATAGAGTTGAACCCGGATGGTTTGGGAAAAATTGATTTCCAAAAACCGCTACATAATAGCTCAAACAATAACAACATACAAACAGCGGCTGGAAGCGTTGAGATAGATGATTTACTAAGTATTTTAGCTACTTCAAGTGGTCAATCGGCCTTTACTATCAATCAAAACGATATAGGACCACTAATTAGCGCCTCTTCAAGCGGAATTGCTAAATTCACGGTTGATAATCTTGGAAATACGACAATAGGGGGAGACGTTATTCTTTCGGGAATAAATCCAATTATTTCTGCTACCTCACAGAACTCTAATCTTTCGTTAACAACAAGCGGGAAAGGAGTTTTTACGATACAATCTGGCTCTTCGGGAAACATTCAGTTTTTTTCAGCTCTTAATACTTTGTCTTCAAATGGAGATCTAAAAATTTCAGGAAGTCTTAATTTGGGAAGTCCATCCGCAACTACAACGTTTGGTGGGATAAAATACACTTGGCCGACTTCTAGTCAGGCAAATGGATATTTCCTACAAACAAACGGTTCCTCCGGAACTCTTTCCTGGGCGCAACTTCCTTCTATAACAAACTGGTGGAATCAAACCGGAGGAAATGTAGGGATAGGAACGGCAAATCCTAACTTCAGATTAGATATTCAGGATTCTCAAGCAGCAACTGCGGCTGCACAAATTTTCAATACAGACACGGGAGTAAATGCAAGTGGACTTATCGTGAAACTTGGCAATATTTCTACAAGCGCCGTAGCAAATTCGAATCATTTTATAAGTTTTGAAACTTCAGGGATAGGAGTAGTTGGATCTGTAAGAGGGGATAATAAAGGCGTCCAATATCAGACAAGCGGAGTTGCCGATTTTGCAGAATATCTAAAAAAGGATGAAAACCAAAATATCGAATTTGGATCTGTCTTATGTCTCAACGTTAATGGTCTTGTTTATCCTTGCAACAAAGAAGCGGGAAATATTGTTGGGGTTGCATCCGAACATCCAAGCTTTCTGGGAGGAGAAAATTTGGGAGAAAGATCTATCTCCGTAGGTCTGGTCGGAGAAGTTTTAACTAAGGTCTCAAACATCAATGGTGAAATTAAACCAGGTGATTTGATTACTTCCTCTAATATTCCAGGTGTTGCTGCAAAAGCAATAAAATCAACAGCTATGGTAGGAAGGGCGCTGAAATCTTTTGACTCTTCTGACTGCACAATTTCATATTCATCAGAAAATTTTGGATTAGTTGACTCAAACAAAATCTGCACAGGAAAAATACTTGTCCTTTTAAATATCGGCTATTACGATCCAAACCCTCCATTACTATCTGCTCTTAAAAAAGCAAAGAATGATGTGATTTCCGGGATTAGTAATATAAATAGTCTCCTCATTGATAATTTAAGCGCCGGGATTATAAAAGCTAAAAATATAACTGTTGACTCTCTAAATGTAGCTTCCGATGAAGTTTTGATAGGAGGGAAAAATCTAAAAGAATATTTAACTGCGGCAATCGAGGATGTATCGACTAAAAATCAAACAAATATTATCTCTCCAATTGCGAGTATCGAAGAACTCCATACAAATGTTATAAGCCCTCTTGCTCAAGGAAATTTAACTGTTAAGCTTAGTCCAAAAAAAGAGTCTTCGTTTGTTATCCAAAATTCATCGGGAAGTGCCGTAGCAACCATAGATAGTAGCGGGAATGCAACTTTCAGCGGCGCTTTATCTTCGGCCGATGCGTCGGTAAGCGGAACTTTGCGAGCCCGAAAAATAATCGCTGATGAGATCGAAGGTAATTTTCCTGCTCCTGACTATATTGATATCTCTACTCTTTCTTCACAATTTGTTTATATAGATAATTTAAAAGCAACAACCGCAAGTTTTGCACAAGGCCTTATTGCGCTTGGCCCATCCTCTGTGACGGATATATCTGTAGCAGGACAGTTGTCAATCGGCACAAACCTAATACTTGCAGACGGCTCGATAAATGTTTTGGGACACGATCTTGAAATTCAGCCGCTTAAACAAGGAGGGGTACGCTTTTTAAGTGGTTTGATATATATCGATATAGACGGCAATTTAAAAGTGCGCGGAAACGCTGAGTTTGCAAAAAATGTTACGGTTTGGGGAAAATTTGCTTCAAATATTATTGCTCCTATTCCCAATCAGGACTTAATCTTTGATCTAGCCGATGGATCGGGCAACTCTAATCTTGTTGTAAAAAATTCAACAGGTTCTTCTATTCTCTCTCTTAATAAATTTGGGGATTTAGTTGCTTCAGGCAGCGGGACTTTTGGCAAGCTCAATTTAACAATTGCAAAACCTGCTTTGGCAATTTCCCAAACCGAAATAATAGCTACCGGAGCTGCTGGCATTGCGACAATAAGCGCATATCAAAAAGAATTAACTATTAATAATAGCTTAGTTACGGAAAAGTCTTTAATTTATATTACTCCTAGAATAAACACAGATAATATTGTTCTATTTCTCTTGCGCCAAATCCCCGGCCTGTCTTTTACCATCGGCGTTAATACTCCGTTGAGCAAAGACATTCCCTTTAACTGGTTCGTAATTAATTAATTTTATGAAGGTTGTTCGACTTCTTGACATTATATATTCATACTGTTAGATTAAAACAATATGGATGAGTCAAAAACAGAAATTGCATCTTATTTAGAAAACGCGTCTTTGTTTCTCTTAGGACTTCTTCTTCTGATTTTTCCATTTTTTCTTTTTACTTTAACAACAGATGCATTTGTTCTTCCCAAGCAAATACTATTAGGCACAGTAGTACTTATTATTTTATTTGTATTCGGAATAAAATCTTTAGTAAGAGGCCAGGTTATATTAAGAAGGACTCCTTTTGATTTGCCGATTTTGCTTTTTACACTTTCCCTGCTTGTATCCTCGGCTTTTGCACTTAACAGGGCCGATGCTCTTATTTCTTTTGTGCCATTTCTTTTTTCTGTTCTAGCCTTTTTTGCTATTGTAAATACGGCAAAAGATAAAAATTCTGCACTTCTTTTAGTTACTTCTCTTCTTACGGGAGCCGGTATTGTTTCTATTTTATCTCTTTTATCGTTCTTAAAAATTTACGTTCTTCCTTTTTCTTTTGCTAAATTCCAAACCTTCAATCCCTTCGGATCGCTTCTTGATCAAGCTTTATATCTTTTATTTGTTCTTCCCCTTGCTGTTTATCTTGCGTGGCCGCTTATTTCAAAGGGGAAACCCGAAGACCCTTCGGTCGTAACTTATCTTGAATCCGAAGGTCTGCAGAAAAAAGGCAACCCATTTCCTTTTGCAGTGGGCGCAGTAATTATAATAGTTGGACTTCTAATATCTTCTTATCTTCTTTTTAAAACACCTGGGCAAAACGGCGGTCTTTTAGTACTTCCTTTTGAAACAGGATTTCAAACATCCTTTGCGGCAATCTCCCAGGATACGGGAAGAGTTCTCCAGGGATTTTTCTTAGGTTCAGGCTTTGGAACATACATAACTGATTTTACAAGATTTAAACAGCCGGTCTTTAACCAAAACCAAGCATTTTGGGCTTTAACTTTCTTTAGATCATCAAGCCTTATTCTTGAACTTCTAGCAACGGCTGGCATTTTAGGAGTTTTACTCTTTATATTTCTTCTATATAGAGTATTTAGGATTAAATCCGTTTTTTTTCTTTTTCTAATTCCGGTTATCGCGAGCTTTCTACTCCCCTTTTCTTTTTCAGTTTTAGCTCTTTTCTTTATTCTTCTTGGTATCCTTTCTGCCCTCGTGGGAGCATCTGCAAAAGGAGAAGCGCAAGGATTTTATGACGTTGAAATTCAGCTTGTGGCTCTCCAAAAAGGCCTGATTGCTTTTGCGGAATCTCCGGGAAGACATAAAAAGTCGGTACTCCCTATAATAATAGCGGCTCTTATTTTAATTTTGATTGGCATTATTGGCTATTTCGGCGGAAAATATGTAGCCTCCGATACCCTGTTTCAGGAATCTCTAATTGCTGCCTCTGCGAATAACGGGTCTTTAACTTATCAAAAACAAGCCCGTGCTATTGCCATATTTCCATACAGAGATGCATATTATAGAATATTCTCGCAGACTAATTTGGCTCTTGCCAACTCTTTAGCGGCGCAGCAGCCGGCCTCCTCATCACCAAGCGCCCAAACACAACAGACAATATTTACATTGATTCAGCAGTCAATAAACGCAGGGCGAGCTGCGGTTACCTATGCTCCTCAAACAATGCTTAACTGGCAGAATCTTGCCTCTATCTATAGAAGTTTAATAGGTTTTGGGCAAAATGCAGATAACTTTTCTATTCTTGCAAATCAGCAGGCAATTACTCTTGATCCGAACAATCCTGCGGAATATATCAATTTAGGAGGAATATATTATCAGCTGGGGCAATGGGATAATGCAATAAGACAGTTTCAAATCGCAACGGCCTTAAAACCGGATCTTGCTAATGCTTATTACAATCTGGGTCATGCGCTTCAGGAAAAAGGAAATCTAGCTGACGCGATGACTCAATATGAAACGGTAGGAAGACTTGTTGCAAATGATAAGCCTAATTTTGATAAAATCTCAAAAGAAATAAAAGATCTGAAAAAAAGGATCGCCGGCGCTCCTACGGCCCAAGGTCCAGCTCCAAGCTCTGAACAACCTCTTGGCATAAGTTCTCCGCAGTCTCAGCTTCCGCCGCAAAATCCTCCGGTTAAAATTCCTGCACCAATAGAAGCAAGTAGATCCTCACGATAGTCCCCGCAGAATCTAATTGAATTTATCTATTCTGTTTTTTTCTAAAACAATCCCTGCATAAAACAGGTCTGTCTCCAGAAGGCTTAAAAGGAACAGTATCTTTTTTACCGCACTCTGCACAGGTTATTTCATACATCTGTCGTTGCCCCCTGTCTTCGTTCATTCTTGATTTCTTAAGAGTTCTGCAGTCTGGGCACCTAACAGGTGAGTTTTCAAATCCCTTTTGTTTATAAAATTCTTGCTCGGATGCGGTCCAAATAAATTCTTTGCCGCAATCCCTGCAAACTAATGTTTGATCTTGAAATGCCATTTATTTTTCTGTGGTTCACCTCCTCTCTGAATTCCATTTTTCTTGGGATTCCCTTTTCTTCTTATCTGGAACCAGAGAAGACAGTCGAGGTTTTTCCCTATGTTTCAAACTGATTATATATCGCCCAAACTAAAAAAGCAAGTAGCGATTTTTGCAGACCAAGCCTGACTTGTGGATATTGAAAAAATAAATTGGAATCGGAGCCGTTGAGAGTTCTTGTTTTTAGCTTGCTACAGGAAGTGGAGAAGGTTTTTCGGTTTGAGAATTTTCCTGTCCTTGGCGTTTCTTAACAGGTATTCCTTCGGGATAAGCTCCTCCCCAACCATCCACATTTGCAGAGAATCTGACAATTGCATCTGCTCCCAATTCAACAGCATGACCAAAAATTGAATCATCGTAGTTAATAGATAGATATCGATAGTAATCAGTATTTAGTCTTCTAGAAACACTATTCCCCCGTACTGACTTATTTGGGCCTGGAATATTAACGTAATCATATTGTTCACCTTTAAACTCCTCAAATTCCGCTTTTGTACCAGGGAATGTTTCAATGTCCTGCATTCTTGCCTGAAAATCCTCTGCGGCTCTCGCGAAATCCTTCCTTTTGCGATCTGACTCTTCCCTGATTTGTCTATGTCGCTCACGATAACCTTCAATAAATCTCGTGACCCATCCTCCGTCCCCCTTTTGTTCTATACGCATATTCTCTGGAATTATACAACTTCTTTACATTTTGTCAATGGAAGATAAATGAGAACTTTAGAGGATTTATCAATCTAATTTTAATTTGTGGACCAGAAGGGATTCGAACCCTCAAATCCTACGTTATCTCGTGTGGACCCGACGGGGATCGAACCCGCTACCCTCTAGCTGCCAGCCAGATGTTCAACCATTTAAACTTCGGGCCCATTCTTTGACTGCAATTGATTATATACCAAATTAGCTAGCGATTCCAAATCAAGTTGTGTTTTTGTATCAAAATAGTCAACTCTTAAAACTCCTTTATAGTCTTTCCTCTTTGTAGGCTTTCCTATTGTTCTAGGATCAATTTGTGCTTTATAAAACAAACTTTTAGGCATACCAGTTATCTTTCTCCAAAATATTTCTAAATCTTCTATGTTCTGATCAGCTCTACATTGAATTGTGCAGCGAACTTTTTCTAACTTAAAGTTAAAGCATATTTTTAATAGTTCAAGAAAGATAATTATTATTCTAGGATCAGAACTCCCCAAATAAAAAGAACTAGTTTTTGATGAATATTTTCTTGCTTCTCCTAAGCAAAGCATGGCAAGGGCAATCTTTGCAGTTTTAGGGTTAAATATCGACCCTGCTATTGATAAATTAATTTTATCAAGTTTATTTAAAAATTCTTGTCTTTTAATCTTATTTACTTTTACTGCTATTAGACGAGCCTTATTGAGATTATTTCTACTTAATTTAGCAATCTTAGTTAAATAATTATTGGGAAGAGGAACATCTTTACACCAATAAGAAAGTGTACTTTTGGGTATTTGCAACTTTAGTTCATGTTTAATTTCTCCATAGGTTTTACCCCAAGAACGTAATAGACGAGTCCTTTCGATTAAAGACATTGAATATTGTTGCACAAAGACATTGTACCCTAGAAGTTTACAACGTGCAAATAAAATACGCTCTATATTACATATAGAGTATCTTATGGTGGACCGTGGGAGAATCGAACTCCCGTTTCTGCAATGCGAATGCGGTGTATTACCACTATACTAACGGCCCCGGCTGACTACATTTTAGCATATTTTTCAGTTACTGAAGATATGGAAGTGGGTTTACAAGTGCGCCGTTTTTGATAACTTCGAAATGAATATGGGGACCCGTTGTTCTTCCTGTCATGCCAATCCATCCTACTACTGTCTTTCCAGCAACCACACTATCCCCAACTGATACATTTGCTCCTGACATATGAGCGTAATGAGTTTGGGTCCCTGCACCATCTGAAATGTATACATTGTTTCCGTACCCACCATCCCATGTACCAAGAATTACTTTTGATACTGTTCCTGATTGGGCTGCAACAATCGGAGTCCCAGTTGGAGAAAGAATATCGATTGCCATGTGATACCATGATGCGAACTGACCAATAACACCGTGAACCGGCCAGGTAAACCCTGCAGAAGATACAGATACAGGGCCTTGGGCGATAAATACCTGTCGCCTAATAAACGGCTGCTCGGATGGCTTAACCCCGTCGGGAACAATCAAAATCTGACCTTCTACCAAAGAGAAAGTCTCAGGATTTGCAAAGTCGTTAAAAGGAAAGTCAACTATCTTCTGAGGATCTGTATCAAACCTTTTCGAAATAGAAAAAACTGTATCACCTTTTACTACTTTATAAGAGATTCCGGTAACTGGTAAAATTTTTAGATCATCCCCTACTGTTATGTTGTCATTGGTTAAATCATTTGCCCATTTAACCGTTTCCTCGGAAATCCCAAACTTACGAGCAATTGTAGAAATAGTATCTCCCCTTTCAACCGTATAAGTTATTATTTTGTCCCGTGGCTTCTGAGAAACATCTGTTTTTAAAACATCTTCCCCTACGATTATTGACTGGGCTTGGGAAGGAGAATCCAAATTTGATGCGGCACGGCTTAAAAGTACAGGATAAGTACTTGCCAAAAATGGTGCCAATAAAACACCGATTCCCAAAACCACCATAATTGCAAAATGCAAAAAGGACCGATTATATCTGCCCCTTTTAATGGTAAAAAGTTTCACCAAAGAATTCTTATTCTTTTCAAAAAAAACGGATAATATTAGGATTTTCTTCTTGATATAAGAATAAAAGAAATTTAAAAAGGCAGAGAGTTCGGAGAAAAATTTAGAAAATAAATTAGCCAGTTGATATATCGGGTGCTTACGCATACTCAAATAAAAAGATTAACAAACTGGGAGAGTTATGTCAAATCCGATTGATCGGATTGATCGGAGTCAAATTAAGATTTTCCCAGAGACCCTAGGAATTCTTCGTTGGTTTCTGTCTTTGCGAGCCTGTCCACAAGAACGTTTGTTCGCTCCTCTGAAGACAGCATATCAAGCATTCTTCTCATTG
>Ga0209515_10004876_pt1 | contig 17802 bp, 19 predicted proteins | sample Subgroupgradi54m_FD_187454 | JGI IMG/M metagenome (GOLD analysis project Ga0209515, IMG submission 187454) | Subsurface groundwater microbial communities from S. Glens Falls, New York, USA - GMW60B uncontaminated upgradient, 5.4 m (SPAdes)... ...
CCCGCCGCTACGGCGACGGCAAGACGATTCGCCTGACCAATCGGCAGAACATCTTGGTGTTGAATATTCCCGAAGCCCACGTGGAGCGCGCGCTCACCGGTTTGTCAGAAGTTGGTTTGTCGGTGAATGCGCATCCACTGCGGCGCAGCGTCGTGACCTGCACGGGCATTGAGTTTTGCAAGCTTGCGATCACCGAGACCAAGGCGCGCTCCAAAGAGATCACCGAGTATTTGGAGCAGCGTGTGCCGCTGGAGGAGCCGCTGCGGTTGCACATCACCGGCTGTCCGAACGCGTGCGCGCAATATCAAATCGCCCACATCGGGCTCATGGGATCCAAGACGAAAGTCGACGGCCAGATCGTTGACGCCTACGATTTTTTCGTCGGCGGACGGTTAGGAGCACAGGCCTCATTTAATCATGCGGTCTTGCGCAAGGTGCCGGCTGCCGAGTGTAAATATCGGCTGGAGCAGTTGCTGCTGGGCTACAAGCGCAGCCGCAGCGCCGGGGAAACATTTCAGGCCTGGTGCGAGCGGGTCGGCGATGCGGAAGTGGCGCGGTTGTTGAGCGCCGGAGCGCCGCCGCGCGAGGACGATGACGACGTCGAGGTGCCGCCGGTGCCGGAATCCGAAGGACCGGTCTATTGATGAAATCGCTGGCCGTGATCGTCTCAGGCGGGAGCACGAATAATCTCATCCAAGTTCTCACGCTGCTGATGGCCGCGGTCCATTCGGAGTTGCGCGTGCGCGTCTTGTTTCGCGATGAAGCGGTGCTGCGGCTGCGCCGTTCAGCTATCAATGTCTTGGAGTTGTCCGAACCCTATGCCCACGATCGGGCCGGCGTTGAGCAGCGGCTCAAAAAACATGACCTGGCGGATGTCCAAAAACTGATGCGCGATATCAAACAATCCGGCGATGTGAAATATTACGTGTGCAGCTCTTCGCTGGCGATCGGCGGCGTGACACAGGAAGAGTTGGTTCCGGAAATCGATGAGGTGCGCGGATTGCCGGCGTTTTTGCTCGAGGATTTGGCCGCCGCGGACCGCGTCTTGACGTTTTAACCAGAGGCATCCATGTCGAACTTAACACGGGATCAAATCTTGCGCTACAGCCGGCATCTCATCATGCCGGAAGTTGGCGTCGAGGGGCAGGAAAAACTCGTCGCCGCCAAAATCTTGTTGATCGGCGCCGGCGGGCTGGGTTCGCCGCTGGGCTTGTATCTGGCGGCCGCGGGTGTTGGGACGCTGGGGATCGTGGATTTTGACAAAGTTGACTTCACGAATCTCCAGCGGCAGATCATCCACCGCACCGAAGACGTCGGAAAATTGAAAGTCGAATCCGCGAAAGAACGCATCAACGCCATCAATCCTGAGGTGGTGGTCAACGTCTACAACACGCGCTTGTCGCGCGAGAACGTCGCGGACATCGTCAAAGACTATGACATCGTCATCGATGGTACGGACAATTTTCAAACCCGCTATCTCGTCAACGATATCTGCGTGTTTCAGAAGAAGCCCAACATTTACGGTTCGATTTTCCGATTCGACGGCCAGTCGACGGTGTTTTACCCGTTCAAAGGTCCGTGCTACCGGTGTTTGTATCCGGAGCCACCACCCCCGGGCATGGTGCCTAGTTGCGCCGAGGGCGGGGTGCTGGGCGTGCTGCCAGGGATTATCGGCGTCATTCAGGCCACCGAAGCGATCAAGCTGATCATTGGCAAAGGCGAGCCGCTGATTGGCCGGCTGCTGCTCTATAACGCGCTGACGATGAAATTCCGCGAAGTGAAGCTCAAGCGCGATCCGAGCTGTCCGGTGTGCGGCGATCATCCGACGATCAAAGAGCTCATCGACTACGAACAGTTTTGCGGGCTGACGCGCGGCGCCGAAGGACAGGAAGGGAAGACATCCTACGACATCACGCCGGAAGAAGCCAAGGAGTTGCTCGTGAAGGATCCGAAAACGGTGTTGCTGGATGTGCGCGAGGCGCACGAGTTTGAGATTGTGCATATCGACGGCGCGACACTCATTCCGCTTTCCGAATTGCCGCTGCGCACCAATGAACTCGATACGGCCGACACGATTCTGGTGCATTGCCATCACGGTCCCCGCAGTCAGCAGGCCGTCCAGATTTTGGAAAAGTTTGGGTTTAAGAAACTCAAACACCTGCACGGCGGGATTGACGCGTGGGCGGCGGACATTGATCCGGAGATGGCGCGGTATTAACGAGTCGCAAGGTTCAAGAGAGAATACAGAAGACGCGGAAGGCGAAGAGCTTTCCGCGTTTTTTGATGGTGTAAACCTTCGCAGCACGGGGTCGTCTAACGAAGTAAGGACGAGAAAGGCACACCAGCCGAAAGGTTGGGCCGCAAAGCTACGGATCCACCACTGGCGAACGGATTGCCGGGCTGCCGAAACGGAGGCAGCCCGATTTTTTGTCCCTATCCTGAAGCGGTTGCAACGGGCTCGTCATTGCTGAGCAGACACATAAGCAGGGAGAGGATTTCGGCGATGCAGATGGAGGAGAACACCGAAGAGACCAGGCGGGTGCCGCTGGAGGTGAAAGCGTATCAGCTCTGCGGCGTTTCCCCGTTGGTTCGGTTGCGCGATCCGGTGATTCGCGCCTGGTGGAAGACCACACTGAGTAAACCGGAAACGATTGTGCTCGGTCTCATCGTCATCTCCCTCACGTGTTTCGTGATGCCTGGGCTTGTCATGTACAGGCGGGCATTGCAGGAGGCCGCGCAGAACCGGAGGACGAAACGGCCCGCGCAGGTGTATCCAGCCATCAAAGCGCCGGAGGAGCTCCGCGCTGGCGTAGGAGCGACGGCGCACCTGTCCACGGAGAAGCTGCCTGCACCACACCAGATCACGGAGACGTGGCCGACAGCAACGTTCCATGACGGGGTTCGGGAGACGGGCGTCACGAATGGTTGGGAGCAGGGCGCGGCAAGGGCCTCGACACACGACAGCTTCTGCGGGTCGCCTCAGCAGCCGGAATTTCCTGACGCGCATTTCGCGGGACCACCTCAGACAGGAGTAAGCGATCGTCCAGTTCATTTTTCAGAGGGGTCGTCGTTCGAGTAACGAGCACATTGAGCAACCAGGAGTGCGTACCACGACGCGGAAGGCAAAGCAGCCGTCCGCGTTTTTGGTTCTTGAGAAACGCGCGAAATGTGCTAATGTGCTACTGTAGGAAGGCAGAAGCACAGAGAGGACATGTGCGCCAAACGCCAGCCGGGATCACGAGGAGTGGGGAGGTCAGATTGATGCCACAGGTGTGTGAGGTGCCGGCGTCGGCACGAGCGGTGAAAACCAAACGAGTCGCGCCCTTTGGTTACCAGCTCTTGCTCGATCTCTACAATTGCAAGAAAGGCGCCTGTGATGACCTGCAGTTGTGCTACAAATTTCTCGAAGGCATCGTCAAGGTCCTGAAAGTCCAGCCGCAGTCACCCCCGTTTATCTTCTTCACCGACGGCGAGCATTTTCCGGACAAAGCGGGTTTGAGCGGGTGGATTCCGCTGGTGGAAAGCGGCATTCAACTGCACACGCTGACCCCAAAAGATTTCATTTCGATCGACGTCTACAGCTGCCGGGAATTTGAGCTTGAGCCGGTGAAGGCGTTCGCGCGAAAGTTTTTCGAGCCCAAGCGCATGGACGCGCAGTTCGTGGAGCGGGGACTCGACTACAACCGCTAAGATCCCCAGTGGCAGGCGTGATTGTTAGGAAGGCAGGGGTTCGTCCGAGGAGTCGGCGTCGCCGGCTTGGAGTTTCTTGACGTAGAACCGGCCGGGTAGTTTGTCCGTTTTCGCCAGTTCCAGTAATTCCTGGATTTTGCCTCGCAAGTCTTCCACCCGAAACGGCTTCATGAGGTAGCCGTCCGCCCCGTAGCGCAGCGCCGTCCGAATGTCGTCCGTTTCGTCCATGCCGGTGAGCATCAATACGGGAATGTTCGCGGTCGCAGGGTTTGATTTCAGCGCGCGGCAGACCGCATAGCCATCCATCGTCGGCAGTTTAATGTCGATGAGGATAATGTCCGGATGCGCGCCGGGCACGGCGGCCAGCGCTTCGCCGCCATCTTTCGCGAAACTCACCGTGTACCCTGCAGGGGTGAGAATCCGCTCCAATAGATCGCGCACGGGTTGCGAGTCGTCAACTGCTAACACCGTCGGCATGGCGTGTATCTTACTACAGCTGTTCCTCGACGTCAAAACATGTGTCCGATATGCTTAGCCAGAGATCGTCAGTTGGTGTTGCGCGTAGCGCCGATAGAGGCCGCCGTCGCGCTTGAGCAGCTCTTCATGGCGGCCTTCCTCTAAGATGCGCCCGTCATCGATCACGATGACGCGATCCGCATGTTGAATCGTTGAGAGGCGGTGCGCGATGATCACCGCGGTCCGTCCCTTCAAGAGCCGCTGCAGCGCTTCCTTGATCAGCGATTCCGATTCCGCGTCGAGTGCGGACGTCGGCTCATCCAAAATGATGATCGGCGCGTCTTTCAAGAACGCGCGCGCAATCGCGATGCGCTGTTTCTGGCCGCCGGAGAGGCGCACTCCGCGTTCGCCCACCTGCGTCTGGTAGCCCTGGGGTAACTGTTCGATGAACGTATCGGCAAACGCCGATTTAGCGGCCTGCTGCACGTCGGCCTCGGGGGCGTCCGGTTTGCCGTAGCGCAGATTCTCGGCGACGGTGCCGGTTAGCAGGATGGGATCCTGCGGGACGATGGCGATTTGTTGCCGCAGAGATTTGAGCGTCGCGTCGCGGATGTCGAGGCCGTCGATGAGGATGCGGCCTTCGTCGACGTCGTAGAATCGCGTCAAGAGTTTCACGACGGTCGATTTGCCCGCGCCGCTGGGTCCTACCAGCGCAATCGTCGTGCCGGCTGGAATCGACAGCGAGAAGTTCTTCAGCACCGGCTTGCGCCCCTCGTAGTGGAACGTGATGCGATCAAATGTCAGGTCCCCGCGGACGCGCCCAAGCGCCGTCGCATTCGCGCGTTCTTGCACTTCCGGATACGTGTCGAAGACCTCAAAAATGCGGTCCATCGCCGCGAGGCTGTTGGTCAGGATCAAATTCAATTCGGTCAGGCGCTGGATCGGCTGATACAGCATCGCCAGATACGCGTAAAACGCCATCAGCGCGCCCACCGACAGGCGCGCCTGCCAGACCTCCCTCACGCCAAACCAGAGCACCAGAATCGGGCCGATGCCGGCGAGAAATCCGGTGACGCCCAGCGCGATTGATTGCAAATGGACGGTGGAGAGCACGGTGTCCAAATACCGCTCGCTTTGCGAGCGGAACTCGCGCGCCTCGGTTTCTTCTTGCGTGAACGCCTGCACCGTGGCGATGGCAGCGAATTGCTCATGCAAGTCGCCGGACATTTCCTGCAGCTGGTTGTGCATGTCGCGGCTCATCTTGCGGATGCGCTTGGTCAAGAAGTAACTGACGATGATGTAGCAGGGCAGGACACTCAAGGAGACCAGCGCAAGTTTCCAGTGGAACGCCATCAGGACGCCGATGATGACGAAGACGCATGACAGGTCCATGGCCGTATTGACGAGCGCTGAGCCGACGAAGTTTTGCGCCGAAGCGATGTCGCTGGTCATGCGCGCGACGACGGCGCCGATTTGCTGGCGATCGAAGAAACTCAAACTCATGCGCTGGACGTGGAGATACAGCGCGTGCCGCAAATCGAAGATGATCCGGTGGCCCGCCACCCCGGCCCAGTACGAACGCCAATAGCTGATGAAGGCATAGGCCGCGTACAGCCCGCACAACCCCAGCATGAGCCAATGCAGCTTGAGAGGCGCGTGCGGTGTAGAGGGTTTGAGGAAATCATCCACGAGGATTTTCAGCGTCCAGGGCATCACCAGTGGGATGAGATAGCGGGCGATGCCGGAGACCACCGCCGCCAGGATGAGCCACCGATAGGGGCGGACATACCCCAAGAACCGCCGCAGACTGCGTCGCGTCTGCGGCGATTTCAGCGAAGCATTTGATGGAGGGCCAAGCCAATACGGTCGCATGAAATATGTTAATCCTCGTCGAGAAACCACTAGTATAACACACCTTAAGTGCTACAGTGGCCGCGGGTGACGCAATAGCGGGTCGTCGCCTGCGCCCTCAGAAGGGGGAGTGGCAGGGCAGCCACAAGCGCGTAGACAGCACCCGGTGACGATGCTATACTACCGTCACTGGCACGACCTCCCCGTAAGGATGGCTTGCCATTTTTAAATCCGCAAGATTGTGAAAAGTTTCACACACTTTCCGCTACAGATGCTGGAATACATCGGGCTCTTACTCTTGGCGCTGCTATCAGCCGGGGTGGCCACCATCATGTTGATGGCCAACCGCTGGTGGGGGCCCAGACGTCCCAGCCCAGCCAAATCCTCACCCTTCGAGTGTGGGGTGGATCCGATCGCATTGCCCGCCGGCCGCCTTCCCGTCCATTTCTACGTCACGGCCATGCTCTTTGTCGTGTTTGACGTGGAACTGGTGTTTTTGTTTCCGTGGGCGGTCGTGTTGCGGCAGTTGGGGTGGTTTGGGCTGGTAGAGATGGCTCTCTTTTTGGGCGTCGTCGTGGCTGGGTTTGTCTACGCCTGGTGCAAGGGCGCGCTGGACGTGGAGTGGCAGCGGCGCAAACCTCGCGAGTCGACCTAATGGATCTGGGCAACGCGAATCTGGGCAAGCTCAACTGGATGACGACGAAATTGGACGCGGCCCTGGGGTGGGCGCGCAAGTATTCGCTGTTTCAATATCCGTTCGTGACGGCCTGCTGCGGGATGGAATACATGGCCACCGCGTGTTCGCACTACGATGTCGACCGCTTCGGCGCTGGCTTCCCGCGGTTTTCGCCGCGCCAGGCCGACGTGTTGTTTGTGGTGGGCACGATCAGCCACAAGCTGGCGCCGGTCTTGAAGCGTGTCTACGATCAGATGACGGAGCCCAAGTGGGTGGTGGCGTTTGGCGTGTGCACGTGCACCGGTGGGTTCTACGATAACTACGCCACTGTGATGGGCATCGACACGATCATCCCGGTGGATTGCTACATTCCCGGCTGTCCGCCGCGGCCTGAGAATGTGTTGGACGGTCTCATCAAACTCCAAGAAAAGATTCAACACGGCGTCATGGCGAAGTTGCCGGAGGGCGCTGCGGCTCGGCCTGCCGAATTACTCACGCCCCATCGACCCGAACAGCACCTCTCGTAACGCGCGCCACCCCACCCCTATGGAACAGCCAGCCGGATTAGCCGAACAAGTTAAACAGCGATTCCCGCAATGGGTCATCGGTGTCCATCACTATCGCGGCGATGAGACGGTCGTGATCAAGCGGGAAGGGTTGCTGGAGCTCGGCAAATTTTTGCGCGATGATCCCTCAATGGCGTGCAATTTTCTGATGGATCTCGGCGGTGTCGATTATCTCACGTTTGATCAGGGGTTGCGCAGCGAGCCGTCGATGCGCACGCCCTCGCCCCTGCCGTATTTCATGAAACCTAAGCCGGTCACCGAAACATGGCAGCGCCTGCCTGCCCACGCCGAACAACGTGAGGCAGGCGGGTCTACCGCGACATCCGCGGCGCAGGCAGGCCAGGTCGGGGACGCGTACCGGTTTGAAGTCGTCTACCATTTTTATTCGCTGGCGCACAATCACCGGCTGCGCGTCAAGGTGCCGCTGACGGTGGAAGATCCGGTGGTGGAGTCGGTGACGGGGTTGTGGCCGGCGGCCAACTGGTTTGAGCGCGAAGTGTGGGACATGTTTGGCATTCGGTTTACCGGCCATCCCAATCTGAAACGCATCTTGATGTATGAGCCGTTTGATGGGCATCCGTTACGCAAAGATTATGCCGTCAACAAACGCCAGCCGTTGATCGGCCCGGTGAATTAAGATGAGCGTCGCACCGGAAGTCCGGCACATGTTTTTGAACATCGGGCCGTCGCATCCGGCCATGCACGGCATCGTGCAAATCGTTGCTGAGCTCGACGGCGAGCGCATCCTCAGCGCCGATGTGGAGATCGGCTACCTGCATCGCGGGTTTGAAAAAATGTGCGAGGAAGGCCCGTACAACAACGCGATGCCCTACACCGACCGGCTCAACTATGTCTCGCCGCTCATCAACAATTTCGGCTATTGTCTGGCCGTGGAACGGCTGCTGGAGATCGACGCACCCGAGCGCGCGCAGTTTATCCGCGTGATCATGAGCGAGCTCTCGCGCCTCTCGGATCATCTCACCTGCGTGGGCGCCTCGGCGATGGAGCTGGGCGCGTTCACCGTGTTTCTCTACATGATCAAGGCGCGCGAGTGGGTCTGGGAATTGGTGGAAGCGGTGACCGGGGCCCGGCTGACAATTTCTTACGGACGGATCGGCGGCGTGAAAGCGGATCTGCCGGAGGGATTTGCCCAACGCACAGCGAAGGCACTGCAAGATGTCCGCAAGGTCCTCATCGAATGCGACACGCTCCTCACCCGCAACCGGATTTTCATCGACCGGATGCAAAACGTCGGGGTGATTTCAAAAGAGGACGCGATTGCGTACAGCATCACCGGGCCGTTTTTGCGCGGCTCCGGCGTGGGCTATGATGTGCGTAAGGCACAGCCGTATTTCGTGTATGACCGGATGCGTTTTGATGTGCCCACCGGCGAGCACGGCGATAATTACGACCGGTATCTCGTGCGCATGGAAGAAATGGAGCAGAGCATGCGCATCGTCGAGCAGGCGTTGGCCAAAATTCCCGCTGGGCCGATTATGGTGGATACTGGCGGCCGCGACATTCCTGCTGCGGCGATGGTCGATTTAGCCAAGAGCGGGCAGACCGAAGGGCTTAAGAGAGCGTGCACGTCGCCGGATCCCACGTTAGAAGGGTCCACGCGGCCGTTCCACAAACTCGTGTACTCTTCCGACCGGCGCGTGTCGCTGCCGCCCAAAGAAGATACGTATGGCAACATCGAAGGGTTGATGCAGCATTTCAAGCTGGTGATGATCGGCCACGGGATTCGTCCGCCGCAAGGCGAAGTCTACACGGCGGTGGAAGGGGCCAACGGCGAACTCGGATTTTATGTGATCAGCGATGGCAGCGAACGGCCGTTTCGCGTGCGGGTGCGCCCGCCGTGTTTTACCATCATGGGCGCGCTACCGAAACTGATCGTCGGAGATCTCTTGGCGGATCTGGTGCCGACGTTTGGTTCGGTGAATATGATCGGCGGGGAATTGGATCGCTGATGGACGCCACCCTTGCCACGCCCCCGCCACCCTCGTCGAGTTCGACTCCGCCGCCTGCCGGAAATTTTGAGAGTCTCCGACCGGAAGCCGAGCAGATCCTCGCGCGCTACGATCGCAAGCAAGCCGCCACGCTCACGCTGCTGCATCTAATCCAAGACCGCTTCGGCACGGTTTCCCTCGACGCTGAACAATGGGTGGCCGATGTGGTTGGCATCGCGCCTTCGCACGTCCACGAAGTCGTGACGTTTTACACGATGTACCGCCAACAGGCAGTGGGGCAATATCACGTGCAGGTCTGCGCGAATCTCTCGTGTGTGTTGAAGGGTGCTGAACAGCGTCTGGCTGCCATCGCCGAGCGGTTGGGCATCAAACCAGGAGAAACCACGTCCGATGGGCGCTTCACCCTTTCAACGGTGGAGTGTCTCTGCGCCTGCGAAATGGCGCCCGTGATGCAGGTCAACGACAACTACGTCGGACCCATCACGCCGGAAGTGATCGATGAGCTGGTCGCCTCGCCGGCTGCCCTCGTGCATACCACCATGCCGTTTCAGGGGGCGCCGGGGTTGGAGGAGCCGGTGTTGTCCAAGCGGTTTGGCGTGCTGGATTCGCATCTGATTGAAACCTATGTCCGTGATGACGGGTACAACACCGCTCGCCGGGTGGTCACGGAGCTCACGCCGGATCAGGTGATTGCCGAAGTCACGAAGGCGAATTTGCGTGGGCTTGGCGGCGCCGGATTTCCCACCGGCAGGAAATGGAGTTTCATTCCGAAGGACAACTCCAAACCGAAATATCTCGTCGTCAACGCCGATGAAGGCGAGCCCGGCACGATCAAAGACCGCTACCTCATCGAGCAGGACCCGCACCGGCTCATCGAAGGCATGATCATCGCGGCCTATGCCACCGGCGCGCAGAAGGCGTATGTGTATATCCGCGGCGAGTACGTCCATCCGGCGCAGATTTTTCAGAAGGCCGTCGAGGAGGCGTACCGCTACGGTTTTCTCGGCCAGAAAATCTTCAACACCTCGGTGAATTTTGACATCGTGATTCATCGCGGCGCCGGGGCGTATATTTGCGGAGAAGAGACGGCGCTGCTAGAGTCCCTGGAAGGCAAAAAAGGGTTCCCGCGCCTGAAGCCGCCGTTTCCGGCGATCAGCGGATTGTTCGGATGTCCGACGGTCATCAATAATGTGGAAACACTCGCCAGCGTTCCAGCGATCATGCGCAAAGGCGGGGAGTGGTTTGCGAAACTCGGATACGGCAAGACCGGCGGCACGCGGCTCTACAGTCTCAGCGGGCACGTGAAGCGGCCGGGATTGTACGAGGCCTCGCATGGTGTGACGCTGCGCCAACTGATTTTCGAGTACGCCGGCGGATTGCCGGATGGCCGCCAGCTCAAGGCCGTGATTCCTGGCGGGATCTCGGCGAAGATTCTTCGCGCGGATGAAATCGACGTGCGCATGGAATTTGATGCGTTGCTGGCCGCCGGCACGATGGCCGGATCCGCTGGCGTCGTCGTGATGGATGACACCACGTGCATCGTGAAGGCTCTGTTCTACGCCAGTAAATTCTTCGCCCATGAATCGTGCGGCCAGTGCTCGCCGTGCCGCGAGGGCACGGGGTGGATCCACAAAATCGTCCGGCGCATCGCCGAGGGTCATGGCCGGCCGCAGGATTTGGATAATCTGCTAACCATCGCCGGCAACATGGAAGGCAAGACGATTTGCGTGTTTGCCGACGCGGCGGCCTGGCCGGTGCAAAGCTACATTACCAAATTCCGCGCCGAGTTTGAGTACCATATTAGGGAAAAGCGATGCGATTTAAGCAAAGAACGTGCGATGATTGATCATGCCGCATAGAAGTATCCCTGTTTTCGTGATGGTGTTGTTCTACGGATATTTTCTTTTTATCATATCCACCATGCTGACTCGGCCGAGACGGTACTTTGAGTGGTCCCAATGGTCGAGAAAGTGGTGGGGAATTAAATCTGTGATTGACGATGAAGGTAAGTTCGCGCGGCGGTGCCGTTTTGCTGGGAGCTTGTTATTGGTTGCGATGATCTTGCATGCGACGTTAGCGTTCCGCGCCATATTTAAAAATTAGTGACGATGATGGCCGACCAAGCAAAGAAACAGATTACGCTGACGATTGACGGCAAATCCGTCACCGTGCCGGATGGCACGACGGTGCTGCAAGCGTGCGAACAAGCCAACAGCCCGGTGCCGTTTTATTGTTATCATCCAGGATTGTCCATCGCCGGCAATTGCCGGATTTGCCTCGTCGAAATTGAGAAAACGCCCAAACTGCAGATTGCCTGTTACACGCCCGCGGCCGAGGGCATGGTCGTCCACACGACCTCCGACAAAAGTCTCAAAGGCCGCCAGGATGTGCTGGAATTTCTGCTCGCCAATCATCCGCTGGATTGCCCGGTGTGCGATCAGGCGGGCGAATGCTGGCTGCAGGACTACTACATGGCCTACGGGTTGTATGACCAGAAATTCGATGAGCAAAAGGTCAAGAAATCCAAGAAAGCGACGGTCATCGGGCCCAACGTCATGCTCGACATGGAGCGCTGCATCTTGTGTTCGCGCTGCGTGCGCTTTTGCGATGAGGTGACGAAGACCGGCGAATTGGGCATTTTCAACCGCGGCGACCACTCCGAACTCAACGTGTATCCCGGCAAACAGCTCGATAACAATTACTCCGGCAACGTGGTGGATATTTGCCCGGTCGGCGCGCTGACCGATCGCGATTTTCGATTCAAGTGCCGCGTCTGGTATCTCGGTTCGACCAAGTCGGTCTGTCCCGGCTGCTCGATGGGCTGCAACATCGAGATCCATGACAATCGCGAACGAGCGCAGCGGCCGCACATCGCCGGCGGGGCGCGCGTCATGCGCCTCAAACCGCGTTACAACGCCGACGTGAACCAGTGGTGGATGTGCGATGCCGGCCGCTACGGCTACAAGTCGATCGATGAGAACCGCCTCACACAGGTCCAGCTGCAAAATGGCGCCGGTTTGCACCCGTCGACGTGGTCGGAGGGCATCGGGAAAATCGCAGACGCGCTAAAACGATTGAAAGCGGCCAACCAGCTCGATAACGTCGGCGTCATCTTGTCCACGTCGCAAACGAATGAAGAATTGTATGTCGCCAAACGCCTATTTGGGGAGTTTGGCGTGCGCCACGTGACGGTCCAGGGACCGGCCAAGCTAGGCCAGAGCGATCAGTTCTTGATGAAAGCGGATACCTCGCCCAACACGCGCGGTGCGCAAGCGCTGGGATTACCGTTTGGGAGCGCGCCACTCATCGAACGCGCGAGCCGGCGTGACCTGTCGGTCCTCTATGTGGTTGGACATGATCTGGCGGATGTCTACGGGCAGGCGGCAGCGACGGCGGCGTCGAAAGGCGTGGAACTCTTAGTATTCCAGGGCTCCAATGTGAATGCCAGTTGCTCATTGGCGCACGTAGTGTTGCCCAGCGCGGTGTATGCCGAGAAAGATGGGACGTTTACCAACTATCAAGGCCGCGTGCAGCGCATCCAGCCGGCGTTCCCGCCGCTGGGAGAGGCCAAAACCGATACGCAGATTTTTGTCGAGCTGGCATCGCAACTTGGCGTGCCGCTGGCCGCCGCATCCGCGCAAGCGGTGTTTGCCGAGCTGGCGGCTCATGAACCGGCATTCGCCGGACTCACGTACGAGATCATTGATGATCAAGGCGCGTTGCTGAAACAGGCGTAACATTCTTCCATGCTGACGGATTTGCTCATCAAACTGGCCTTGGCTGGATTGGTTTTATTCGCGGTGCTCAACTTCGCCGGCATCCAGACGTGGGTAGAGCGCAAGCAAAGCGCCATCATGCAAGACCGCATCGGCGCCAACCGCGCCTCTTTCGCCTTGCCGTGGGTGTGGGCCACGCCGATTAATTTTGTGCTGCGCAAACTCGGCGGGCTTGGGTTGCTGCATCCGCTGGCGGACGTCATCAAGCTCTTGACCAAAGAAGATTTTACGCCGCAGACCGGCAATCGGTTTTTGCACACTCTTGCGCCGTGGATTTCCGTGTTTTTTGCGTTGATCGTGTTTGCAGCGATTCCCTTCGGCGATCATGTCGAACTCTTCGGTCACACGATTGATTTGCAGGTGGCCAAGCTCGATAGCGGATTGCTCTATATTTTGGCGCTGGCCTCCATCGGCATCTACGGCGTGATTCTTGCGGGGATGGCCTCCGGCACGAATCTCTCCGTCATCGGGGGATTGCGCGCCGCTTCGCAGATGCTGGCGTATGAAATCGCGCTTGGCGTGTCGTTGATCGGCGTCGTGCTGTGGTACGGGTCGCTGGATCTGCAAGCGATTGTGCGCGCGCAGGGCGCGTATCTCTGGGGATGGTTGCCGGCATGGGGAATCGTCATTCAGCCGATTGGCTGCATCATTTTTGTGGCGGCCGCGCTGGCCGAAACCAAACGCATCCCGTTTGATTTGCCGGAAGGCGAGCCGGAGATCATCGGGTATTTCGTTGAGTACAGCGGCATGAAATTCGGCCTGTTTTTCCTGACAGATTTTGTCGAGACCACGCTGGTGGCGGCGCTGACCACGGTGCTGTTTTTCGGCGGGTGGCAGATTCCCTGGCTGCCGGCGAATGCATTTGCGCCGAACGTGATGGCGTTGCTTGGCGTGTTGGCGTTTACGTTCAAAGTGTCGTTCTTCCTCTGGTTCTTTATGGCGATTCGCTGGACGCTGCCGCGGTTTCGCTATGATCAACTGATGGGGCTTGGCTGGAAAGGATTATTCCCGATTTCGCTGGTAAATATTGGTCTCACCGGGTTGTTGCGGGTCTTGGTCCGATGACACAAGCCACCACCACACCGATGACGCTCAGCGATGAGTTCTTGCATCGGATCCGCGATGCCCACAAACGCCGCAAGCTCACGTTTTGGGAGCGGATCTATCTGCCGGCGATCGCGCAAGGATTGTGGGTGACGTCGGTCCACTTTTGGCGTAATCTCTTCTTGCACATCGCGCACCGAGTAGGATTGTTCCGTGATATTCCGGCGTCGGTGACGATTCAATATCCAGAAGAGCAACGGCAGATGTCGCCTCGGTTGCGCACGCGCCACCGCCTGATGCAGCGCGACGATGGCACGCCGCGATGCGTGGGTTGCATGCTCTGTGAGACGGTGTGCCCGGCCAAGTGTATTTACATCACGCCCGGCGAGCATCCGGATCCGAACGTCGAGAAATACGCGAAAAGTTTTGACCTGGATCTTGGTAAATGTGTCTACTGCGGCTACTGCGTGGAGGTCTGCCCGGAAGACGCGATTCGCATGGATACGCAGCGGCATGACATCGCCGCGTTCAGCCGGGACGGCATGTGGCTGGACATCATCGAGCTGCTGCATCCTGGTTCCAAGACCGTCACCGAGCCTCCCAGAAAATTTGTGAAACTTGAGCTCGAGGATTTCCGGAAACTGAAACACGATCGCAACGCGGCGCAGGGCAAGCCAGTCGCGTAACCGTCTTCACAGAGGAGGGCACATGAGGCGTTTGTTGATTGGCATGGGCATTGTGGTGTGTATGGGATGGTGCGGTGGTATGGTCGGGGCGGCAGAGCATGGCGGGACGCCGCTCAAAGAGCACGGCGGCTCCGAACTCAACACCTCGAGCACGCCGACGAAAACGGAATCTACGTCGAAGACGAACTCTGACGCTTCCGTATCGGCAGCATCGTCAGCGACGCCGCATGCGACATCTGTGCACAAGGGAAAGAAACCCCCCGCGAAAAAATCTACGAAAAAGCCCGCGGCAAAGCCTAAGCGGAAACCGGCCGTGACGCCATCTGTTACCTCGACGTCATCGGCCGCGCCGCCGAAATCCCCGACCGCTCCGTAAGCGTGCCGGCCGATCGGTCGTTTAAGGATTTTGTGCTTGATCAGCTCGCGGAGCTGAGCGGCCTCTCCTGCCGCGCGATGTTCGGCGGGTATGGTCTCTACTGCGGCGCGAAGTTTTTTGGAATCGTCTTCAAGGGGCGCCTGTATTTCAAAACGGATCTCCTCTCGCGTCCCCGTTATCAGCGCGCCGGCATGAAGCCGTTTCGCCCAAGCGCCTCCCAAACCCTCACGAGCTATTATGAAGTGCCGGCGGATGTGCTCGAAGACGCCGAGGAACTGCATCGGTGGGTGGCACACGCGGTGGCTTGTGACCGAGCCCCTCGTCGCGCGCGTCCTCGCTAACGCCTGGTATGTGCTGATTGTCTTGGCGTTGACCACTCGCACGGCCGTCGCGGCCGGCCGACACGCGCCTGCCATCAGCGTGGATAAGTGGTTGAACACCGCACCCCTGCGTTTAGCCGATCTCCACGACCGTGTTGTCCTGCTCGAATTTTGGACGTTCGGATGCCACAACTGTCAGCACGTCGAGCCGTATATTAAAAATTGGCATGCCAAATATGCTGCCGATGGATTGGTGATCATCGCCGTGCATAGTCCGGAGTTTGACTATGAACGCGAGCCAGCCAACGTTGAGCGCTATGTGCGCGAGCACCAGATTACGTATCCGGTTGCGATCGATAATGCGTTCACCACATGGCAGCGGTACGACAATAGCGCCTGGCCATCCATCTATGTGATTGATAAGCGCGGGATGATTCGTTACTCCTACGTCGGAGAAGGGGCCTACCAAGAAACAGAACATGTGCTCCAGCAGCTGCTGGAAGAGCCGTCGCCATCACCATGATTGAGAAAATTATCTCAGGAGGACAAACCGGGGTGGACCGCGCGGCGCTGGATGTGGCGCTGGAGCTAAAAGTACCTTGCGGCGGGTGGTGCCCGCAGGGCCGGCTCGCCGAAGACAGCTCGATTCCTTTGCGATATCCTCTGATTGAAACGCCGTCCGCCGACTACGCCCAGCGCACCGAGTGGAATGTCCGCGACTCGGATGGGACGCTGGTCTTAGTCAGCGGGCCACCCACCGGCGGCACCGCCATGACGATCGCGACGGCCGCCCGACTCAAGAAGCCCGCGTTGGTGCTGGAAGTGACCCAGCCGGTTGAGCCCCGCGTCGTCGACGCATGGCTGCAGCGGCACCAGATTCGCGTGTTGAACATCGCCGGTCCCCGTGAAAGCGGACGTCCGGGAATTTATGCGCAGGCCGTGTTGTGGTTGCGCAAAGTCTTCGGGACGCTGAAGGCCGCCTCATGAAATCGTGCGAACGCGAATTCCAACCCGCCAGTTTCCGGCAGTGGCTGTTCGGGTGTTTTTGCTGGGAAGTGAAACTCGGCGCTCCGCTGGTCTTGATGGGGAAGATGCTGCTGTGGTGGACGGATTGGCGGTTTCCCATCGGATCGTGGAAAGTCGGAGACGTGGTGTTGTGGATGGGGATCGCCTGTTTGGTGTATGGATTGATTCGCGATTGTTGGTTGTTGGTCCAGCATTGGAGGAAGAAATGAAACGGTGGTGGATGCTGCCGGCCTTCGTGCTGCTGGGAAGTGTGACGGCGTCGGCGGAGATCCATACGGAATCCGTCGAGTATCAAGATGGCGCGACCGTGTTGGAAGGCTATCTGGCCTATGATTCCGCCGGGCAGGGCAAGCGGCCTGGCATTCTGGTGGTCCATGAGTGGATGGGATTAGGGCCGTATGCGAAGCGCCGCGCCGAGCAGCTGGCGCGACTGGGTTACGTGGCGTTCGCCGCCGATATGTACGGCAAAGGGGTGTACGCGAAAGACCATGAAGAAGCCGCGAAACTCTCAGGGCTCTATCGCAATGATCGGCAACTTGCGCGCGCGCGCATCAACGCCGCGTACGATGTGCTGGTCAACCAGTCGCTCGTGGATGCCACGCGCATCGGGGCCATCGGCTATTGTTTTGGCGGGATGGCCGTCTTGGAGCTTGCGCGCAGCGGCGCGAATGTCAGAGGCGTCGTGACGTTTCATGGCGCCCTCAGCACGCCCACTCCTGCCGATGCGAAGAACATCAAGGGCCGTGTGCTGGTTTGTCAGGGCGGGGAGGACCGCTTTACGATTGGTGATCTGGATGCGTTCAAACAAGAGATGGAACAAGCCGGCGTGCCGTACCAAGTGATTGTGTATCCGGGGGCCGTGCACAGTTTTACCGTTCCGGAAGCCGGCAACGATCCGTCGACGGGAGCGGCCTACAATCCTGAGGCCGATCAGCAATCCTGGAAAGCGATGCAGGAATTTTTCCGCTTGGTGTTCGGAGCGGAGCCCGCGTTATAACAAAGACAATTGCTGGCAGCGGGTGACGCGGTTATAGGCTGCGACGCAGGATTCACCGAGCCGCACGTCGACGTTTCGAGCGCGCACGGACCTACACCCGCCCCTACACTGCGAGAAACGTCGTCGAGCGAGAAAATCCTCGCCGGGGATTTCCGAGCGATGCGGCGAGGTGGAGTCCGGAGTCGCAGCCGAGGGTAAAAGGACCCGCGGCTAAAACCGGATGGCGGTGGTGAAGAGGTGCAGGAAGGGTGCTGGAAAGGAGCCGATCACCACAATACCAATGATCAAGCCAATGAGCGCGGTTCTAGTCAAACGGTCTACCACGATCGGTTGCGTGGATGTCGCCGGCACCACATACACTCGCCGAA
>Ga0209515_10004878_pt1 | contig 17797 bp, 19 predicted proteins | sample Subgroupgradi54m_FD_187454 | JGI IMG/M metagenome (GOLD analysis project Ga0209515, IMG submission 187454) | Subsurface groundwater microbial communities from S. Glens Falls, New York, USA - GMW60B uncontaminated upgradient, 5.4 m (SPAdes)... ...
TAACTGCTTCTCCATTTCGCCGGTATCTTTCTTTTCCTTTTCGACCGTCTGCTGCTGCATTTGTTTGGCGCGGCGCTCCATGCGTTCTTTATGCTGGGCGGCCTTGGTCATGGCCTTTTGTTTCTGGGCATCCGTTTCCAGCTTCAAAACAATATGACGGAGAACGTCGTTATTTCGGCGCAAAGAATCCTCCAAGGCAGTCAGGCCGGTTTTATCGGCCATGCTGAAATGTATGTAGCCGAAGTAGCTGGTCCGCTGATGCTCAAGCGGGTAGGAGAGGCGAGAGCGTTCAGGTACTTTGGAGAATGAAATCGAGCCGCCATGCGCCGAAATCAGCTCCTCGAGGGTTGTTTTAAAGGCTGATACCTTGGCTTCTTCCAGGTTGGCGTTCACGTGGAAAGCCACCTCGTAATTTTGTTTTACTAAATCTTCAGATTCGTCCATGTGGGTTTACCGCCAGAGGCGGATGGATTAGTTGTAAGTACCCGTAGATACTAGCAGTTTGGCCTGGAAATGTCAAATATTTGCATAGTGCATATAAATATGCTATTACAATTGAGTTCCTTGAGGGGTGAAGAGCACCTTCTCGCGAGCAGAAGAACTGCTTGAGCGTCGGCTGGGAACGGCACTTTTACACCATGGAGAAGACGTATGAAAAAGTTCACGGAACTACTTGCCGTTTGCCGCACTATGATTATTGCGATAAGTTTTATTATCAGCCTCCTTGGCCTATTCGTTTGTTGCGTTGTTGCTATTCGTCGTCCAGAGCTACGTGGAGATCGTCTCATTCTAGCTACACTTCTATCTTGTGTGATTTGGACGCTTGCCTGGATTGGGATCTGGGGTGATGGTAAAAATGAAGATCTCAAGAAGGCAAACGAAGCCCTAGGCAAATATAGGCAATTTGCTGGTTGGTTTTGTAGTCAAGACAAAGTAGATGAAGTAATGACAGAAGAGGCAAAGAAGCTTAAGGCTGTATATAGTTTGCAGGAGGCTTTCCAAAATGGTTTTTGGCCAGAGGGATCTGGATACTCTGATCCCGATGAGCGGGCTAAGGGACATGACCAGAAAAAGAAAGACTATGAAAGGCTTGTGGACGATGCCAAAGAGGCCTACTGGCCCGTATGGTATGCAGCCAAAAGAGGCGGATTCACCGTGCGAGATAAGTTCTCTGATTATCTCACGTCGCAAAAAGGTGGTCTTCCAGGTTGTGGAAAATAGATATTATATGTAGCAACTCCGCGATAAGCGGAGTTTTTATTTACCCACAAGAACTTCAACTACATCGCCGTCTTGGGTGATGTAGTCGCGGCCAGCGATTTTTAGGAGGCCTTTGGCTCGGGCATTGGCATAGGAGCCACATTCTAGGAGAGTCTTCCAGTTAATCACTTCGGCGCGGATGAAGAGTCGTTCAAAGTCGGTGTGAATAGCGCGGACAGCTTTGGGGATGGGATCACCGATATGTGCGGTCCAGGCACGGGATTCATCTTCGCCGGTGGTGAGGAAGGTCAGGAGACCAAGAGTTTTGTATCCAACTTTAATAAGTTGATCCAGGCCTGATTCCGGCAATCCCAATTCAGCCAGAAATTCTTTTTTCTCATCCGGCACCATTTCAGAAAGTTCCAGCTCTAATTTATTACACATGGCTACCCAGGGAGCATCTCCGATAGTTGCTTTGAGCTTGTCGTCGGGTTGCCAGCCTGCTGAAAGCTGGTCCTCGGAAATGTTAAAAACATAGATAACTTTTTTATCAGTCAAAAGTTCAATTGGTGGGAGTGTTTTATCTTTTTTTTCGTCGCGCTTTTCCTTAGTTTGTAAATCTGCCAATTCCAGTTCGGTGCGGATAATGGTGATATCATCAGCCGGATCGATACGGTCGTGTACGTGAGTGATGTCTTTGGATTCAAACGCACGTACGACATGGGCGATGGCATCAACTTCGCGGATATTGGCCAGGAATTTATTACCAAGACCCTCTCCGGTAGCTGCGCCTTTTACCAGGCCGGCGATATCGATGAAGTCGATGGTGGTGTAAATCTTCTTGGCGGAATTAGAAAATAGCGCTAGGGCTTCGATGCGGAGATCGGGTACGGCAACAACACCCACATTGGGTTCGATAGTTGTAAAAGGATAATTTTGGATGTCGACCTGCTTGTTGGTGACCGCCTTGAATAAGGTCGATTTCCCAACGTTTGGCAGTCCGACAATGCCTAGAGAAAGCATTTTTAGATTCTCCCATTTTTTCAGCCCTTTTTCAAGGTTTACTGAATGTGTTGCTAATTTTACGACTGAGTAAAAAACGATGAAATGGTCCAAAAGCTGTCATTTTTATATTAGAATAGGTAAGATACTTGTACCCGACCACTATCAGATATATGAAACAATTTTTTCATGAATATAAAAGAACCGAATACTCAAACCGATGGGGAACTGGTATCGAGAGCTCTACATAACAAGCAAGAATTTGCTGAAATTGTTAACCGCTACCAAGAACCCCTAAGACGCTATCTTTTTCGTCTTGGCTGTAAAGATTCCAATGATGTAGAAGACATGCTTCAGAATGTTTTTATTAAGATATATATTAACCTGAATGATTACGACTCGAGTTTAAAATTTTCCTCGTGGCTATATCGTATTACCCACAACGAGGCGATTGATCTTTTTAGAAAAAATAAAGTACAACCAGTTTTTCTTCACCACGAAGATATTCAACAGATATTCGAAAATATCGCAGACGACATTGATATAACTGAATCAATTCATCGAAAACAGAATCAAGAGATGATTAGTAAATCTCTCTTGAAATTAGACAATCCCTACCGAGACGTATTGGTTCTACGCTTCCTGGAGGAAAAGAGTTATGATGAAATATCTGATATTTTGAAGATACCATCTGGTACAGTAGCCACAGTTATTAATCGAGGCAAAAAATTACTCAAAAAAATGTTAGGTAGCAAACTATAATATGGACAACCTTTCACAAGAAATTATTCATAAGATTGAAGCAAGGAATATCCAGCCAAAGCCTCGCTGGCAGTTTCTCCTGAAGAGGAGTGTCTTTTGGTTTTTCGCTATTATTTCAGTAGCAGTAGGCGGTCTTGCCGTTTCGGTAATTATTGCAACTTTTATAGACTACGATCCTTCAGCCAGAACCGTACCATTGGTTGAAGATATTTTACAGACCATTCCGTTTATATGGGTGATGGTTTTTGGATTGTTTATTGCTCTTGCTTATTATGGTATTAGACACACGAAGACTGGGTACCGATACTCCTTACTCAAAATCTTCTCGATGGTAATTTTGGCTAGTATTTTGCTTGGAATCTTTCTTAATGCCCTTGATGCTAGTCAGAATATTCAAGACTACTTCAGTAGTGGGATCCTGCATTATACCAGCCAAAAATCATTAGAGTGAAAGGAATAGGCCAGACGATACGTATTAGTAGGTATAGGACGAAAATCCTATACCATAATAATTCATTATACTTATGAAAAATACAATCATAGCCTCGTCGTTAGCCGCAGTAGCCCTAATAGCTGGTGGATACGCTTTAATTCATACATCGGCACGCGCAGATGTCGCCTCTCAACCAATTACCACATCAGTATCAGTAAGTCAGGATAATACAGACAAAGATGTTAAAGGTGCTCAGGATACCGATAACGTTCAAGATGAGAACGGCGGACCAGAAAAGCCCGATACGACAGTAAATCAGGATACCGACAAAGAAACAAACGACGATAGCACGCAAGGTGTGGCTGGAAAAACCAGCTTGACTCAAGGTCAGGATTTACCAGAAAATTCCAATGACGCTCCGGATAGCCAGTAATATTTAACCAAACAGCAAAATAACCGTATTTACGGTTATTTTGCTGTTTGGTATACTCAATTTATGAAACTATCACCAAATTGGTCTGCGATGCTGAATAAAGTTCCAGAGGTTACCATCTACTTCTGGATTATTAAAATTCTTTGCACTACAGTTGGAGAAACAGCTGCAGACTATTTAAATACGGCCCTTAACTTGGGATTGAATATTACGAGTATTGTGATGGGCATCTTACTAATCATTGCTCTTACCTACCAATTCTGGACACGCAAATATACACCTTGGATCTATTGGCTTTCAGTGGTTCTTATCAGCGTTGTGGGTACGTTGATCACTGATAATCTTACTGACAACTTAGGTATCTCCCTAACCGTAACAACTGCTGTTTTTGGCGTCTGCTTAATAATTGTATTTGCTATCTGGTATAGGTTTGAAAAAACTCTATCAATACATAGTATTACTAGCACACGAAGAGAGGCATTCTACTGGTTGACCATTTTATTTACATTTGCTCTTGGTACTGCGTCTGGAGATCTTGTTGCCGAAAAATTTAACCTTGGATATCTGACCGCGTTGTTTATATTCGCCGGACTTATTGCTCTTGTGACTGCTATTCACTATGCGGCCAAGTCATATCTAGGAGCCGAACATAAACATTTGTCGAGAAATGCCGTATGGGGTTTCTGGCTCGCATACATCCTAACCCGACCACTCGGTGCATCTATCGGCGACTATCTATCCCAAGCTCAGGGTGATGGTGGGCTTGGCTTGGGCACTACAACCACAAGTGCCATATTTCTTCTCGCAATTCTTGTTACGGTGATGTATCTGGCAATCTCTAAGCGGGATGTGATTCAAAAGGCAGAAATAGCGTAAATCTCTCTGTCTAAATACTTCGGATAAATATGAAAAGATTTTTTGTTACCGTTATAATAATCTTAGGAATATTGGGGCTTCTTTTTTACGTATTTTCAAGATCCTCTTCGCCGGACAAGGTTATCCCGGCTACACCCCTAGAGTCCTCAATGCCAAGTCCGAGCGCTTCAGTCCCACTATTACCGCTCCACACAATAGGCCAAGTTACACGCCATGCTACTAATTTCGATGGTCAGCAAGTTAGGATGCAGGGTTATATGCTGGTAAGCGAAAAAGGGTACGTTATATTTTCCGATGAATCCGGCGGAGCTATAAGCTCCTTTGATTTGCCAGTGGCTGGGCCCGGAATCGATACGCTTACGTTTAAGCAGAAGTATGAATTGCAAGGGAAATTTATTTACGGTGGCTTAAACGCCAGTAACCATAATTTATATCACTTGGAGTTATCAGCTTCACCACAAACAGTTAAATGAAAAAATATACCCTAGCCATCTTCGGGGTATTAGTAATTGTTGTTCTTGGTTACTTCAAGATTCAATACAAAACTATAACCGTCGACACAAGCCCTACTCCTTCGCAGGAGACTTCTTCTTGGGGGAGTCCAGAATATACCAAAAACCTCAATGATCTAATCGCTGTCGTTAATAATCAAGACCCCCATATTGCACTCCAGGAATTAGCTAAACGAATGCAGGCCAACGAAGTTGTTTTTCAAAACTGTCACGTCATGGCTCACGCAATAGGGAGAGCTGCTTACAAGAAGTATGAAGATTTTGACACAGCACTTAAATATCAAGATACAACTTGTAGTGATGGCTATCTGCACGGGGTAATTGAGGCAAGATTCGCTTCACTGACTACATTTCAGTCAGCCATCAATGAATTGAAAACAATCTGTTCTAAGTATACCCATGCTGATCGCTGTTGGCATGGGACCGGCCATGGGCTGATGTTCTATACAGGAAATGATTTACCAAAATCATTGACCATTTGTAATACTTACTCTTTATCACGGGCCCAGAGTCGTTGCTACGAGGGAGTGTTTATGGAGAACTTTCTATCGGATCCAGACGCTCACCCTACGACATATGTTGATGCGGGCAATCCCTTCAAGCCATGTATTGCCGAAACGGGAAGGTATAAAGGTGCCTGCTATTTTTATGTTCCAATTTATTATCTTGGTCTCCACAATAATGATTACGGTGCCGCAATCCAGTGGTGCGAGGGTGCGGAAGTGGGCTATACTGATGAATGCGTTCGTGGAGTGGGTAGTTTGGCTATGAAATATAATATTGATAAACCAAAATATGTGGAAAGTTTATGCATGAAAGCCGGTACTGATGACATCTCAAGTTGTGTTGATGGTATGGTGAGCTACTACCTTACGTTTACAGGTAGCTTTTCTAAGACATCATCTCTCTGTACCCAGCTTGATCAGCCTAACTCTAGGGTCTGCAGCATAGCCGTGAAAAGAAATATAGCTGTATTCCAAGACTAAAATTAGACTAAGTAGCCAACTTCATCCGAATTGTTGCTAGGGATTCCCAAATAACTTCTGGGCTGGTGGGAGATTTATACTAAAGTAAAAAGGTATTTGTTTGGCTGCTGTATCGTCTAGTGTATGTGCTATTGCGTCCTTACTATGCCTATGCTTAATGACATGGCAATAGTTTAGCATTTTTGAGGTTTTTCTCAAGGATAGATATAGTGGGCGACATGGTGGGGTGGTTTATCAACTTTACATATGGTTTTACATATGTAAAGTTCTGTGCTAAACTTTACATACACAAATCCATGTTTAAAGCTGGCTTTTACAAAAAACAACTAGAATATAAGAGCTTTTCTCCGTCTCCAGTGAACGGCCCTTTTGCGTGGTCAGATCAGAAGATAGATATACTCCTAGAAGAGGCTAACAGGCTCCTGGGTGAGCTAGATACGTATTCTCTGTTGGTACCTGACGTAGACTTTTTTATTCGTATGCACGTCGTTAAAGAAGCTACAACTTCAAGTCGCATTGAAGGGACCAAAACAGGTATGGATGAAGCCTTGTTACCTAAAGAAGAGATTGATCCTGAGCGAAGAGATGATTGGAGCGAGGTCCAGAACTATATCGAGGCAATGAATTTTTCTATTGCTCAATTAGATAAATTGCCACTCTCTATCCGACTCCTGAAGGAAGCCCATAAAATTCTCTTGACCGGTGTTCGGGGTAAATACAAGCAGCCTGGAGAAATCAGAACGAGCCAGAATTGGATCGGCGGTGCAACATTGCAAGATGCTACTTTCATCCCTCCGCATCATAATGAAGTGCCAGAATTGTTAAGTGACCTAGAAAAGTTTTGGCACAATAAAGAATTAGAAGTACCCCACTTAATCAAAGCGGCCCTTAGTCATTATCAATTTGAGACAATCCATCCATTCCTAGATGGTAACGGCCGTATCGGACGACTTTTGATCACTCTTTATCTTGTCTCGAATAATATCCTTAAAAAGCCCACGCTTTATATTTCCGATTTCTTTGATCGTAACCGTAGCAATTATTATGATGCTCTTGCCCAAGTTCGAACTTCGGATGATATAGAGCATTGGATCAAGTTCTTTTTGGTTGGTGTAGCTGAAACATCAAAGAAATCTATTGAAACATTTAAGAAGATCGCTATCCTACGTGAGAAAGTTGAAAAAGAAATTGCTACACTCGGCAAGAGATCAAAGTTAGCTCAAGAACTCTTAAATCATCTCTACTCACAACCAATCATGAATGCCAAAGATATAGAGACGAAGCTGAATATTACGCACCCGTCAGCAAATAGTTTGGCTAAACAATTCGAGCAGCTCGGAATATTTAAAGAGATCACCGGTTTTAAAAGAAATCGGCTCTTTGTGTTCTCAGAATATCTGGCCTTGTTTGAGAAATAATATGGAAAATAAATCTCTAAACATGAATAAATTATATATAATGTGTGGCTTAGCATTTTCTGGTAAGAGTACCCTCGCCAGGAAGATTGCAGAACATACTGGCAGTAAGCTAGTGGCTTTTGATAAGATATGGGTAGAGAAGGATAAAGAAAAGCCGGTCCCAAAGGGCACAGACGGTTGGAGATATATTAGAGATGTGGCCCAAGAAGAAGTATCATCTGCTCTTAGAGCCAGCAATTCTGTGGTCTATGATGACAATAACCCTAAGAAGGAACATCGCGAAGAGTTAAGAAGAGTCGCAAAAGAAGCAGGAGTAAGCGCCACCGTTATTTATCTGGATACGCCGCTAAATACAATAAGAGCAAGAGAAACAGCAAATAGAACTTCTCAAGAAAGACATGATGTAGAACCTGAGAACTTCGAAAAGGTAATGGTAGACCTCGAAATACCCGGAGAAGACGAAAATACTATAATCTTTACTCCCGAAATGAATTTTGAGGATTTTATTAAAAGTTTATATTAACGAAACTAATTGTTGGACATCGCGGATAACTGGAGTTTGGATTGGGAAAACAGTTTAAATCAAGCCGGTTTGCTTATCATCTTTTTCTTTGTTAACGGAGAGATTTACCTGTACACTTAACAATATAAAACAAAAAAAGATCTCTTCTGTACTCTCGGTCATCATCTCAATAAGCATGCTAGGAATGAACGCGCTGCCGGTCTTGGCACTGGGAGAACTGCCTGTTGCTACTCCCACACCCGATCTATCAACGCCAGTACCTACTCTCGTACCTACGCCAGCTCCGATCGCAACGCCAACTCCTGTTATCTCTACACCTACTCCGATTTCAACTCCACTGCCATCAATCTTACCTTCCGACACGACACCTCCCGTTATCTCTGATGTTCTTGAAGCATCGCTCCTGTCTACTGATGCTACGATCGTTTGGGCTACTGATGAGCTAGCAGTTTCAACTCTAGAATTCGGTACAACTACTAGCTATGGCATCCCAGTCACATTATTGGCCACAGCTCTTCTAGTCCATACAGCTATTATTCTCAACTTGTCTCCTGCGACAACATACCACTACTGTATTCATGCCACTGATTTGTTCGGTAATATATCTAATTCTTGTAATCATTCTTTTACCACGGCTTCATCAAACACGGTAATTGATGCCAATCCGCCAACTATTTCTGACGTATCAATCACTTCTCTTACTTCTTCAACCGCGACCGTCAATTGGACAACCGAAGAAGTAGCAAATGGTGAAGTTGAATATGGAACAACACCAAGTTATGGATCAACTACACCGCTAGATTCTGCGCTCGCACTAAGTCATGCAACTACACTTTCTGGGCTTGCTCCAAACACTCTTTATCACTATAGAATTACATCAAGTGATGAAGTTGGCAATTTAGCTATCTCGCCCGACAACACATTTACTACTGAAATAAGCGGCGGTGCAGGTGTGGGTTCTGGCTCAGTGGGTGTTTCAGCAGTTATCTCCAGTATCGAGACAGCCGAAGTTAATTTTAATTCTGCGACTATAGCCTGGCAGACTGATTTGCCGTCGGATTCCCAAGTTGAATATGGAGACAGTTCTTTATTTGGCCAATCTACGACTCTTAATTCAACTTTGAGTACCTCTCATTCAGTAACGATTACTGGTCTTTCGCCCAATACCAACTATTATTTCCGAGTAAAATCAAAACCAGTCGGAGTAAGTGTTGCTACTGTTTCTTCAAATCATGATTTTAATACTCTATTTGAACCAGCACCGGTCGTGGTTGCCGCTAATATAACTGCGGTTTCATCTGCACCAGCCAACTCTACCTCGACCACTATTTCCGCAACAACTGATCTTGCAACAACTCTTCAAGTACAATACGGAGTTACAACTGAATACGGCCAGACCGATACCGACAGCGTGTCTGCTACCAATCACTCAATTATCCTTAACAATCTTTTCCCTGGTACGGTATATCAATATCGAGTTAAAGCAACTGATGCCGAAGGCAATATTATCTATTCAGAGAACTATTCGTTCACTACTGGTGTCTCTGCCACACCAACGCCGACGCCTTCTAGCCCAAGCACCTCTCCCTCGCCAAGCTCGGGACCTACGGCTTCGCCTTCAGCAACACCTTCAGCAAATTCTGCCCCATTAATATCTCCGGAGACAATAAGTAACTTATCAGTCAGCGCCAGAGATCAAAATGCCGCCACGCTAACATGGCACGCTGCCAGTGACGAAAGTGATGCTGCGTTCTGGTATGACATTCGCTATAGCACGAGCCCAATAACAGAGGCTAACTTTAATAATGCCCTAGAAGATCAAGTAACATTGTTACCGCAAGCAGATTTAGATGCCCAAGGAACTGCTCGATCACATATAGTCGCTGGCCTTACACCAGGCGTTACATATTACTTTGCCTTGAAATTAAAGTCTGAACAGAATACCTATTCGGCCCTATCAAATGCGCCTTCAGTGACACTCTCAAACGTTTCACCGCAAGCGAGCGCCCAATCGTCACAAAGCTCCCAGCCTTCGCCAACAGGCTCCAGTGGACAGTCTGGTTCATCAGGCGGTGGCGGTGGAGGTCCAGTTAGTTCAGTAGGAAATTCTGTTAATGCGCCGACTATGCTTAATGCGGAGGGCGTGGATAAAGAGGTCGTATTTTCCTGGAAAAATCCAAACGAAAGTTCATTTATACGAACAGTCTTGGTGAAAAAAGAAGGCAGTTATCCAACGTCACCTCAAGATGGCCAGGTTCTTCATGAGGGTGACGCAGAAACATTCACCGATACCAATCTCTCAAATGGAAAAACGTATTACTACACCATCTATTCCTACAATGATGCCAAGCAATACTCTCGAGGTACCCAAATATCATTAGCGCCACGCCAAGGAGTAAAAGAAGAAGTCATAGATAAAAATCCGGACTTTGAATCTATTACACCCTCCACTCACTTTGTTGAGGTTCTAAAACGGGGAGATAAAGACATTGAAGTCGAACACCTTCAAGAAGTTTTAGCTCGTGACGAGGGATTGTATCCAGAGAAACTCGTTACGGGATACTTTGGTACACTTACTGAGCAAGCAGTTAAGAAATTTCAGAAAAGACATAATTTATCACAAACAGGTATCACCGATCCTGCTACCCAAGCAAAGTTAAGTATTGTGTCGCGAGCTTCTGTTAAACTAGAAGTCCCAGAGGACATGATTATCTTTAATCGAGATTTATCGCGCGGTAGTCAGGGTGATGATGTGGCGGCTTTACAGAAGTTCCTTGTATACGAGGGTAGCTATACAGAGGCCATTATAGATGGTAACTTTGGGCCGGCGATGGTTCAAGCCGTGAAAACATTCCAAAAGAAATACGGTGTTAAGCCAATTAGTGGCTACTATGGTCCTAAAACTCGCCATAGACTAAAAGAGATTACTGGACTCTAATGCTACTATACCAAGGTTAAATATATAGTGAGTAGGGTGGTGGGGTAACTTTTTACTACAAATGTGCTCTTGGAATAGTCTGCCAGTCTGGCGGCGGCATTTTAATTACGAAGTGAAAGGGTATTAATTTGAGAGGCTCACTATCGGTGTTATGTCGGATTGTGTTCGCACTGTACCGATAGATAGGGCCATGGAAAGAAAAGTATATCAGAAAAGGGGCATTTGACAAAATGGCATAAAGTGTGATATAATCAGATAACGTTGTAAAACCTTAAGGAGGAACAATGTACCAAGTGATTCGTTCGTTGGTTTCGTTTCGGGCTTTCCGGCCCATGCCCATCCCGCCCCAGCTGGGGGCCTCCACTTCCAAGTGGGTACTGCGAACCGCCGACGACTTGGCATCTTTCGATACCGAGTTGTTGGTTGTCCAGCAGAAGTTCGACAAGATCTGGACCTCGGCCAATTACTTGCTCCACTCCGTCAAGGAGTTGGGCAAGCAGTTGAAGGTGGAGCTGGACCTGTACTACTTCGAGCTGAAGCTCGAGGAGCGGAAGGTTCCGCTGACCCTTCTGGACGAGTACAGGACGCGTATCCAGGATGGTCGTACCGCTTTCGCCGAGCGTCTCAAGGTCGCCGCGCTCATCATGGATTCTCGATGCCGCCGTCAGGGCTGTGGCAAGCAGCATCGCCCCGGATTGAAGAGCGGCAACGGCCTGAAGGCTCGCCGGGGTCGGCAGGCCTTCTGCAAGGCCGACTCCGGGCTGAAGAACAGGGTGTCGAAGGAGGTGTACAACCGCCTCTTCTCGGACCCCACGCTTCAGGTCGCCGTCGTGTAGTAAGTCGTTCGTCCAGTACCTGGCCTGGGGAGAAATCCCCAGGCCTTTTTTAATTACTTTAATAAATCGCAGAGTTTCCATACATCCCCTGCGCCGATGGTGAGGATGAGGGATTTTTTAGGGATATTTTTTTTGATGTATTCTGCCGCTTCAGGGATAGTGGGGCAGTGAATGGCTACGACACCATCTTTTTTGATTTCTTTAACAAGATCGGTGGCGTGTACTCCGCCAGCTTTCTCTCGAGCGGAAGCATAGATGTCGAGTACGATAACGCGATCGACATCAGAGAATGACCGGCCAAATTCTTTGAGAAGAGTTTTTGTGCGGGTAAAAGTATGCGGGTGAAACACGGCTACAATAGTGTGCTTAGGATAGTGGTGGCGTAGTGCTGACAAAGTGGCTCTGATTTCAGTTGGGTGATGGCCGTAGTCATCAATTAATAAGTAGTTTTTGCTGGGTATAATTTCCATACGGCGCTTAATGCCGGTGAATGTCTTGAGGCGTTGTTTAATTATGTTGGTCGGAACGTTGAGGCGGAGCGCCATAATAGCCGCCGCGGCGGCATTGAGGATATTGTGACGACCGTATACAGATAGAGAAATAGATAGTAATTTTTTGCTGCGTACTGTTACGGAAAATCCATCAAGATTTTTGGTCGGAATAACTTGAAAACCAGCCTCGGAAGAGAATCCGTAGCTTCGAAGATCGCCCTTGAGTTTCTTGAGGGTGTCCTGGGTCGCCTTATCATCGTGATTGTATAGAATGAAGCCTTTTTGCTTCAGAATTCGAGTAGCGAAGCGATGGAATGTCTCGGTATACTGTTTCTCTGTTTTAAAGAAGTCTGGGTGGTCATAATCGATATTGGTTAAAATAACATGCAAAGGATTATAGTGCTGGAGTTTATCTTGATACTCATCAGCTTCAAATACAAAATGAGTCGGGTCTTTTATCTTTTTATTTAAATCAGCCACAGTCCCAACCAAAGCCGCTGTACGGTCGTTGTATTGCATAATCCAGGCGAGCATGGAGGTAGTAGTGGTTTTGCCGTGGCTTCCGCAGACGGCGACGGAGATAAGATTCTGTGATATCCAACCGATGGCTTCGGGATAGGAGAGAAGAGGAATACGTAGCTTTTTAGCTTGTAGGATTTCAAGATTTGAATCACCGTAAGCCGTTGAATAAATTACAAGGTCGGACCTTGTATTAATGTGATCTGTAGAAAATCCATTGTGGTAGGAGATGTGGTTTGACTTCAACTGACTTTCGGTAAAGAATGTTTCGGCCGTATCTGATCCACTCACAACGTAACCCATTTTTTTAAGTAAAACTGCCAGGGATGATAACCCGGTGCCTTTGATGCCGATGAGGTAGATTTTTTTGATAGATTGATTTACCATACGTAGATATGCAAAAACCTTTCCATACAATACAGGAAAAGCACAAAACGCGAAAGCTTATTATTTTTGATCTGGACGGTACGTTGGCCGAAAGCAAGGCGGATATCGATACAGAGATGGCTTCGCTGCTTACGAAATTATTAGCAAGGAAAAAAGTTGCGGTGATAGGGGGTGGCCAGTATGCGTTATTTCAGCGGCAATTGCTGTCAAAATTGGGAAGTGCGTCAGCGGTACTGAAAAATCTTTTCTTGTTTCCGACTACTTCGACGGCATTTTATCGTCTTGAGGGTAAAGATTGGAAGATGGTGTATTCCAAAACGCTTGGCGAGCGGGAAAAACACAAAATACACCAAGCGTTTCAAGAAGTTTTTGCGGCACTCAAATATAAGCACCCCAAGAAAATACATGGTGATTTGATTGAAGACCGTGGTTCGCAGGTTACTTTTTCTGCGCTTGGCCAAGAAGCACCGCTAGACTTGAAAGAAGAATGGAAAAAGAAGCATACGGATCTTAAGTTAAAAATTGCCAAAGCTTTACAAAAGAAATTACCCAACTTTGAAGTGCGGGCAGCCGGGTTTACTTCGATTGATGTGACCAAAAAGGGCATTGATAAGGAGTACGGCATTAAACAGATTAGGAAATATCTCAAAGTGCCTTTCGGGCAGATGTTGTTCGTAGGTGATGCACTTTTCCCGGGCGGGAATGATTCAGCCGCACTTCGCACGAGCGTGCCCTGCATTCACGTGAATGGACCGGAGGATACTAAGAAAATTATCAAAGCACTTATCGGTCAATAAGAAAACCCCGCTAACGGGGTTTGGCCACCTAGCAACCAGTGGGGCCGTGATCTGGTTTCTTGTCGGGTACAAAAGGATGGTAGTTTTCCATCTGCTCCGGTGTCTCTGAAGTGTCTTCGATGGTGTAACGTACGGTAATGCTCTGAATATGTACTTGTCGGGTTCCGCCGGCTACGTGGAGAGATACTATATTTTCAAGCGGTCTAAGAATGGTATCCGCCGCGAGATCATGGCGGAGGTAGAGCTTCTCCTGATCTGCACTTGTCATAAAGCGCCTCCTTAGTAATTGCATGTATATTATAGCACATACATAAAAATCGCACCAGTGGTACGATTTTTATTGGAGGCCCATGGCGTGTTTAATTTCAGTCATGTTGATAGTGGCGATAGCGCGGGCTTTTTCTTCGGATGTTTCCAGAATATCCATGACCGAGCCGATGTTGTTTTTGAGTTCGGTGTGGCGAGTTTGAAAGGGTTTGAGAAATTCTACGACTACTTCAGCGAGGCCATCTTTGAATTGACTGTAGGTTTTGTTGGCGTAGTGATCTTCGATGGCGCTGATTTCTTGGCCGGAGAGGAGATGATAGATTTCTAGCAGGTTCGCAATGGCTGGCTTATTGTCCGGATCATATTTCACTTCTTTGCCTGAATCAGTCACGGCTTTTTTGATCTTGGATACGATCAAATCGGGGTCGTCGGATAGGGCGATGCCATCGTCACCAGTTTTAGACATTTTTTTGGTTGGATCTTGGAGTGACATCACGCGAGCACCCTGCATGACATGGGCTTTGATATTCGGAAATACTGGTGCAAAAAGACTGTTGAATTTTGAACCGATTTCGTTGGCTAGATTTAAGTGAAGTAGCTGATCTTCACCGACTGGCACCAAATCAGATTTGTACAGTAAGATATCGGCGGCCATCAAAACGGGATAGGCAAGCAGGCCAAGGTTGTTTTGGTAACTTGCGGCGTTAATAACTCCAGATTGTTCAACTTGAGAAACCTTCTCGCGATAATTGGGTAAACGCTCCAACCAGCTCAAGGGTGTAATGGTCGAGAACAGCCACATCAACTCGGCATGTTGGGGGACTTTGGATTGGCGAATGAGGAGTGATTTAGATGGATCGACACCAGCAGCCAAGAAATCGATGACTGCATCGGTCACGCCTTCCTGGAAGCCCTTGGGATCGTAAGGAGTTGTAATGCCATGTAAATCAACCACGGCAAAAACCGCCTGTTCAGCATTATTCTGCAATCCAATCCAATTTTTGATGGCGCCCAGGTAATTACCCAAATGAAGTTTTCCCGAGGGTCTGATGCCACTAAATACTTTACTCATGTATTCAAGAATATCACAATGCCATTAGAAAATACATAATTTGACTTATGGAAGATAATAGAGTATAATTACTAGGATCAAAGGAGGTCTTATGCGATACCACTTGATGCGACAGGACGAAGGTGGTAGCCGAGTGCTTATTCGCTGCTACGCCGACCCGATGGCGGCTGAATGCGAGCGACTTCGACTGAACCAAGAAGCGCAGGTACAGGCATACGAGATAGATTCGGTGGAAGAAGAATGCGAACATAAAAAGCGAGAATACCGCGCCTAGCTGCTACGTTTTTCCAGTCCCGCCTCGGCGGGACTTTTTCTTGACAAAAAATGACTGGGTGCTACTATGCGGCGACTCTTTGAAAAATGAGAATAGTATGCACAAGACGATTCTGGCTACGGTGCTGGTATTGGGCGGGTTAGGTGATGTTGCTCTGGCGCAACACAATTCATTCAACAATCCGAATTATCCGGGCGTTCAAACCGATTCAAAAAATCCTCGATCCGATGTGGGAACATATTCGATCTGGCTAGTACCTTCGGGCTCGCAACGTACTCAAGCAGCTGCGGTGATAGATGCACTTGCTGCTTATTACCGAACACCCCGATTTGATCCGCACGTGACGGTTTTGGGAGATATCAAAGGAACGCTTCAGGACGTTGAAAAAGTTGCTCTTGAATTGGCCAGGCGTACAAAGAGGCCAATTGAGGTTGGCGTCCGGAGAATTAGTTGGGATACGGGTGACTATTGGCGATCATTCTATTTGGAGTTTGGGTCATCGCGCGCATTGGATAAACTTTACAAGGATACTTGCGAAGTTGCGGGAAGATGCCACAAGTTACCCTATCACATGAGTTTGATGTATACCAATGATCTTTCGGAACAAGAAAAAAGAGCCGCTGCCGCAAACCTTTTTTCTCAATTTGATTTACTAGATTCAATGGTTTTAGATCATTTGAGGATATGCACTTCTGGCGATGTGCCCGAAAAATGGACTTGTCTCGTCGATATTAAGTTGCAGTAAGTCTTACCTCAAGCCCCTCGGGGCTTTTTGCTTGGGGGGAAATATTTAGTAGAATAGCCGTATGCATATATCTAAGTGCGACAGTTGTCATAAGGAGATTTTGCGCGGATCTGCTCGGCTTAGTGTTACACACTACCCCAAAGATAGTTTTGGATGGCAGACAATTGATCTATGCGCGGTTTGTGGGGATTCTACATTGCGCATGCTTAAACGTAAAAAAATTATCAGCCTCTCAAAGGAAAATACTTCAAAAAAATAACGTGTACCTTGATAGGTTTTTTTGCTTGCAAAGTTAAAAAAGATTGATAGGATATTTTTACCTGGGCCCAGTCAGGTGACAAGCTCGAAATTGACACTCGAGTCTTCGGGGTTCAATTCCCCGTGGGTCCAGGGACAAAGAAATATCAACAATTGCTAGTTGACATTGTGTATGCTATTTGCTATACTGCATACAAGTGTCAATTTCGAGCTTTGAGTCGTCTGACTAGATTCACCAAAAACCCACCGAAAGGTGGGTTTTTGGTTGCTAACAACCAAGTCAAACATTGACATAAAAATTGGTTATGATACAATCATCGACAGCACGTTGAGGAGGAATTATGAAGCAAATTGCGATGGTGGTGGCTGTTTTGTTGGTGTTGACGCCGGTTGTGAATGCGGCAGATTCATTTACCAATCATATTGATTTGTTTCAGGTGACGGCACATAACGGCAAGGCTAGGGTGCTAGACATCGGTTACCATTTTACCCTATTCAGGGTAGGTAAAAGACTCGAACTATTGGGCCTCGGTGGCGGGGTTGATTTCTTTAACATTGATGATGAAAACGGAATTACGTCACCAGTAGTAAGTCCTTTTCTTATGGTACCAATTGCAAGCGTGGCATTAAGTCGTCATCAAGACGATATGCCGGGTTTTTCTTTTGGAGCAAGTTATACGTATAACGTACATTGGAAAGAACACCTTGTAAGCTTCGGTTTTTCGTTGACATTCTAGTTCACGTCACACTAGCCCTTACTCGGGCTTTTTTCTTACTTAAATTTAAACGGCTCACACCCGTGTGAGCCGTTTAAAAACGCATCTTTGATTCATTAGACCTCTATGATGACAGGCAGTACCATCGGGCGGCGCTCTGTTTTCTGGAACAGGAACTTGCCGACTTCGTCGCGGATCTGGTCTTTGATGTAAGGGATATTCATGGGTCTGGCTTTGTCTGATTCGATGATTTGGCGAATGCGTTTGCGGACAAGCGTCAACATGTCTTTGTTTTCTTTTAAGTAGATAAATCCGCGCGAGATAATGTCAGGACTACCGCGCATTTGGCCGG
>Ga0209515_10004879_pt1 | contig 17795 bp, 18 predicted proteins | sample Subgroupgradi54m_FD_187454 | JGI IMG/M metagenome (GOLD analysis project Ga0209515, IMG submission 187454) | Subsurface groundwater microbial communities from S. Glens Falls, New York, USA - GMW60B uncontaminated upgradient, 5.4 m (SPAdes)... ...
CGCCGCAGCCCGTGGGCGCGCCGGCCGCGCCGGGCTGGGGCAGGCCTGCCGCCCGCGACCGCACGGTAGGGCGCCGCGCCGCGACCAACGGGAGCGCCACCGACGCGCGCCGAGCTGGGACCTCCCTGGGCCTGGGCTCGCAACGGCATTTTTCCGGCCAGGCGACGACGCACTGCGGCAGCGCGGCAGGTTCTGTCAAGGCTGGCGAGTCTTCGAGCCACCCGCAGGGCGTGGCCTTGACAGGTTCTGCAGCGCGACTAGGCTCACCCAGCCTGGCCGGAAAGAGGCCTTCTACCTTACGCGGCTGGGGTGTGCCGCGCTCCGTCGCGGGGGTGTTGGGGGCTCCTGCCCCTGACTCTCCGGAGGTGGCCTGGCAGCCCAGCGCAAGGCGGGGGCAGCCCAGCGGCGACGGGGTTACAGCCGCTGCGCTGACCGGTCCGCAGGCGGCTGCGCTGACTGGCCGTACCGTTTCGACCAAGCGTGCGCGAGCCCTGCCCGCATGGCGCCGCGGCTCGTCGGGCGCTGGCAGCCTGGCACGAGGCGGAGCGGCAGCCCGGCGGCGACGCCGTACCAGCCGCCGCGCGGACACGCCGCCGCCGGCCGCGCTGCCAGCGGCCCGCCCCCGACGCCCATGAGCGCGCCAGCGGACCGGGTCACGCCAGGCTGTCGTAGGCCCGCCGTAGGCACCGACGCCCGCGCCCAGCCGCGGAGCGCCGGGCCACGCGCCGGCATATTGAGTCGCGGGGATCATGCGCAAACTCTACTGTTATCTCGATGAGACGGGACAGGACACCCAGGGTAGGCTCTTTGTGGTGGCCGCGGTGATCACCGGCGACGAGCGTGACCGCGTGCGCAGCCTCCTGGAGCGCCTGGAGCACGCCTCGGGCAAGGGACAGAAGAAATGGTCGAAGGCGACGCGCTCCCAGCGGCAGGCGTACATGGTGCAGGTGCTCCAGGCGCCAGCCTTGCACGAGCGGCTCTTCTATGCGCGCTTTAGCCAGACCACGACGTATCTCCCCTGTGTGCTGCACACGGCTGCCCTGGCCATTACCACTGTGGCGGCGGGTGAGGACTACCGGGCGACCGTCCTGATTGACGGGCTCCAACGAGCAGAACGGTTCCGCGTGGGTGTGGGGCTCCGGCAACTGCAGGTCGCGGTGCGGCGTGTCCGGGGACTGCGGGATGAGAGTGATGCCTTCATTCGGCTCGCCGATGCCGTGGCGGGCTTCGTCCGCGGCTCCCTGGAGGGTCATGCCGACGTCACCCCGCTGTTCCAGGAGGCGGTCAGGAGGAGAGTACTGCGTGAGGTGTAGGCAGAAAAAAACCCCCGTGGTTAGGGGGTCCAGCCTAGATCGTCTGCCGACGACCACCAGCCCGCAAGGGAAGTATTCGGCTGCTGCCAGTCATTGTAGCGCGGCAACGGCCCCTGTCAAGGTCCCAGGGCATCTGTGAGGGCCTCCACCACCTTTGGCTTGGGCGTTGTCCCCCTGCTGTCGCAGTCGCCGGGCGCCAGTGCCCGCACACGTTGGGGTGTGCCGTCTGGCACGGCGTACAGGCGAGCCAGCTGTGTCGGCATGTCAAGTAAATTTCTTGACATGGCCCGCACCAGACGGCACACTCATGAGCGGAAGAAGCCATGCATTCACGAAGATTGTGTTTCATTCAATCATGTATTCATGAATAACTGAACTGGATCTCTCATGCCTACAGGCGCGCAGCGCATCATTGCGCTCGTGAACAACAAAGGGGGCGTAGGCAAAACCACCTCGGCGCTCAACATTGCGGCGGGCCTGGCCAGGCACCAGCGGCAGGTGCTCCTTATCGACCTTGACCCGCAGGCGAACGCGAGCCTGGCGTTGCTCGGCCCGGAGGCCCTCCAGCTCCCTACGGCCATGGATGATGTCCTCCTTGAGCCCGGCACCCCCCTGCAGGAGATCATTCGCCCCACGACTCTGCCGGGGCTCGATCTGGCGCCGTCCCATGCCCGTCTGGCCAACGCCGAGCTCAATCTGGCCAGCATCCGTGGGCGGGAAACGCTCCTGAAACGCCGTATGGATGAACGCCTCCAGGGGTATCACTACCTGGTGATTGACTGCCCGCCGAGCTTGGGGCTCCTGACGGTCAATGCGCTGACCGCCGCGACCGAGGTCTACCTGCCCATTGCGATGACCTATTTTGCCCTTGAAGGGGTGGGCCAGGTGCTGCGCACGATCCAGGCCGTGCAACGGGACCTGGGGCACCCGACACTGGCGATCACTGGGGTCATTGCGACCTTCTACGACCGCCGGACCAAGCTCTCGGAGGAGATTCTCCAGAGTATTCGTAGCCATTTCACCACCGTGGTCTTTCAGACCACCATCCGGCGCAACGTCAAGCTTGACGAGGCGCAGTCGCATCATCAAACCATTTTTGCCTATGCCCCGCGCTCCACTGGGGCGGTGGAATATGGGCGTCTCGTGGAGGAGGTCTTACAGCGTGAAGCGACCAGCTCTCGGCGACAATCCCCTCGCGCGTCCGCGCGATAGCGTCGTGCGGAACACCGCCACGCCCGAGCCCCTGGAGCCGGAAGCCCCCCTGGACGCCGGGGGACGGGCGGCCGAGCACCGGGTGCAGTTTGTCCTCTCACCCCGGCATGAGCAGATCCTGGATGACTTCTGTTACCACGTCCGCCGCGCCACCCGCTACAAGCTCACCCGCTCGGAGGTCATCCGGGTGCTGATCGAGCAGCTCGAGCCGCAGGCGCTCGCCGTGCCGCAGATTCGCTCCCTGGAGGATCTGCGGCGCCATCTGCAGGCGCGCGAGGGGGCCGGCAGCCCGCGCGCGGCTCACTAAAAGTGCTGTCGCATGTGTGGCGCATGCGAGCTCGAAGCACTCGGTATCACCGGCGATGCTGAGAATTGAAAGGTCTCAGCGCGCCCGACAAGGAATCCGGCACGATGGCGACCATCTCCAAGCGTCCCGGGCGCGATGGGACTCCCCACTATCAGGTACGCATCCGCCTCCGGGGGGGCCCCCACCAGACGGCGAGCTTTCCCACCCTGGCGGCAGCGCGGCGCTGGGCGCAAACCCTTGAGGGGGCCATCCGCACGCAGCGTGCCTTCCCCACCCCGGAAGCGGCCCGGCACACGCTCGCCGACCTTCTGGACCGCTACCAGACCGAGGTGCTCAGCACCAAGCACCCCGCCACTGCCCGCAAGCAAGGAGCCCACGTGCTCTGGTGGCGGCAGCAACTCGGCCCGCGGTTGCTCGTGGACGTGACCCCAGCGCGTCTCGCGGCGTGCCGCGACCAGCTCGCCCACCACCGGACTCCAGCCACGGTCACGGGCTATCTGGCCACCGTGAGTCACGCGTTGACCATCGCGGTCACGGAGTGGCAGTGGCTGGAGGAATCGCCCATGCGCCGGGTGCGGCGGCCCCGCCAACCACCGGGCCGGGTCCGTTATCTCACCGAGGAGGAACGCCCGCGCTTGCTGTACGCCTGCCAGCGCAGCCACAACCGGTGGCTGTATCCCGTGGTGCTCCTGGCGCTGGCGACTGGTGCCCGGAAGATGGAGATCCTCCAGCTCACCTGGAGCGACGTCGATCTGCCCCGCGCCCGGCTCATCATCCACCACACCAAAAACCGCGAGCGGCGCGCTTTGCCCCTGACCGGGCTGGCATTAGAGGCCGTGCAGCAGCTCGCGAAGGTGCGCCGGATCGATACCCCCCTCCTCTTTCCGCGCGCCGACGGCCGCGGGCCAGTCGACCTGCGCGCGGCCTGGACCACGGCCCTCGAGGCGGCGGCCATCGCGGACTTTCGCTTCCACGATCTGCGCCATAGCGCGGCGTCGTACCTGGCCATGACGGGCGCTAGCCTGATGGAGATCGCGGCCATTCTCGGGCATAAGACGCTGGCCATGGTCCAACGCTATGCCCACCTGTCCGAGGCGCACACGGCGACGGTCGTGGCCCGGATGAACGCGGCCATTTTCGACAGGAGGACCTAACGCCATGCCGCACACCCCGCACCAGCTGGAAACCCCCGACCCGGCGCCAAGCGCCCTGCATGCGGACGGCGTCTGGCCGGCTGTGGACGACACAGCCGGCCGCACAGAGCGGCAGCACCAGGCCGAAGCGCTCCGCCAGGGCGCCTTTCCGGCCGCACTGGCCATGCAGATTCTGCAGTGCCTCTCCGCGATGACGCTGCCTCCCGAACTGCGGGCGTATGCTACGACCCCCGCGGCCCAGCCTGACGACGCGCCGCCCCCTGCGGAGGTCAGCGTGCCCAGCCGCGCCGCGCTCCACACGTGGATCGAACGGCTGCTCCAGGAAAAAGGCGTCATGGAAACCATCCTGCGCTTGCTCCAGACCGCCCAGCGGGGCAGCGCCATAGACCCGGGAGGACCAGCCCTGGGGACGGACACCCGCGCCGCGAGGCACCCCGTACCAGGCCCAGCGGCCCTGGAGGCCCCCGCGCCTGACGCCGCTGGCGCGACGCTGCTCGACACCTGCGCCACGGTGATCGCGCCCGTGCTCGTCACCGTCTTGGAAGCCTACATCGGCTCCTGCGTTGGGGAGGCGGCCCCCACGCCGCGCCCCTCGACGGCCCTGCCGCTGCCGCTGGCGGACTATCTGCACGTCCTGAGCGCCGCTCACTATCAGGCGGTGCGAGAGGTCCTCGCGCAGGGCGCGTTCGCCCAGGTGGAGGGCATCCCGTGGCCCACGGCCCGGCTGGCCAAGGGCCGGGCCCGCGGCCACGCCCAGCTCCGGCCCGTCGTCACCGATGCGCAACCGTTCATGCCGCCTGAGGAGGTGGAGCGCTGGACCCAGCTGATGTGGCGCCAGCGCGGCGAACTCGCCGACCTGGACGCCGATACCCTGGACGCGTTGAGCGCCATCTGGCTGTATCAGGCCAAAGACCCGAACGCGGCGGCCGTGGCCGACGTCGATGACTTGCTCAGCATGCGCGGCCTCACCCGCCACCTGGGCGGCCAGGGGCGCCGCGGCGGTTACAGAGACCACCAGCGGACGGCCATGCTGCAATCGCTCTCGCACATTCAGAATCTCTGGTTGACCATGGCTGAACTGGAGACCTACGACGGCGCCGCCGCGCGTCCGGGGAGGCGCCGGCGGAAGCCCACCACCCGGGCGATCCAGAGCCGCGCCTTCGTCATTACCGACCTCATGGGGCAGTTGCGCTTCGATGGCTTTGTCGACGTGGAGAAGTTCATTTTTCGCCCGGGCCAGGTCTTCGCCCATTTCCTGGCCGGCCCAGGACGCCAGACCGCCCTGCTCTCCGCCAAAGCGCTGGCGTACGACCCGTACCGGCAGACGTGGGAAAAGCGGCTGACGCGCTACCTCAGTTGGCAGTGGCGCTGCGAAGCCCGGACGGGCGACTATCTGCAGCCCTTTGCGGTCACCACGCTCCTCACGGCGGTGGGCCACCCCGTCAACCGTCGGCGGCTGACCTGGCAACGCGAGCGCCTGGAGAAAACGCTCGACACCATCCAGCACGATCAGGTCACCGCGGCCTGGCAGTACGCCCAGGAGCACGCCGATTGGCCCAAATCGACGGTGTTGATTGAACCTCCCGACACGATCCGGGAGCAGTACCAACACCTGGAGCAGCATGAGGCGCCCCGGCGCCGGCTGGGGCGCGCGCCCGACGCGCTGGGGGAGCGCCTGAAGCGCCGGCGCCAGGCGCTGGGCTTGTCCCAGATCCAGGCCGCGGAGCAGTTGGGGCTCCATCAGGGGTACTTCAGCCGCCTGGAACGGGGCCACGGCGCGCCGTCTCCTGCCGTGCGCACACGCCTCGAAACCTGGTGCGCGGGTGAGGCATAACCCCGCGACGCCTTGCTGCTCCCCAGCAGCGGGCCTTGCGCCCGCTCCCCCACAGGAGAGCGGGCCACGACGGGCTTCTGACCTGTCGTGCATTATGCATACAGTCGCCCCTATCGTTGCCCGAAGTCGCCCCTATCGTTGCCCGAAGTCGCCCCTATCGTTGCCCGCACTTTTTTTGCCAAGCCCCCGCCCCCGCCTTCTACAAGGGATTCCGTGTCCCCCGCAGCATTATGCATGCCTAATAAGATCCATGAGATCCACTGCGTCCCGGTTCGCCTTGCGGCGACCGGGCGCCTGCTAGAATTGCCCACCTGTCGCCCCCGTTTTTACCCCGAACCCCGCTGTGGGAGACCTCCATGCACACGTACCATCTGTCTGACGAATTCACGGATGTCGCGGCGGAGCAGGCCCTGTTGGCGAGCCTCGCCCAGCACCCGGTGTTGTACTGGGACCTGCTGGATCGCCTGACGCCGGAGGTCTTCACCACGGAAGCCGCGACCTGGTCTACAGTCGCCCTCGCGCTGGAAACGACGCAGGCGCCTTGCGTGCCTGCAGAGTGGCCCCCGGCGCCCGACCCTCACGCCACCGCCCGCCGCCTGGTGGACCTGTATCAGCGGCGCCTGCTCGCGGTGACCCAGGAGCGTCTGGCGCAGGCCCTCTTCGATGAGACCACACCGGCGACGGACATCGCCACCTTGCTGGAAGAAGAAGCGCTGCGGGTGCACACGGCCCTGCGCAGCACCGACGCTGGGCGCCTGCAGTGGGCCAGTGCCTTGCTGCCCCAGGTCCTGGCGGACGCGGAAGCGCGCCGCCTGCAGCGCGAGGCGACCGGCAGCGCCGTGCTGGGGGTGCCCACGGGGCTGACGCAGTTCGATAACCTGCTGGGCGGGTTGAACGAGGGGCTGTACCTGCTCGCTGGCCCCCCCGGCATGGGCAAAACCACCCTGGCGCTGCAGATTGCGGCGGCGGCCACGAAAGAGGTGCCCGTGGTGGTGGTGACCTTCGAGCATGCCCCCGAGAACCTCACGCTCAAGCTGCTCTGCGCCCGCGCCGGCGTGAACCCGCGCGACGTGCAGCGTGGCTATGCCGACCTGGTCAAGATACGGGCAGCCGCTGATGCCTGGCAGCCCGTGGCCGAGCGCCTGGCGGTGGTCGAAGGCCGCAGCCAGCTCACCGTGGCGCAAGTGCGCGCCCAGGCGCGGCGGGCCATGCGGCAGCATCAGGCGGAGCGCTGCCTGGTGGTGGTGGACTATCTGCAGCTCTGGGCGAAAGTCGCGGAGGACCTGCGGGGGAACTTCTCCGTACGCGAGCGCGTGGACATGCTGGGGGGCCTGCTACGCGAGCTGGCGCTGCGGCTGCGTAGCCCGGTGCTGGCGCTGGCGTCGCAGAACCGGAGCGCCGGGAATTACGGCAACGGCAAGGGCAGCGCCGCGCTCGATTCGCTCAAAGAAAGCGGCGATCTGGAGTATGCGGCCGATGTGGTGCTGTTCCTCACGGAAGCCCAGGAGCGCCTGGCGACCCCGCCGGCGCGGGCCGTGGAGCTGACGGTGGCGAAGAACCGGCACGGTGATACGGGCAAAGTGGCGCTGATCTTCCGGCCCGATCTGGGCACGATGCGTGAGGAGGCCCGCATATGATGACCAGCAGTGACACCACCCGCGAGAACCTCACCCTCACCGATGCGGATCTGGGTGCTTGTCGCCCCATCGCTGGCGAAGGCGGCCACGTGCTGCGCGCCTTGTGTCCCTTCCACGGCTCCGACCGCCAGCGTAGCTTGCGCGTGACGGTGGCGAGCGGGCGGTTCGTATGCTTTGCCTGCGGCGCCTGGGGCTACCTGGCCGAGGCGCGGGAGCGCTGGCAGGCGGAGCAGCAACGCCAGCGGGCGCCTTGGCGGCCTGCGGCCCGCCCGCAGCAAGCACCGCGGCAGCGCCCACCAGCAACGGCCGTAAAGCCGCTAGCACCGCGCGTCCCAGCCCGCCCGGATCTGGGGCAGCAGCTCGCCGCGTTCCAGGCCGCCCTGCCGGGCAGCCGCGGCGAGGCGTACTGGCGCCAGCGCGGCATGCCGCTGGCGCTGGCGCAGCGGCTGGGCGTGGGCTATGCCGCGCCGGGCACCTGGCCGCACGCGGCGCGCGATTGGCGCGGCGGCCGCGTGGTCTTTCCCCATACCACCCCAGACGGCTGCGTGGTGAATCTCTACGGCCGCGCGGTGGGCACTGCAGAGCAGGTGCCGAAGGCCAAACGGCACGACCACCTGCCAGGAGACAAAGGGTACTTTAACGCTGTCGCCCTACGGGAAGGCGCCGGCCCGCTGTGGGTCTGCGAGGGTGCCTTTGATGCGCTGGCGCTGCTCGCCGCGGGCGTGCCGCGCGTGATGGCGATTTTTGGTGTGCAGGGCTGGCGCTGGGCCTGGGCTAGAGAGGTCCGCGAGCTGGTGTTCGCGCTCGACGCCGATGCCGCCGGGCAGCAACAGTGGCGCCAGCTGGCGCGGCAGGCGGCGCGGCGGGGCAAGCAGGTGGCGGGGCTGGAGCCCGCGGCGTACGGGGGCTACAAAGACGTGAACGAGGCCTGGATGGCGGGGGGGCTGTGCCTGGACGCCTGGCCTGCAGCGGCGGATGGTCCCGAGAGAATGACACTCCCCGAGGACCTCCGGGAGGCATGGGACGAGCGTGCAGCGATCATGACGGCAGACGGCGGCCTGCCGCGCGCCGCGGCGGAGCGCTTGGCGTGCGCGGGGCTCCAGGCGCAGCGGGAAACACGGTGATGCGGTATGATAGGGGCCAGGACCCTGCCTTCGCTCGGAGAGGACACGTCGTAGGACGCGACAGAGAGAAGGAACGAGAGGATGCCGAAAGGGTATACCATCACGCCCCAGCCGCACAGTAGACAATTGCCCAAGCGTGATCGGCGACCATGACACATAGGTCCCGCACATGAGAGGCACATGAAGGCATTACCGCATGAGTGTATCCCAGCCCAGCTGTGGGAGCATGACGTTGTCCAAATGCCCCGTGCATTGGCAGGGATCTACACCGAGTATCTCAAACACCTGGGTAGGCACAATGAGGCGTTAGACCAAGTACCAGACGAGGCGGCTCTGGTAGGCGGGTCGTCTGACGAAGCCACATTGGCCCATTTCACCCATCGCTTTGCTGTGTCCGCGGTGCGCATCGAATACTTGGTGTTAGATCCGCACGATGCCTTTGGTGAAATTTCAAGCGACCTGCTCGTGACCCTGGCAGATGGTCGCATTGCTGTCCTTGCTGTCCCCTGCGGTACAGGCGCTGGGACGCTGGCATTGCTAGGCACCTTGGCAGAGCTGAGAGCCCAGCAGGCCGGTGCCTCACTACCCTTAACGCTCCATATTACTGCGGGAGATGTTGCGTCGAAGGCCTTAGACATCTATCAGGCCTTGCTGTGTAGAACGGCTCCGTGGTTGCGCAGTCAAGGTATCCAAGTCCATTGGGATATCGCGCATTGGGATGCAGGGCAACCCAACACCACTGCTGCACTTGTCGATCGCTGGTTTCACATGGCCGAAGGTGCCGAAGAATAGGTGGTGTTGATTGCTGCATTTAGTGGAGCGGGTGCTGGTCACTTTGCAGAATTCCAGCGTTCATTTCAACATATTACCGAGCGATTGCACGACAAACGATGTGCCATACTGTGGGTGGAACCACGTTGGAATCAAGGTCGGTCCTTTCTCCAAAAGATCAAAAACCTCTTTGACCGCATCCCCTGGTTTACGAGAAAAGTCTCTGCACCCGTTGAGGCAACCTTTCGGTGGTACCATCCTATAAAGCACGCCACTATTGACAGAGGATCGGTTCTCGTCAAACAATACTCGAGACGGTAATCACCGTTATGGATAAAACATTCGAAATTCTTGCGGTCCGTGCATTCAATAGTAGTCGACGCTTATATACACCAACGTATTTGGGACTCCGCCTGCTCCTCAAAGCGTTACCAAACCATGACGCCTCAGATTGGGGACGCAGATTTATTGCAAGAAAACTAGCGACACGGAAGAGCTGGCGGTATCGTCGTTTCCTTGGACTGAAAGAGATCAAAAGCAACACAGATGTTGAATATCGCACGTTTGTTGCAGGCAGTCCAACAACGATGCTTGCTGAAACAGCCATACTCCAAATGCTCTCCCGTGAGCCCATCTTTTCTCCGCACCCCAGTGCCTATAGCTACCTCTGGCCCCAATCAGAGAAGGCCGGTCGCAGCCATGCTTTTTATCGAACCGGGTATGAACAAAGAAATCGGAAAGTTACTGCGTTACTCAAAGCCCATGACAATGACGTAGCCCTGGTTGTCGATATCCGTCGCTTTTACCCAAGTGTGTCACAAGAGCGTCTCATCCCACGAGTTGAGACGCGTTTAGACCATCTCAAGGAAAAGACGCACCGCGATTCGATCAACAGCTTTATCACAAACTTACTCGAAGTGAGTCCTGGCGGGATCCCTATTGGTCCTGAACTCGGTCATGTGCTTGGACACGTCGCCCTTGAGGACGTTGATCGCTACATGCGCCAAAGGTTTGGCGAAAAATACCTTCGTTATGTTGACGATATTATCGTGGTATGTGGAAGACATGAGGTTCCCAGGGTCCAAAAATACTTACAGGGCCTTTTAGAAGAAGAGGCTCTGGAGTTCAACGATGACAAAACGGATATCTTCGCATCCAAAGAGTGGATTGCCCATGTACCATATAGGCATGTCTTAAAAGATACGCTAGATTTTGAAAATCTTTTGCGGAAGATTTCCGTCTACTTGATGGTCCACCCACAGGACATTGATACACTGCAAAGTATGTTCAGAGGGAGTGGATTTTCCTTCCCCTTTCTGCGCATGAAAACCCTGGCGCACTACAACCGATACCGAGCCTATGTGTTGGCTGGCTTGCATTATCGCAGGCATGGGCTCCCATGGATTGTTGATGCACTGACCACAAACGCCGCCGACCTGCTACGCTTGGCGCTCGACCTCCGGGGCACGATGCACCAGGAACTCACCGCGCTACGCGACCAACCCCCACCCCGGCATGGCATGCCGCGGCGATGGTACGTACAAAAGGTCCGATATCTGTGTAATCGCCTTCTCTATATGATCGATCCGAGTGAGTATGGGATACTCTATGACTACACTCTTGTTCTCGATGAACTCCAGGAAATTCGAGCCGTATTAACAGCATTCCGACATAGAGATGTGACAAACCTCCTCATGTTGCCTGGACGTACTATCTTGGCGTTTAGTGAATTATGGGCAGAAACTCAGTCTGGGCATCCTGCCATGCAGTTGGAATCCACACTTACAGAACCCGTCATTGAAAGCCTCGCCACGTTGAGCCTCTTGCGGGTGATTGATCTCCCTGCACCTCTCCTTCAGAACCTGCCCGAGCCAACACGCACCTTCCTGAGCTATTGCGCTGGGCAGAGCAGTCAGCCCAGTGACATCTCAAAGCTATCGTTCGTTGACGAGTTGCAGACCCTCCAGATTGGCCAGAGCGCCGAACAGCTGTATGACCTCGTCACGACGCGTTTCAATGATAGGGAGGTGGTGTCACTAGGCGGGGTGCTGTTGGATGATCCGGGCTATGCTAGCGGCTAGGACAGGTTTGAGGTGGCGCTTGCCAGACCCACAGACGCAGCGGCGGGCAGGCGGGAGCAGAACGCCACAGACAGGAGGAAGGAAAGGATGCCGGAGGGCTATACGATCACGCCCCAGCCGCAGGTCGGCCAGCAGGGACCTGCCTGGATCCGCTGGCTCGATCGCTACGCCCAGGAGCATGCCGCGGCGGTGGCGCAGATCGCCGTGCGCGACTTGCCGCCGCTGGTGCGGGAGCAGATCACCCAAGAAGAAGACAGCGAGACCGCCACGCCCAGCAATATGCAGCTCGTCGTGACGCTCCTGGCGCGCCTCGGCGCCGCCCACGGCCAGCGCTACCGCACACGCCGACCTCTTTTGGGGCGTGCGGGGCGGGGGGGGGAACTTCGGCGTGGTGACCGCCTTCGAGTACCGGCTCCACCCGGTGAGCCACATGCTGGGTGGGCTGTTGATCTACCCGATGGCGCACGCGAAAGACCTCTGCCGGTTCTATCGCGACTTCACCCGGACGGCCCCCGATGCGTTGGGCTCACTGATCAACCTCGCCACCTTGCCGGACGGCACCCCGGCGGTGGTGATCCTGATTGCGTACAGCGGGGCTCTCGACGACGGCGCACGCCTCCTGCGCCCCTTACGAGACTTCGCCCCCGTGCTGGCCGATCAGGTCGGCCCGCTGCCCTACACCGCGTTACAAAGTATTGTCGAAAACTTCAACCCGCCGGGCCTGCGCAACTACTGGAAGTCGAACTACCTGCGGGACCTGAGTGACGGCGCCATCGACGTGCTGGTCGACCACTATCGCACCGTGCCCGCCCCGTACACGCACCTGGTCATTGAGCATCTCGGTGGCGCGGTCAGTCGGGTGGGCGAAGACGAGACGGCGGTCGCGCACCGGGAGGCGCTCTATAACTTTCTCATTGTCGGGATGTGGGCCGACGCGGCGGAAGATGCGACAGTGATCGGGTGGGTGCGGGAGCTCTGGGGGGCGCTGCAACCGTTCTCGTCCGGTGGCCTGTATGTCAATTACGAGGCGGACCACGACGTGGGGAGAGTCCAGGCGGCCTACAGCCCCGCCAAGTATGCGCGGCTGGTGGCCTTAAAGGCCACGTACGATCCCACGAATCTCTTCCGGCTCAACCAGAACATCCCGCCAATGGGCTGAGCGCGCCAGGGCCAGCGCTGCCACCCGCGCACGGCGAGCCGCGCGCGACGGCGGGTGCACCGCTGGTGTGGAGACTGCCGACTCCAGGAGGCCAAGGCGCTGCGAGAGGATCTGAGAAGCGGAGAGGACATGCACACGGCCTTTGCGCGCCACCGCCCCCCGCCGGCGCGCCCCGGAGCCCGGCGGCGCGCGGCCTGGACCGGCGGCGCAGGCGAGGAGATGGGCGGGCCACTGGGACAACCCGGGGCGCCGGCCTCGGGCAGGCCGGGTGTGGAAGGCTGGGGGAGGGCCGATGGCTCCCATGCCTTGGGATGGCGTCCCTTGCCGGCGTTGGGTCAGGCGCTGCGTGCCAGGCACCATGCATGGCGGTGCGACCTCTGTGCGCTCGCTGGCGGGTGGCCGGTGTGCGCTGGGCCTCGGCCTGCGGCTCCTGGGCCGACGCCGCACGGTGATCACGCGTGCAGAGAGGGAGAACCGATGGACGCACTGACCGACAAAGAGATCGAGGTGATCGTGCAGCGGTTGGAGGCATGGGTCGCCGACCTGGAGCACGACGTCAGCGCCAGAACGTTTTACGCGTTCGTCCTGTTAGCGCAGGAGTTCGCGGGGACGAAGAAAGCGCTGGGCACGATGGCGCACATCCGCAGGTTCGTCGCTCTCGCCCAACGCATGCGGGCGATCAGGCACGTGCTCCTCCCAGACGCCAGTCACTGGACCCCCTTGCATGACGTGGTACAGCTGATCCACGCCGAGGCCACACGGCTCACGAGCCTCTATGGCGTTGCCCGACCGGCCTGTGGCACGAGCAGACGAGAGCTGCAGCGTGCGTTTCGTGCGTCCTTCACGCACGCGACCGGGAAGGCGTATCACGCCTATGGGACACCCAAGACCGCCACGGAGCGCGCCACCATCACCGCCTTGTGGGACGACGCGCTCCGCACGGCGCTGGCCCGTTTCCAGGACCATGGCGAGGTGCCCATGCTGGATCAGGTGATGGCCTGCCTCCCCGCCTGGGCAGACCGGCACCATGAGCGCTGGAGCCGGCAGGGCTGGCGCGAGCCGGCGGCCACCGAGGTCATGCACCTCTTCACGGACTACATGATGGTCTGTGACGCGTGCCTGGGGACCATGGGCCAGATCGCCAACGCCGCCTTGGCGCACGCGCCGGTCGTGGATCGTGCCCAGGTCACGCGGGACGTCGAGCCGCGGGACACCGAGCAGGTCCACACCCTCCGGGCACAGCTGAGGTACTCGGTGAGATAGCCTCCAATGACCGTACCCACAATGGGGCCAGCGGTCTGCCCCATGCCAAAGAACCCCATGGCCATGCCCCGCTGCTCGGGTGGAAACACCTTGCTCAAAAAGGGTATCCACTTAAGGCGGGACAGTTGGGTGTCGGTCATGTACGCTGAAGCACTGAATTCCACCACGAGTTCAGTCACCCTTCAGAGGACCGACCGACATGGGATTTTGGGACAAAAGCCTGCGCATTGTCAAATGTCTTTGTGACCATGGCACGCAGAGTGTGCGCCGTCTTGCCCACAAGACGGGGGTGTCCAAAAGCAGCGTGCACCGTCTTCGGCAGGCCATGGCGCGCCGAGGTGGCTCTCCAGAGTCCTGGTGGTGGGCAACCGAGGACGGTCGGCGTTGGCTCACGCGCTTCGTGGTTGCCACGCTCTCTACGTTCGGTCTCACGCGCGGCGTAGGGCTCGACACGATCAGCGCCTTTTTTGCTCGTCTGCGCCTTGAGTCGCAGAGAGGGCGTTCTTCCACCGCCTGACGCGGTGTCATGCCGACGGTGGAGGCGACGATTCTGGAGACGGCAGCAGCTTGGGAACAGGACGGGAGCGCTGCTGGCGAGGTCCGCGACATCCTTGGCGCCGTGGACGAAACCTTTTTGGCACACCTGCTGTTGGTCTTTCAGGACGTGTCAACGGGATACCTGCTCCTGGAAACAGTGGCCGAAGATCGTACCTACACCACGTGGAAAGCGGTCGTGGACAAGCGCCTTGCAGAGGTGGGAACGGGCGGGTTGTCCTTGGTCAGTGACCGAGCCAAGGCCTTGATCCAGCTCGCGGCACACGGCTTGGCGTGTCTGAGTATGCCGGACTTCTTTCCTTGCATCCATGCTCTGGTGAAGAGCTCTTCGCTGGCCATGGGCCAGCGCTGGCGACACGCGCAACAGGAACGTATGAAAGCCCAGGAGGCCTTGGCAAGACGCCCAGGGCCACCCCACATGGATCAGCCTGCCTTCGAGGCCAAGGCATTGGTGGAAGCCAGGCAAGTCGAGGTGATGCGATGGGAAGAAGCGCACCATATCTCTCGTGGTCACTTGGAGACCCTCTCGCTCGCACTGCATCCCTTCAGTATCGCGGACTCGACTCCCCACACCTCCGCTGAGGTCGAAAGCCAACTCCAGGCGACGGTTGCGGCTAGCGAAGCGTGAGCCCCGTGCCAGCAGTTGCCTGCCCGTCATGATGCGATGACCAAAGTCCGCAAGCAGGTGCCAGCCCTCGCTGCCCTGGTGGACTTCTGGTGGCAAGGGGTGAGCCAGGACGTGGAGCCTTTTGTGTGGTCACCGAGGTGGCGTCAGTGGGTGCATGCGTCTCTCCTGCCCATGGTCTATTGGGACCACCAGGTAGCGCGCACGCGTTGTCGCCGCCGCACAGCCAAGATGCGCCAGGCCTTGGAAGCGGTGCGCACCGCGTGTGAGCGGCACCCCCTCACCCTGCGGCTGGCCCCCCACGTCTACGCGGAGTGGACCGCCTGGGCAACCGACCGGGTCAAAAGCTTGCAGCGCACCTCGTCGGCCGTCGAAGGGCGCAACGGCTTTCTGGCACCAATGCAGCACAAGCAGCGGGGCTTGCCGAAGCAGCGCTCCAAGGTGTGGACCATCCTCCACAATGTCGATAGTCGCGCCGCGGATGGCACGACACCCGCGGCGCGCTTTTTCAGACGGACGTTCCCAGATCTCTTTGAAACGGTGTTATCCCATATCGAGGTCTTGCCTCGGGCTCGACAACGCAAAGACGAAGTCGCGCTATGTCACTGACAGTAGAACGTGTCCCGCTTTAAGTGGATACCCCTCAAAAACATCATGGTCATGGGCGGGATGGGGCCGCTACCAAGGCCCTGGAGAATCCGGAAGGTGATGAGTGACGAGCCACTCCAGGAGCAGGCACACAGGGCCGAGTTGGTCACAAAGATGGACAGACCGAGCAGGTAGAGCGTGCGGTTGCCGAGCCAGTTGCCGAGCCAGCCGACCGCTGGGACAAGCACGGCCCCCGCAATGACGTAGGCGGTTACGATCCATTGGGCTTGCGCAAGATTGAGCCCAAAGACCGTCATGATCTGGGGCAGTGCGACCTGCACTGCCGTTTGACTCATGGTCACCAGAAAGCCGCTCAGCGTGACAGTGACGGCAACCCACCACCGATGGGACGGTCTGGCTGGATCGAGAAGCCCTCCGGTGCGTGGTCCCGGCTGCGGCAGGGCGGTCGCGTCTGGACGTGCCATGGTCGCTGCCTCCCCTTGGGGAAACCCCAAGACACGTTCGTCAATGGTGTTCTGCTGAGACATGCGATGCCGCGGCTGGTCAATCTGACGTGGGAGCATACAGCAGCGGAGAGGAAAAACGGCACCTTGCACATTCCAGTTGACAGTGTTCAGGAAACCTCCGGCGATACACGAGCTGTAGCCAAAAAAAACTCTCAACGACTTTTGGCCTGTTCTGAAAGGTGCCGGAAAAACAACCACATTTTTCCATGTACCAGTGTCGTAGCGCCTAGTCTCGCATACCAAAGTGGCACGAGCTCTACACGGAGTGCCGCTGTCAAGCTACGCCGGACGGCCACCAGCGCTCCGCTCTGTGCAACGGTCCATCACCCGACCACAGCGCCAGCGGTGGACACTGATGTCCTTGTACACGCCGTTGCTGTAGAAAGGCTCCTTCTCCAGGCATGCCCGCGCCGTGTCCGTATTAGGCACGTCGAGTCGGACGCGGAGAGCGTCAGGACGAGTGCTGGTGAGCCCTGTGTGGTCGCGTTGTATTTGGGCAACGTCGGCGTCAAGGCGTGTGAGGAGGTCAGCGTGCATACGGAGCGCTCCCACAGTGGTTGTCGCTTCTTTCTTGGGTCTACCGCGTTTGCGTGGGGCCGTTTTCCATCATGGCATCTTCTGTGCTTACGGGGATGCCAGAGGAGGCGTCTCCCGCCGTGGCAGTATACCCCACAGCAACACACACTGCTCTCGACAGACGGCTGGGTCACATGACATGATGCAAGACCGGGAGAGTCAGGAAGGCACAAAGAAGGAGAACACGTGCAGGTGGGACACGCTCAGGGCAGCTGGTGGCGCTGGGAACTTTTGGCCAGAGGTGCTTGACGGCCCCGCTGGGGAGAGCAAGCACCCTGCTTACAGGAGGAAGTGATCATGGCTGTGCAACCTTTCACCGTCCACGTTCCGGAAGAGGTGCTTACGGACCTGCGCGAGCGCCTCGCCCGCATCCGCTGGCCCGACGAGATCCCGGGCGCAGCGTGGGACTACGGCTCGAACCTGGCCTATATCAAAGAGCTGGTCGCGTACTGGCGGACGCAATTTGACTGGCGGGCCCAGGAGGCGGCCCTGAACCGCTTCGCGCACTTTCGCACCACGGTCGATGCTGTGGGCATTCACTTTCTGCACGAGCGCGGCAAGGGACCGCACCCTCTACCGCTCCTCATTACGCATGGCTGGCCCAGCACCTTCTTCGAGATATCGAAGCTCATCCCGCTCCTCACCGACCCTGCCAGCCATGGCGGCGACCCCGCGGATGCCTTCGACGTGGTGGTGCCCTCCATGCCGGGGTACGGCTTCTCGGATCGCACCACGCAGCGGGGTATGAACGTCGCCAGGATCGCGGACCTCTGGGCCCAACTGATGACGGATGGGTTGGGCTATCGGCGTTACGGCGCCCAGGGGGGCGACTGGGGCGCGGGAGTGACGGCCCGCCTGGGTTTCGCCTATCCCAGCCAGGTGATCGGGATGCACACTACCGCCGTGTCCGGAGCGCCCTTGAGCTGGCAGGCGGGCATGCGGGACCTGTCAGTCGCCGAGCGGGCGGTCCTCGAAGCGCGGGCGCATTGGCAACTCGAAGAGGGCGGATACGCCCATATCCAGGGGACCAAACCCCAGACCCTGGCCTACGGGCTCAACGATTCGCCAG
>Ga0209515_10004880_pt1 | contig 17792 bp, 18 predicted proteins | sample Subgroupgradi54m_FD_187454 | JGI IMG/M metagenome (GOLD analysis project Ga0209515, IMG submission 187454) | Subsurface groundwater microbial communities from S. Glens Falls, New York, USA - GMW60B uncontaminated upgradient, 5.4 m (SPAdes)... ...
TTTCTTGCGGGGTGGCGTTTGTGCGGAGTTTCCGTCTTTGTGTTCGTACCGAAGATAAATTGCTTATTTTTGCTGACATATTTTTATTCCACCCCCTCTCAATCTCCCCCTCTAAAGAGGGGGAGAAGACGCCGATACGTCGAAAAGTTATAATATCCCCCAAGCCTGCAACTGGTCGCTCTCCCTTCCCCACTTCGCGCCGATGTCGGTGCGATAAAACATGTTTTGGAGGATGATATTTTCGATGCGGCGATACGCTTCTTTTCGTGCGCCCTCGACCGTCGTGCTTCCGCCCGTAATCACGAGCGCGTACCCCGCCTCGCCTGCGAGTTTCCAGTCGTTCTCAACGAGCTTCACATCGCCCAAATGCACCCCGTACAAATTCGGCTTTTTGAAAATAATGGAAGTGTCTTTGTACACTTGAAATTGTTTTTTGTCGTAATACGGAAAAGGCGGAACGGCAACCACAACGCCGATTTGAAATCCTTTTTTAGTTTTTAGTTTATATCGCTCTCCTTGCGCAATGGCATACAAAAATTCTCCCCACGGGCTGATGCTCCCCTCCATTTGAATGCTTATGGTCGGATAGCCGAAACGCGCCGTGAATTCAAGCGGGTAAATTCCTTTTCCGTTCACAATGCAATTCAGGTCAATAATGCCGACATACCCGCTCTCACGAAGCCGGTCTCTCATCTTTGCGAGCGTGACTTTGAAAAACCGCCCCGGCTCATCCCAATACACAAGCGTCCCCATCTCTCCGGTGTACGGTCCGATATCGCCGGGGAAAAGTTTTTTGTGTTCAAAGCCGATGTTTACCGGATAAATAAAATCATTGCCATTAAAGTACGCCCCGACGGCAACCTCTATCCCTGTCGCGAATTTTTGAAGCTGGAATTTTTTTATTTTTTTCGACCAGCTTTTTTTATTGTGCCTCAAGACCGCAAGCAGGTCTTTGCCGTCATCTTCTTGTCCCGGAAACAAGAGCCCCTTGAGATACCAATCGAGCGTTTCTTCGCCGGAAGGTTTGAAAACGTACCGTGCCGGATGCGCCTCGATAAATTTAATTGCCTCGTCAAAATCAGTGAATTCCCAGTGCGGAAGAATGTTGAGTCCCGCGCGTTTCATTTCCATCTGCCCGAATTCGCGATCCATTTCAAGCCGGTCGGTGTATGCGCTTCCTCCCACCACGAGCTTCCCATTTTTTCGCAATTCATCCGCCGCCCCGCCAAATCCGCAAGAATCAAAAACGATAACGTCCGCCCATTCTTGCCACGGCTCCCACGCATCGATTTTTTCCACAAACCCGTCCGCAATATCTTTCGAGTCGTGGTCGCTCACGTGCATTTTCACTTCATGCCCTTCTTTCGAGAGCTGCCACGCAAGGTCGGACGCGAGCGCTTCGGGGCTCACAAAAAGAAATTTTTTAGCGGTACTCTTTTTGGAACTGTCGGGAACATCGTCGCTATTGGCAGTGTTTTGTTTTTTCATTATACGCGTATATTAAAACGGGGCTTCGGAAAAAGCAAATGCGAGAAAAAATAACCCCGCCGCCAAAGCATACACACATATCGTTTTTTAAGACTTTCGTATAATTTGTATATTATTTCTCCATCGCTAGCAAATTCTAGCATATGCTAGAATTTGCTAGCGGTGGAGAAATAATAAAAAACAGAAGAAAATTACAACTCAAAATGTTTTTTGAGCTCGGTGTCGCTGGAAAGGCGTGTGACTTCAAGAATTTCCACGAACCTCCCAACGCCGAAATAGTCGGCGACGTACAAAATTTCTTTTTCGCACGGATGCGGATATACCCACACGCTTTTTTGATATTGATAAAGGCCGAGCGCTTTGAGTCGCCAGCGGAGCGCCTCGCGAGCTTTGGTATACTTGATTGGAATATCGAAAAGTACAAATTGCCACTTCCCGCCCCACACAGGCGGGTGAGTAAGTTGAACATCTTCAAACAACATTTTTTGAAAAAACGCTTCGCCTTTTTTGGTGAGTTCTACGCGCGGTTTCCCGTCTAAACCTTTTGATTCTTCTATATACTTTCCTCTTTTTAAGTTCTGAAACGCGCCATTGAGTTGGTTTCGGGAATATGCGTTTGACCGGCGGTACCCTCTGGCGAGAATTGAAAGCCCTGGCGCCACGGTCGCAACCACCACTACTCCGGCAAGAATGACGAGTGCGAGTGCCACGCTTGTCGCATAAGATGCGGGGGTGCCGGCGTTGAGAAATTCCTCCGCTCGCTCTTTTAGGGACGGAACGTTTACAGATGCCGAACGCTGTTTTGCGAGAGACCGAATGCTTCGTTTTGTTTTCAGTACTTTTTTTGTTTTTTCGGTTTTGATATTTTTCATGTCATGTTTATTTTCCTCATAACCGCATTCAAGACATTATACCCGCCAAATCTACCGCTAGCAAATTCTAGCATATGCTAGAATTTGCTAGCGGAAGGAAACAGCATATGAAGGAGTTTTCTGAAGACGATATTACCGAAGTTCTTTTTGCGAGAATTTTTTTATGTAGTGCTCGGCGACGAAAAAGAGGACGAGCGCGATGAGAAGCGAAATTTCCGCGTAGCGCAGATATTTTTTCTCGTACGCGAGCGAGACGCTTGAAAAATATCCGAGTCCCCCGATGACGGCAACCCAAACGACAATAGAAATGAGGTCGCTTTTAATAAATTTCCTGAAATCCATTTTAGACATTCCGGCGCGGATGAGCACCGCATGATGCGCACCGTACACAAATTTTGTGAAAAGAAGCGTCCTCGTCGGGTTCCGCAAAAGATGCCGGTCGAAGGGCTTCGCGAAACGGTCAACCCATCGCGTGATGCGCGGAAAAAAAACCATGTAATTTCTGCCGACAAAATACCAAAGCATGTCCCCAAAAATAACGGAAAGAAAAACGACGATGAGCATATCACCCGCATCGAAAAAACCTTCGGCGGTAAGAAAAGCAATGGTAAAAAGCGCTCCGTCGCCCTCAAACACCATGCCGAAAAAAGCGAGAATATAACCGAGCGGCTTCCATATGGTGAGGTAATGCAAAAAAAGCGAGTGCAGGTGCATGGTTACTATAATAACATATTTGGTGGACCTACGGGGAGTCGGTCACCCATAAATTTCCTGACGGAAATTTTGGTCGACCCCGGCTCGCGGTTTTTGCCTTGTGCTTCGCACAAACAAAAACATCGCTGCGCCCGTTCGACTCCCCACGAAAGGTGCGCAGGCACCTTTCTCTAGTTCCACCTAATTTTTTTACGAAAAAGCCCTCCGTGGCATTTTTCTAAAAAATTGGTGGACCTACGGGGAGTCGAACCCCGGACTCGGCAATGCGAATGCCGTGTAATACCACTTTACTATAGGCCCCTCATGAAATATATTACCAGATTTTTCATCCGAAATAAAGGGATACAAAAAAACCGGCATGGTAAGTTATCCACATGGAAAAGCGCCCTTTGGTATCTTGGCGCAGGAAATTAGCGTATAATAAAAGAAATTAGGGTGCGTTAAATGTTTTAAACATGTTGCATGACACATAAAGAAGTAAATATTTTTCAAGCAAAACTTCTTCGTCGCGACCAAATTTCTGAAAATACTTTTCGTTTGGAATTTACCGTACTCGATCGGCTTTTTTCGTTTGAAGCCGGGCAGTATATTTGGCTGAAAGTCAATAGATTGCTCTCCCCCGACCCGCGAGGAGAAAGAAGGGCTTTTTCGATAGCGTCCGGTCCGCAAAAAGACACGATTGCCATTATTTTCAGAAATTCAAAAAGCGGGTACAAAAAGACGCTGCTCGAGCTGCCTCTCGGTTCACCGCTTGAAATTATCGGGCCATGTGGCTTTTTTATCTCTCCTGCGAATGCGGATCGAAAGATTATTTTCATATCCGGCGGGGTCGGTGTGGCGCCTTTTTTAAGCGTTATACAAGACAGTCTTGAGAAAAAAGACGGGCGCAAAATACATCTCATTTACAGCGAGTCCGACAAAAAATTTCTGATACCGGAAGTATTGGAACTGCAAGAAAAAGCGAAAAACAGCGGCTTCTTAAAAATTTCCATAAATATCGGTCCGCTCACGGACGAATTTATCGCGGCGAATACGGAAAATGATGTAAGGTCTTTTTGGTATTTCGCGGGACCTCCGGGAATGGTAGAGACTCTCGCGCCGCTCGTCTTCCAAAGAGGGGTCCCAAGAGACCATATGCATTTTGAGGAATTTTATCCGTTTTTCCCTTTTGAAGAAAAGCTTGATTTATCCAAGCGGGACGAAGCCGAGCCATTGGACATATATAAACTTGCCGTGGATGCTTCGCCTTTCCATATGATGATTACCGACGTGAACGGAATCATACTCTACGCGAACGAAGCCACTGTTCGCATCACCGGTTTCAAAATCTCCGAAATGCTCGGAAACACCGCGAGGCTTTGGGGCGGTCTTATGGAGCCGGCATTTTACAAGGAACTCTGGGTAACAAAAAAAATAGAGCGAGTGACCTATAAAGGCAAAGCGAGAAACAGGAAAAAAGACGGCGAACATTATATCGCGGAACTGACCATCGCGCCGATTCTTAAACCGAATGGAAATTTAATCGGCTTCGTGGCGAGTGAGAGAGACATCACCGAATTGGAACGAATCGACAAAACAAAATCCGAATTCGTATCGCTCGTCGCTCATCAGCTCCGCACCCCTCTCTCCGCGGTGAATTGGTACTCCGAAATGCTGCTGGAAAAAGAGGTTGGCACCCTCGAAACAAAACAGATGGAATACTTAAACGAAGTATACAAAGGCAGCCAGCGCATGGTGAAGATAGTGGATGCGCTTCTTGATGTTTCGCGCATGGAAATCGGCACTTTTGCCATAGAGCCCGTGCTTACGGATATTCTTGTTCTGGCGCAAAATGCCATAAACGAAGCCATGCCGCTCATCAAGAAAAAGAAATTGATTCTGATTGAAAAACATACCGACAACATACCGATGCTCCGCATTGACCCGAAACTTCTGCAAACAGTATTTCAAAATCTTCTGGATAACGCTGTAAAATACACTCTGGACGAAGGCAAAATCGAGTTCTCCATTTTCTTGGATGCCAAAAAGGAAAACATGCTCATCAATGTTTCCGACAACGGCTTCGGGATTCCGAAAGACCAGCAAAGCAAAATTTTCGACAAGCTCTTCCGCGCCGACAATATCCGCGACAAAGACACCGACGGCACAGGGCTCGGGCTTTACATGACCAAAGCGATTGTCGACTTATCCGGCGGTGCGGTTTGGTTTGAGTCCGAAGAAAACAAGGGAACCGCCATTCATGTTTCCTTACCAATTAACGCAAAACCGCATGAAAAAAGTCAATAATGAGAACGCAGAAAAAACATCGGATGCCGATGAGGGCAGGTGCAAAAGCCTCTTTATGGCGTCTCGCGATGCGGTCATGACTCTTGAGCCGCCGACATGGAAATTCACCTCCGGCAATCCCGCCACCATGGAAATGTTTAGGGCGAAAGACGAGGCGGAGTTTTTGTCTTACGAGCCGTGGAAATTGTCCCCGGAATTTCAGCCGGACGGGCGCCCTTCCTCTCTAAAAGCGAAAGATATGATTGAGAAGGCGATGCGCGAGGGTACGAACTTTTTCGAATGGACGCACCGGCGATTAAACGGCGAGGATTTTTCCGCGGAGGTGCTGCTCTCAAAGGTGGAACACCAAGGCGGAGATTTTCTTCACGCGGTGGTGAGGGACATCACCGAGCGAAAAAAGCTTTGGGAGATGCTGGAAGAACGACTCGCCTCTTTCCCAAAAGTAAATCCCGACCCGATAATTGAAGTAAGCCGAGAAGAAGGAATTATTTATATCAACCCGGCAACGCAAAAGCTATTTCCGGAATTGGGAAAAGATCCGGATTCTCATCCGTTCACCAAAGGGATACGGCTTTATTTTGAAAAACTCAGTCAAAAAACGGAAGAGAAAGCCGAGCGTGAAATTTACGCGAACAATCGATGGTATCTGCAAATAATCACCCTCATCGCTCCGAACACTCTGCGCCTCTATTCGGCGGATATCACGAGGCTCAAACAAGCGGAACAACTGCTGCGGGAAGAAAAATTCAAAGACGAGGCAATTTTGGCTTCCATCGGAGACGCCGTAGTCGCCACCGATAAAGACGGGCGCATCATATTGTTTAACGGCATCGCGGAAGAAATGACCGGATTCTCTTTTGAAGAAGCGATTGGGCAAAATTACGGTCGACTGCTCAAATTTGTCCGGGAAGACAATGAAAAACCGAGCAGTGATTTTATCGCCGAAGCTATCAAAACCGGCAAAAAAACAGAGATGGAGAACCATACTTTGCTCGTCAAAAAAGACGGCTCTCGAATCCCCGTAGCCGACTCGGCGGCGCCGATTAAAAATGCTCACGGCGAAACGATGGGCTCTGTTGTCGTCTTCCGCGATGTTTCCCGCGAGCGTGAAATTGATAAAGCAAAAACCGAATTCGTGTCGCTCGCGTCGCACCAGTTGCGCACCCCACTCTCCGCCATAAGCTGGTATGCAGAAATGCTCTTGGCGGGAGATGTCGGAAAATTAAACGAGAAGCAGGAAGAATACTTAAACGAAGTCTATAGAGGGAACCGGCGGATGATAGACATCGTGGGCGCGCTTTTGAACGTCTCGCGCTTGGAGCTTGGCACTTTTGTCATTGAACCGGAACCGACCGACATTCTCGCGCTCGTTTTGGAACTCTTGAACGATTTTAAGCCGCAGGTTGATAAAAAAAGCCTGACGCTCATCAACAAGTACTCCGACAATTTGCCGATACTCAATGTTGATCAAAAACTTTTGCGCATGGTATTTCAGAATCTTTTATCAAACGCCATAAAATATACCCCGGAGAAAGGAACGGTTGAATTCTCTCTTTCTCTTGATGTCGGCAAAAAAAATATGCTCATAAAAGTCTCTGATACCGGATGCGGGATACCGAAATGGCAGCAGGACAAAGTATTTACAAAAATCTTCCGCGCCGATAACGTGCGGCAAAAAGAAACGGAGGGGACGGGGCTCGGGCTCTATATCGCCAAAGCGATTATTGAACAATCCGGCGGCGCGATTTGGTTTGAGTCTGAAGAAGACAAAGGGACAACCTTCTATGTCGCCGTGCCGATTACCGGCATGAAAAAGAAGATGGGGGGGGGGAGTAAAACGCCAAATTTACAATAATGAAAAAAAATAAATTTATGGAAGATGAAAAAAAGAACGAGAAAAAAATCTTGGTGATAGAGATTGTGGAAGACGAGACTCCCCTCTTGAATGCTCTCTGCGACAAGCTCAAGCGCGAGGGTTTTAATGTGCTCCGAGCGAAGAACGGGCAAGAGGGGCTTGAGGCGGCGCTTTCGGGACATCCGAATCTCATCCTGCTCGACCTCCTTATGCCGGTCATGGACGGCATGACCATGTTAAAAAAACTCCGCGCGGCGGACGCATGGGGGAAGACCGTGCCGGTGATTATCTTAACGAACCTGACGAGCGATGACGAGCAGCGAAACAGAGACCTCGCCGAAACCGAACCCTCATATTATCTCGAAAAAACCGCGTGGAAAATCGAAGACGTGGTGGGCAAAATAAAAGAACGGCTGGGAAATTAAAAATGCCCCGGGAGTAAACCGGGGCATTGGGCGATTACAAGCTATCGCAAATGGCGTTCGCCGAGAATGGCGATTCGCCCCACACGACCGGACCGAGCAATTGCTTGGCAATATTATATTCCGCCGGAGAGCATTCAAGAACAAGATTCACAAAAACTTCGTTTTCTTTATTTTTATACTGCGTTTGAATATGGCGGATGTCGATATTTTCTTGCGCGAGTTTCGCAAGCTCGGTATCCAAGGCACCGGGCTTATTCGGAAGAAGTATAGTCACATCGTAATATATTCCTTCAATTTTCAGTCCGAGATTTTTGTGATTTTTTGAAAGGGCGAGAATCTTCCGCCTTGTGGTATCGCGTTCTTCATCCCTGACAACGAGAGTTCCGCGCCCCACATGATGGGTTGAAAGACCCCGCCTTTCTTTGCCTGCGCTAAAGCAGATCTTTTCGCTGTTTACTCCGGCATCGCTTAGGGCTTTGGTTATGCGAGCCAAAGCCCCGGTTGCGTCTGAAAATTTAATACTGAAAAGAATCATGATTTTTTCTCCTTTGGTGTCCAAAAAAGTACCGCTCACAATATAACACAAAGAAAGAAAAGGTGCAAATCCAAAACTTATCTCGCGAAATTTGCGTGCCACAACTTAATCACCGGCAGGAGCGATATGGCAATTATCGCGCCGATAATCGGCAAAAGATAATGGTCGATATTTGGAATCTTATTTCCCAAAAAGAACCCCGCAAACGGCAACCCAAGCCCCCAAAGCGCACCGCCGATAAGATTATAGAGAAAAAAAGTTTTATACCGCATTTGCCCTACCCCGGCGAAAGTCGGCGCGAATGTTCTTGCTATGGGAACGAACCGCGCCAAAATAATCGCCTTCGTGCCGTAGTCTTCAAAAAACTTCTTGGTCTTGTCTACATGCGAACGGCGAAAGAAAAATGAATCCTCTTTCTGAAAAAGTTTCTCGCCCGCTTTTCTTCCGATATAGTACCCTGCGTTGTCTCCCAAAACAGCGGCAAGAAAAACAAGCGGTGCAAGGAGCCAAATATTAAAGAGTCCCGCGGAGGAAAGAATGCCCGCGGTAAAAAGAAGGCTGTCGCCGGGGAAAAAGAAGCCGACCAAAAGACCCGACTCCGCAAACACCATGGCGAATATCCCCAAGTAACCGGAAGCTTTCACGAGGGTGAGTATGTCGAACATTTTTTTATCCTATCATAAGACCGAACCCCTTGCCAATTTTTCTTCAGCTATTTCGACTGGCATTATCTCGTCAGATATTTCGCCTTATTCTTCTTATGTTCCTCAAAAGTCTTCGCGTAGTGCATAGCGCCGCTCTTTTCGGAGAGATAGTAGAGGTATTGGGTGTTGGAGGGTTCGAGGCTCGCAATAATGGCATCAAGTCCGGGGTTGGCTATCGGACCCCGAGGAAGCCCTTTGTATTTGTAGGTATTATAGCGGGAATCAATCTTCAAATCATCTGCGGTGAGGTCGTACGTGCTTTTGCCGTTCACGTAATTGAATGCCGCGTCCACCTGAAGCGGCATTCCCAATTTTATCCGTTTCCACAGTATGCCGGAGACAATGCGCCGGTCTTCGGGAGTAATGGTTTCCCTCTCGATGAGTGATGCCATGATAACGCTATCTTGGAGCGTGCGCCCCGACGCTTTTATTCCTTTCTCAAGCGGGGCGATTTTTTTCCGGAAATTTTCTTTCATCGCCGTGATGGTTTCTTCGGGGGTGATAATCGAGGAGAAGAAATAGGTGTCGGGAAAAAGAAACCCCTCGTCCCCTTTCGCGAGAGACAAAAATTTAACATCATCAAACGGCGATGCGGAAGCTTTCATGATTTTCGCCATATCAAAAACGGTCGAGCCTTCCGGAAAGGTAACGCGGATTTGCGGGATGCGGTAATCGCCACTCGTAATCCTTTCTGCCACGAGAAAGAGAGATTCTTTTTCGCTGAAAAGATATTTTCCCGCGACGACTTTTTTCCCGCTTTCAAAAAAAGTAATGTATGCGCGAAAGAGCATCGACGAATGAATGGCGTTTTTTTCTTTAAGAATGTGCGATGTTTTCGTAAGCGTCGCGCCGCTTGGTATCTCAATAATCGCGCCCATCGGAAAAGAAAAAGGTGCGGCGAAAAAAAATACGAAAACGACAAAAACAACCGCAAGAACGCCTGCGATGGTAAACGATTTTCTATTGTCAAGGTTCGACCTTGACAATGAGGGGGGCTCTTTGTTTTCTTCCATATAACTAAATAGGCAAATTCGCCGGCGGCTCCGCCTTGCGCGAGCTTATGGTGGTGAAGCCCGGCGTTTCTATGCCGCTCGGGAAATGGTAAATGGTCGCGAGTTCTTCGGTGTTCAAAATGAACGGCTTTTTTTTGTAAGGAGGGTGAAAATACGACCGCGACACGTAGGCCTTAAACATATCCGCTTTTTTGTCGGCAACTTTGTCCCACCAAATTCCCTGCCACGGATAATCAACATCCGTCTCATTGATGGGGCGAAAACCGTTCAGCACCTCCGAATTGTAATGCTTCATCATGCCGAATATGCCCGCTATGTTGAGATAATCGAACGATTCGGTCTTCCCGAGGTAGATGACTCGTATCCCGCAATCAAAGCCGAATTTTGAAATTTCACGCTCAATGGCGGAAATGGCTTCCGATTCGCTTTTGGAAAGTTTTTCGTCTTCCCCTTTTTTCTGCATCTTCGCGACAAGGTCTTTCGCTTCCGCTTTCCAATCTCTCTTTCCAATCCCAAACCAAGATTTCGGATCATCAAACCGCTTCCCTGTCGCGCGCACGATAACCTGTATCCAGATTTGTTCGTTCTTGCCGACGGAACCCAAAAATTCAACGGACGGACGGATGGGGTCCGTTAAGGCGGCGAGTTCTTCTTCTTTTTTGACCGCTTGATCCAGCTTGTAATCAACATATGTTTTTATCGGGTACGGATCGGGTTTGGTGAGCGTGAATTCCGTTCCGAACATTTCCCACTCGGACCCGCCTTTCTTGTAATCGAGCTGTTCGGTGTAATCCGGCGCTTCAAACACTTCAATCCCGGGGTATTGCGAATAGAGTTGCGCTTCAATAAAATTTTTATACTTCTTGCTGGTGCGAATAAAAAAATGTATGTTTCCGCCGAGAGAAACAAGCTCAAGCGAAAACCATGGCTTTACTTGTCCTTTCCATTTTCGCTTATACCAATTGCCTTCGGAAGTCTGATGCAGCGCGGAGAGGACGAGCTCCATCGAAAGCGGGGTCTTCAAAATCGTTTTCGGCAAGCGGATTCCCAAAAGCACCCACTCAATTTCGGAAATATGTGCCAGATTAATATACGACATCCAAAGATGCCAAAAAATGTAGCCAAGAAGTACCGGCAGCCAAAACGGCGCGAGCGAAAACAAGAGACCGAATATGGAAAACATGAGAGAAAATGATGAAAGAAAATCTTGAGGCATAAGTGCTTATAATAATACACAAAATTTTTCCGGAAGAACAGGCAAAAAACTCCCGCCTGTCGCCAAGCGGGAGTAACATGTTTTTATTCCATAGGGAAATTTTTAAGAATCGCCGCAATCGTGCCGACCATGACGCCGGTTGCTCCGGGCGGATTATACGATATGGCGGATTTCCCTTTGAGCCATGCGGTTCCGGCAATGTCAAAATGCGCCCAATGCTGCCATTTCTCACCGACAAACTTCTTCAGAAAGAGCGCGCCCATGATTGAGCCGCCGGTTTGACTGTTGCCGATATTCGCCATATCCGCAAAGTCACTTTTGGTTTCATCTTCCATTTCCTCCACCAAAGGCATTCTCCAGAGCGCCTCTCCTGAATAATCAGTATCAAGCGTGATAACTTCCGCAAGATCGTCGCTATTGGAAAAGAATCCCGTTACGTAATGCCCGAGCGAAGTAACCATAGCGCCGGTGAGCGTCGCAAAATCAAGCACCATGTCATACTCACCGTCCGGTTTGATATGTTCTTTGACATAACAGAACGCGTCAGCGAGAATGAGCCTTCCTTCGGCATCGGTGTTGAGCACTTCAACCGTCTGCCCGTCCATCGCGGTAACGACATCGCCCGGCTTCACGGCTTTTCCGCCCGGAAGATTTTCGGTCATGGGAACAACGAAATGCACTTCGCAATTCGGTTTCATTTCCGCAACAGTAATCATTGATGCGATGACCGCTGCGCCACCGCACATATCGTATTTCATCTCGTCCATTTTTGCGGACGGTTTCAAAGATATGCCCCCCGCATCAAAAGAAACGCCTTTCCCGACCAGTACGACTTTCGGTAGGGTTTCTGTATCGCCAGCTTCACGTTTCGGCGCATACCACGCGTGAAAAAATCTTGGTTTTTCCGCGCTTCCTTTTGACACGGCGAGGAGTAAACCCATTCTCTCCGCGCGTATGTCCCGCAATTGCAATACCTTACAACCAAACCCAAAAGAAGAAGCGAGCGATTGGGCTTTTTCTGACAAACCAAACGGTGTCAAAAGATTCGCCGGCGTGTTGCCGAGATCCCTTGCGAGATACTTCGCGTCCATGAGGGCGATTGTTTGCGGCAAAGTATTTTCAACGAATTCGTATGGCGCCGAAAACAAGTCAATCGAGAGTGGAATATCTTTCTCGCCATGCCGGTACTTGTAGAGGGCGAGAGCAGCCCCTTCGACATAAGCCGCCGCATAATCTTGACGAACCATCATCAACGTGTGCGGCAAGAGAGATATATCCGAAATCTTATGCTCTTTCGCATATTGCCCGACAGCCCCTCCGGCACGACGATATCCTTCCGCAGTAATCTTGTCTTTCGCGCCAAGCCCGACCAATAAAATGCGCCACGGGGTCGAGCCTCCTGTTTCGCGCGACATGGGAGTCAGGACGAGCTGTTCTCCGGACTTTCCGGAAAATTCTTCTTGCCAATTCGCGAGAATCGGCAATCCATATACCCTCCGCATGGTCACCGGCAAACACGAATTTTTAGATTGCATATCTTCCGTAAACACCGCGATGGCGAGAAGCGGCATTTCTTTCTCAAACGGACTGTTCGAAACAACTTTAATATTTGGAACTTTCATCTCTTTCTCCTCTCAAAAAATAGCATCCTGCCAAAAAACAGTTTCCTTTCTGGCTTACTTTTACACTAAAAAGTTAACAAGGTCAAGAGACAAAAAGCTACATTCAACCTGCTAGTGCAACACCCGCATTAAAAACTTCTAAAGGCGTCTTCCACCCGAGTCTCTTTCTCGGACGGTTATTCAACGCATCTTCAATCGCTTGGATGTCCCCATCGGATATGGCGGCAAAATCCGTGCCTTTCGGTAAGTACCATCGGATAAGTCCGTTGGTGTTTTCGTTCGTTCCGCGTTCCCATGAATGATACGGGTGGGCATAGTAGCAGATGGTGCCGATGCCTTTCGTTATGGTTTCGTAATCGGAGTTCTCGGTTCCGTTATCAAGCGTCAGTGTCTTGCGAAACTGCCGGGAAAGGGTGCCGAGTCTTTTCAGCACGGCGGTACTCGTCTCTTCCGCCGTATGATTTTTAAGTTTTGAGATGAACACCAATCCGGTCTTTCTCTCCACTATCGTATTGAGCGCATACGGGCTCTTCCGGCTCACAACAGAATCGCCCTCCCAATGCCCGATACTCTTTCTTTTTTCAATAAACTTCGGTCTCTCGTCGATGGAAATACCCTTTGGTTTAAAGATTCTTTGTCCTTTCCTCATTCCTTTCTTCGCTCGGTGCCGATGTCTTCTCTTCAAGTATACTCGCAAATCTTCCGTGAGGCACCTGCCGTTTCCTTGTCGGTGGAATTGAGCGTAGATGTATTGATATATACTCTCGTGGCTCACGGTGTGTCCCGGATGATCAATCGGCAATCTTCCCGCTATCTGTTCCGGAGAGTAGCCGTCTTTCAGTTTAGCAATGGCGTATTCGCGAATCGTTTTGTTTTTGAGACGGTCGTGTCTTCCGCGTTCTTTTCGCTTTTCTTTCGCTCGTTCTTCGGCAAGACGAGGGGTGTAAATTTGACGCTCCTTGGTCTCATTTCTCGCGAGTTCGCGACTTATCGTGGACACCGGTCTGTCGATGTCTTCGGCGATGGAACGGAGGGACTTTTTTGAACGCAAACCTTCTTGGATTTTTTCGCGCTCCGTAACGCTTAAGTGTTGGTATGGCATACTTCTATTTTAGCAGAAGTGTTGCACTTACTTGTTGAACTTAAGAGAAGTCTCGGAGCTTTTCAAAACCTTAAAGCCCCTCAAGCACGAGGACCGCGAAAGACTTTGGGCGAGGCTTGATACCCTTTACAAAGAAGACCGGGAGCGGGGAGAAAAACGCCGTGCGGAGCAAGAAGTCAATGCTTCAAAAATTCGTTGGGAAATAAGCCAGATTGAAATATATCCTCCGTTCTTAATGGAGCCCAACTGGAAGAAAGTGTGGGAGCAAATTGGAAAAGTTTCCGGCATGTTCAAAAGAGTTAATCTTTCCCGCACAGAGAGAGAAGATTTGTGGGGAGAATTTAATGGCATGGTTGCACAAGTGAAAGAACGGCAAAACTCTGAAAAGTCTGGCAGAGAGAACATGTCTAGAGAGTATAAAGGTTGTATTTTTTCAAAACTTAAAGGGATTATTCCTGATAATATACCTGGTATTTCTGACATGGCATTGTTATTAACTTTTGGTTTGACTAATGAAGAAGATACTCCTGAACTGCTAAAAGACCTCGGAAGATGGCTATCCGAAGCATCCGAGCTTCTCTCTGAACACAAGAAAGAAATGACCAACGAACACAAACAGGAATGCTTTCAGCACATTAAGGAAGCTTATAATGGACTGGGAAATTCGGACAGGTATAATCAGTGGATAGCCAAATAATAATTTTGACAAAATCCACAAACCATGAAGAAAATATTCACCCCCGAGCAAAAAGCGAAAATCGCCCTCGCGGCGATTAAAGGAGAGAAAACGATAAACGAGTTGGCGTCGGCGCACGAGGCACACCCCAACATCATCGGACAATGGAAGAAGATGATCACGGAGAACGCCGCCACACTCTTCTCCGACAAACGAAAAAAGGGAAACAGGGACAAAGACGATTTAATCGAACGTCTGTATGCCACCATCGGGAAACGCGAAGCGGAACTCGACTGGCTGAAAAAAAAATTGCTCATTGAGTCATGATAAAAAGAAAACGCTCATCGTCCCCGGAGACCCGGACTTCTCTCTTTTCCGACAAGCGGAACTTCTCGACATTTCCCGAAGTAGCCTGTACTACACTCAAAGAGAAAACCCCGAAGACAAAAAACTTATGGACATGATTGACGTGATTTACACCGACCTACCGTTCTACGGGTCGCGCAGAATGAAAAACGAGCTCCTTGACCGATATCAAGTATGCGTCTGCCGCGAACACATACAGCGACTGATGCGAAAGATGGGAATTGAGACAATATACCCGAAAAAAGCCCCCAATACGAGTGCAGGAGACGCTTCACACAAAAAATACCCCTACCTTCTGAAAGACCTTACCGCTTCCTACCCGAACCACATTTGGGGTACCGACATCACCTACATCAGAACAGAAGAAGGGTGGGCGTACTTGGTTGCTCTGATTGACTGGTACTCGCGGTATGTTGTCGCTTGGGAAATCAGCACTTCGATGGAAACCGAATTTTGCATGAGTACTTTGAATCGCGCACTCGTTATCGCGATGCCGACGATTCACAACAGCGACCAAGGAGTACAATTCACGGACAAGAAATACATCGGCATTCTTGAGGAGAAAAAAGTCGGAATCAGTATGGACGGACGAGGGAGATGTATGGACAATATTTTTACCGAACGATTGTGGCGCACCGTGAAGTATGAAAACATTTACCTTTCTTCTTACCGAAACGCGTCGGAGACGAAAGAAGGACTCGGTAAATACTTCCCGTTCTACAATGAGAAACGCCGTCATCAATCGCTTGATTACCGAACTCCGGCGGAAGTATATTTTGGAAACAAAAAATAGTTTTTTTTGAAAAAGGTCGAAAAAAAGTAAAAATCGTACCGTAACATTACAAAACAATTAACACAAAAGTCAAAAAACATCCACGGTATTTATCCACTTTTACTGTCTAGACAAAGCAGTCCACTTTACAACATGATACTTTTAATCGGCATTCTCGCAACATTCTTCACGTTTCTCGGCGGCATTTTCGCCGTGTACTTGAAAGACAAACTCCACCTCGTGATCGGGTTTTCCGGCGGGGCGGTAATCGGGGTCGTGTTTTTTGACCTTCTTCCGGAATCTTTGAATCTCGGCGGGAAATATTTTTCTGTTTTTACCGTTACTACGATCATTGCGGCGGGGTTTCTTTTGTATATGATTTTTGACCGCCTCGCCATGGTTTCGCATCAGGGAGAAGAACACGGACATAAGCATACGCACGGCGGACATTCCCACGCGCGTGGCAGGCTCGGTGCGGGCGCGCTTTCTTTTCACAGCTTTCTCGACGGTCTCGCCATCGGACTCGCATTTCAAGTTTCCGCATCCGTCGGCGCCATCATCACCATCGCCGTCTTGGTGCATGATTTTTCCGACGGCATCAATACCGTGAATCTCATCTTAAAGGGGGGCGGTTCGAAAATTGAGGCTCTGCGGTGGCTTTCTCTCGATGCTGTTACCCCGCTTCTCGGCATCGCCTTTACGCTTTTCTTCGCGTTGCCTGAAAAAACGCTCGGAATTCTCCTCGCGCTTTTTTGCGGCTTTTTTCTCTACATCGGCGCGAGTGAGCTCGTCCCCGAAAGCTACCACACCCACCCCGCGCGCTTTACCACTTTCATGACTATCCTCGGCGTACTCGTCATGTATACCGCCATTCGGCTTATTGGGGCGTAAAAGAAGATAAAATTAAAGAAATTTTATGGACATATTTTCACACGGACTCTGGGGTGCCGCCGCTTTCGGAAGGAGCAACGGAGGTTTTACGAAGAAAAAATTTTGGACGGCGCTCGCTTTCGGCGTTGCTCCCGACCTTTTTTCTTTCGGAATTCTTTTCGTTCAAGACGTGGCGCATTTTATAACGGCGGGGAGTTTTCGCTATCCGCACGATATGGAAAGCGGGGGCATCAATCTCCCGCAATATGTTTTTTCAGCGTACAACGTAACGCACAGCCTTTTTGTTTTTGCCGCAACCTTCTTCCTTTTGTGGGCGATATTCAAAAAGCCGGTGTGGGAATCGCTCGCTTGGGGGCTTCATATTCTTGTTGATATTCCGACGCATACGCACGCGTTTTTCCCGACGCCGTTTCTCTGGCCGTTTTTTAATTTTACCCTTGACGGATGGTCGTGGGGGAGCCCTTGGATATTTTTTCCCAATGTCTTCGCGCTCGCGCTTGTCTACTTTTGGTTTTACCGTTCAAGAAAAAAGAAATGAGAAAAACCCAAAAGACTATTGCCCTCGGTGGCGAGCCAATCTCATATACCCTCAAAAGACATCCGCGTTCAAAGGGGGTGCGCATGAGCGTGTCCGGCGAGCGTGCGCTTACCGTCACGGCTCCAGCATGGCTGCCGAATTATTTTATCGAGCGTGCGCTTAAAGAAAAAGAGGAATGGATACTGAAAACGCTTGCGCATTTTTCATTGTCAAGGTTCGACCTTGACAATGGCGTGGCGCTTTATAAAAAATACAAAGAAGACGCGCGAGAGCTCGTTTCGCGCCGACTCGAGTATTTTAATGGCATGTATGATTTATCGTGGAACAGAATAAGCATCCGCAATCAAAAGACGCGGTGGGGGAGTTGTTCGAAAAAAAAGAATTTGAATTTTCATTATAAGCTCGCGCTCATCCCGGAGCCACTCGCGGATTATGTCGTCGTTCATGAACTGTGCCATCTGAAAGAATTCAATCACTCAAAAAAATTTTGGGAACTCGTCGCCCTTGCCATTCCCGACCACCAAGCGCGGAGACGAGAACTCCAACAACATCAATTGCAATAATTGTATGTTAATGATCATACCACCGTTGTACTTGTTCGCATATGCGAACAAGTACAACGGTGGTATGATGGAGGGAACGGAGAACATTTAAAAATAAGCATTAACAAAATGAGCGCGACGAAGCATAAAACAAAACAAGGTAAATCAAAAGGAA
>Ga0209515_10004885_pt1 | contig 17782 bp, 15 predicted proteins | sample Subgroupgradi54m_FD_187454 | JGI IMG/M metagenome (GOLD analysis project Ga0209515, IMG submission 187454) | Subsurface groundwater microbial communities from S. Glens Falls, New York, USA - GMW60B uncontaminated upgradient, 5.4 m (SPAdes)... ...
GGTGAATCATCCGCTGTCGCCGTCGCAGGAACGCAATCTCGAAAAGATCATCGGTTGCCGCGTGCTGGATCGCGTCGGCCTCATTCTCGATATCTTCGCGCAACGCGCACGTTCAGCCGAAGGCAAGCTGCAGGTGGAGCTTGCGCAACTCGAACATCTGTCGACGCGCCTGGTGCGCGGCTGGACGCATTTGGAGCGCCAGAAGGGCGGTATCGGACTGCGCGGTCCCGGTGAAACGCAGCTCGAAGTCGACCGGCGACTGATCCGTGATCGCATCAAGAAACTGAACCAGCGCATCGAGCGCGTGTCGGTGCAACGGCGTGCACGGCGCAAGGCGCGACTCAAGATTCCGGTGCCGACGGTGTCGCTCGTCGGCTACACCAACGCCGGTAAATCGACGCTGTTCAACCGGCTCACGCAATCGTCGGTGTACACCGCGGACCAGTTGTTCGCCACGCTCGATCCGACCATGCGCCGCGTGGAGTTGGCCGGCAATACCGCCGTGATTCTGGCCGACACCGTCGGTTTCATTCGCCACCTGCCCCATAAACTGGTCGAGGCGTTCAAATCCACGCTCGAGGAAGTGGTGGAGGCGAGCCTGTTGTTGCACGTGGTAGATGCGAACCACGGCGACCGGCGTGAACAGATGGAACAGGTGAATAAAGTGCTTGAGGAAATTGAGGCCGCCGGCATTCCGCAGGTCATCGTCTTCAACAAGACCGACCTGACGGGCGAGACGACCCACGTTGAACGCGATGACAGCGGACAGGTTGCGCGCGTGTGGCTGTCGGCCCAAACCGGCGCCGGCGTCGACCTGCTGCTCGAGGTGCTTGCCGAACGCTATCGCCAGCAGACGCACGCGCTGTGCTTACAACTTCCTCCGCAGGCCGGGCGCTTGCGTGCCGCGCTGTACGAGGAATTTGATGTACGAACGGAAACAGTGCTTGAAACGGGTGACTGGCGTATCGACGTGACGCTCAATGAGAAACAGCTGGCCTGGCTGTGGCGTCATCCGGACTTTCGCGAAGAATATGTAGAACGCAAATCGCGTGCGCGGCTTGCCCGTGCAGGTGCGCGCGCCTAGAATTGCTCCCGTGTAAATCCGGCTTAACGTTCGCGTTTGCGCACTCAGTTCGCTGCCTTCTCCCGAAGGCGAGCTCACCGTAACTGCTAAAGGAATTAAAAACGTGGCGTGGAATCAACCAGGCGGGGCCGGCGACAAGGACCCTTGGGGAAAACGCAAGGTACCCGAACCGGGGTTCGACCTCGAGCGGGCGTTGCGCACGCTGCGCAATCGGATGCGCAGATTTTTCGGAATCCGCGGCGACGACAGCATCGGTGGCGGCGGTTTTGGCGTCGCGCTGGTGCTGGTGGTGTTGGTCGTCGCGTGGGTGATGTCCGGCTTCTATATCGTGCAGCAGGGTGAGCGCGGTGTCGTGATCCAGTTCGGCCAGAAGACTTCGGTCAAGGACGCCGGGCTGCATTGGCGTTGGCCGTACCCGATTCAGCGCGTCGAGAAAGTTAATGTCGAGAAGCCGTTCTCGCTTTCGATCGGCTTTCGCATTAACGCCCGCAGCGGTGCCAAGAGCAAAGTGCCGAAAGAGGCGCTGGTGTTGACGCAGGACGAAAGCGTCGTCGACGTCGAGTTTTCGGTGCAATACAAAGTCGACGACGTCGAAGCCTATCTTTTTAATGTCAAGGATCCCGAAACGACCATTGCCCAGGCAGCCGAGTCGGCGTTGCGCGAAGCGCTGGCCAAGCACACGCTCGATATCGCGTTAACGGAAGACGGGCGCAGCGAAGTCGCGCGCACAGCGCAGGTGTTGTTGCAAAAGACGCTGGATCGCTACGCGATGGGTGTGGCGAGCGTGACGGTCGACAAGCCGCTGGTGCAGCCGCCGGAAGAGGTTCGCGCCGCGTTCGATGAGGTGGCTAAAGTGGTCAAGGAAGCCCAGGGTCTTAAGAGCGAGGCAGAGGCGTATGCCGGCGAGATTCTCCCGCGCGCGCGCGCGACCGTGGCGCGCCAGATTCAGGAGGCCGAGGCCTACAAGGCAACCATCGTTACGCACGCCGACGGCGATGCCCGGCGCTTTGCACTGATCGCGAATGAATACATCAAGGCGCCCGCCATCACACGTGAGCGACTCTACATCGAAATGATGGAACAGGTTCTGACGAGCACCACGAAGGTGTTTGTGGACACGAAGGCTGGCTCCGTCATCAATCTACCGATCGATAAACTGATGCCGACACCCGACAACGCCATCGCGACCCCGCCGGCCGCCGAGACAGAAACGCCGGCGCCGGCAAAGGCCGCACCCAACCCACGTGCCCGTGGCGATCAGCGGACACGCAAGGTGTCGCCATGAGCCAGAACAGAACGCTGATTCTCATTGTCGTGGCAGCGGCGATTGTCTTCACCGCAATGTCCGCCGTGTGCGTGGTGAACGAACGCGAACGCGTGGTGGTGGTACGTTTTGGCGAGATCGCGCGGGTGGAGGAAATTCCCGGCCTGCACGTCAAGGCTCCGTACGTGGAAGAGGCCTATCCGTTGAGTGCACGCCTGCTCGGCCATAGTGAGGAGGCGCAGACGTTCCGCACTGGGGATGGCAAGGACGTTGTTGCTGATATTGATCTGAAGTGGCGCATTGTCGATGCGCGCCAGTTTTATCTTTCCGCCGGCGCCCAGGAAACCGCGGGCAGGGTGTTGCTGCGGCAGGCAGTCGTGCGCCGGTTGGGCGAAGAGTTCGGAAAGCGCACGTTGAAGAGCGTAACCGGCGGCGAATGGCGCCAGCTCACCGAGGCGTTAACCGTTGCGGCTGACAAAGACACGCGTAAATCGGGTATCGAGATTGTCGACGTGCGTCTCCAGCGCGTGAGCGTCTCGACCAATCAAACGGTGTTTGAACGCATGCGCGCCGAACGAGCGCGCGTCGCGAACGAGCGCCGTGCACAGGGCGTCGAAACGGCCGACAAGGTGCGTGCCGATGCCGAGCGCGCGCGCGATGCGGTCCTGGCCGAGGGCTATGCGCGCAGCGAGCGCATACGCGGTGAGGGTGACGCCCGTGCCGCGGCGATCTACGCCAATGCCGGCGCCGTGGCCCCTGAGTTTTTGTCGTTCTATCTCAGCTTGAACGCGTACAAGCAGAGTTTTAAAAAGAAAGACGACGTGCTGGTGCTCGACCCGAGTTCCGATTTCTTCAAGTACATGCGAAGGCCGACCCGCTAAGTCCCTATGTGGAAAGAGCTCGGGATAGCGGTGGCGCTGTTGCTGGTGGTGGAGGGCATTCTGCCGTTCGCGAATCCGGTCGGGCTGCGGCGCCTGCTGCAGAACGTGTCGCAATGGAGCGATTCGCAGCTGCGTTTCGGCGGCATCAGTTCGATGTTGCTGGGCGTCGTACTCCTCTATATTCTTCGCTAACTCCTGTAACCTTTTTTGACCCTTTCATGACCACGAAAGAGCGCTGGCTGCTGCCGGACGGCTTTGAAGAGATCCTGCCGGCCGAGGCGCGCCGGCTGGAACAGCTGCGCCGTGAGGTGCTCGATCAATTCGGGCGCTGGGGTTATGAGCTGGTGATGCCGCCGCTGATCGAATATCTGGAGTCGCTGCTGGTGGGTGCCGCCTACGACCTCGATCTGCAAACGTTCAAGTTGACCGACCAGTTGAGCGGCCGCCTGATGGGCATCCGCCCGGACATGACCCCGCAAGCCGCGCGTATCGACGCGCATTACCTGAAGCGCGAGACGCCGGTACGACTGTGTTATCTCGGCCCGGTGCTGCGCACGCGCCCCGATGAATTCGGCGGTTCACGCGAACCGCTGCAGCTTGGCGCCGAACTGTTCGGCCACGCTGGTCCGGAAAGCGATGCCGAAGTCCTGATGCTGATGAATGTCACGCTCGGGCTCGCCGGGATTCGCGACTGCCACATTGATCTCGGTCACGTGGGCGTGTTCCGTGGGCTGGCGCGGCACGCGAAGCTGACGTTCGAACTCGAGGCCGAATTGTTCGAGGCGCTGCAGTGCAAGGCGCGCGATCGCGTGGCGCAGCTGTTGGCGCAGGTCGCGGATGACAAGGCGCGCGGCTGGCTCGCAAGCTTGCTCGATCTGAGCGGCGACAAGGACATTCTGGATCAGGCCGCCAAACGCCTCGCCGGTGCGCCGGCAGATGTGCAGCAGGCGCTCGCGTATCTGCACGCGGTGGCACAATGTGTGGCGCGTCAACCGAATGCGCCGGCGTTGTTCTTCGATCTGGCCGAGCTGTCGGGCTATCACTATTACACCGGCGCGGTGTTCTCGGCGTTCGTGCCGGGGCACGGCCGTGCCATTGCCAACGGCGGACGCTACGACGGTATCGGCGCCGCGTTCGGACGTGCGCGTGCGGCCACCGGCTTCGGTGCCGACCTGCGTGTGTTGTTGCGGCTCGCCGGTGCCTCGACATCGTCGCTGACAGGCATTCTCGCACCGGTCGATGCCGAACCGGCGGAGATCGCACGCTTGCGTGCGGCAGGCGAGCGCGTGGTAACGAGTCTGCCGGGAAATCAAACTACGGCGGCAGATGCCGGTTGCGATCGCATGCTGGTGAGCCGTAACAGTCGCTGGGTCGTTGAAACCGTCAAATAATTTCTATCGGCCGCGCGAGCGGCGTTACTAAAGAGCATAAAGAGTCATCATGACCAAGAACGTCGTTATCATCGGATCGCAGTGGGGAGATGAGGGCAAAGGGAAAATTGTAGATCTGCTTACCGATCACGCGCACGCGGTGGTGCGTTTTCAGGGCGGCCACAACGCCGGCCACACGCTCGTCATCAAAGGCAAGAAGACCGTGCTGCATCTCGTGCCCTCGGGTGTGCTGCGCGAGGAGGTCATGTGCCTGATCGGCAACGGCGTGGTGCTATCGCTGCCGGCGCTGTTCAAGGAGATGGATGAACTCGAAGCCTCGGGCGTGAACGTCACCCGGCGCCTGCGTGTGAGCGAGGCCTGCCCATTGATTCTGCCGTATCACAGCGCGCTCGATCAGGCGCGCGAGAAGGCGCGCGGCGGGGCGGCCATCGGCACCACTGGCCGGGGCATCGGGCCGGCCTACGAAGACAAGGTCGCGCGGCGCGCGCTGCGCGTGATGGATCTCTTCGACCGCGACCGCTTCGCGGCCAAGCTCGCCGAGGTGATGGAGTATCACAACTTCGTGCTGACGAATTATTTCCACGTCGAGGCGGTGGATTATAAAAAGACGCTCGACGAAACGCTGGCGCTGGGCGAGCGGCTCAAGCCGCTGGTGGCAGACGTGCCGGAGCTGCTCGACGGATTTACCAAAGCCGGCAAGCCGATGATGTTCGAAGGGGCTCAAGGTGCGCTGCTCGATATCGATCACGGCACCTATCCGTACGTGACTTCTTCCAATACCTGTTCCGGCGCCGCGTCGTTGGGCACCGGTATCGGCCCGAACCAGATCGGGTATGTGCTCGGCGTCACCAAGGCCTACACCACGCGCGTGGGCGCCGGTCCGTTTCCGACCGAGTTGCACGACGACATCGGCGAATTGATCGGCACGCGCGGCAAGGAGTTCGGCGCCACGACGGGTCGCAAACGTCGCTGCGGCTGGTTCGATGCCGTGATCCAGCGCCGCTCGAATCAACTGAACGGCGTGACCGGCATGTGCGTGACCAAGCTCGACGTGCTCGACGAGCTCGATACGATCCGCATCTGCACCGCCTACAAATACAAGGGCGAGCTACGCAAGACACCGCCGAGCGGTGCCGATGCGCTGACACAGTGTGAAACGGTATTCGAGGAATTGCCGGGCTGGAAGACATCCACCCTCGGCGTGCGTCGCTACGACGACTTGCCGGAAAACGCGCGCCGCTATCTGAAGCGCATCGAAGAGTTGACGGCGACGCGCATCGATGTCATCTCAACCGGCGCCGAGCGCGATGACACCATCGTGCTGCGGCACCCGTTTGCTTGAGAAGGTATCGCGGTGGTAACTACTTCTTGCGCTCCGCCCCCGGCGATGGCACCGGTGTCATGGGAAAGTCCGCGTTACATTTGAGCATGCAGGTCTCGTGCACGGTCGCGTCTTTTTCTTTCTTGCAGCTGTCAAAACATTGCCGCAGTTCGGGACTTACCTTCGGCCGTGTACCGCGGACCTCTGCGAACGCGGGGGTGGCAATCATGTTTGCGATGAGCAGAAGCGATAAGGCGTAGCGCATGTTCGGTGACCTCATGTGTTGCAGATATAGTCGACGAAACTTTGTTAGTTTTTCCAACAAGACGTAGTGGTAACGGTACCGAGGTTGTTCTTCGCCCCTTTCGCGCCGGTGTTGTTGAGCGTAATGGTGGCGCACGTCTTATCTGACGCCTGCCGGCCCTGAGCGGTGGCTGTGATCAGATACCCGCTGGGTGGAACGCCGGCCGTGGGCGGTACCTCGATTTTCAAGGCGTAATATTGATTCAACGAGACGTTGGCGGTGGCGCCCTGGCCGAGTGAGCCAGCGGGTGTACCGGCCGGCAGGGTGCAACTGCGCGTCGTGGCGGTCATGTTGGTCGGGTAGGCGCTGCACTCGGAATAAAACTTCTCCAGGTCATTTGCTACCTGTGTTAGCGCATTGTATGCGTCCGTGCGCCGCGATTTCGTGGTGTATTGGGTATAAGCCGGATAGGCGATCGACGCCAGCAAGCCGATGATGACGACTGTGATCATCAGTTCAATCAGTGAAAAACCATATGCCGCCGTCGATCGCATTTTCTCTGTCCTGTCCATTTTCATGCTGAGTAGGTTGGCGCTTTATTCTTCGTACCAATATTGGCGCTCAGCGTTATTCGACGATACGCCTTCGGCTTTCGACGGCGCACCACCTTTACCGCCGCCGCTGATGAGCCCGCTGGTTCCATCGGGGCGGAAGATAATCACCACCTCCGACGGAATACCACCACCGACCTGCGTCGAGCGCGTGGTCGTTCCGTTCTTGGTCAATGCTGCCTTGGAGCTGATGGCATCGAGGACGTATTCGGTCGCCACGCCCTCATTGGCCGAACAAGTCGTCGAGGCGTTGGTGTCGTTGGCTGGCGTGAAGCTGGTGACGTAAAGAATGCCGTCGAGCACCGTCGCCTTGGCGAGAACTTTTTCGCCGAGCCAGCTTGTCGTCAGGCCATTGGGAACCGTGACCGCGGTGCCTTTGAGATCGATGTACCAACCCTTTTTACCCTTCAGCGTGTTGATCTCTGCGGTCAAGGCACCGCCGCTCAATGTGTCGAGCAAATCTGAAGTGGAGTTGTAGAGATCAGTTTCATTCAGTGCCGACGGTGTCGTGCCCGGTGCGCCGGTGGTGTAGTTGAAATCGCGGAACACGAAGATGCGATTGTGGACCGCCTCTTTGCTTTGCGGCGACGCCAGACCCGTGGTCAGCAGATCGAGCGGGTCTTCACGATCGCCGCCGCCGATTGCCACGAGATCGTAGTTCGGCGTGTTGGAATAGATCGGGTCGCGAACCGGCGCGACTTCCGGTTGGTAGAAGAACTTGCGCCGATCCTGCGCCACCGTGGCCAGGCAATCGTTGCTGCGCGCGCCGCCGGTGCAGCCGATGTCGGCGAACACATAGCCCGATGAGCCGCCAATGAGATTTACCGCCAGCGTCTTGCCCAGATCGATGCGCCAGATCTGTCCGCCGGTGTCACCGACATAGATGCGGTCTTTCGAGCCGTCGCCATCGCTGTCGACGAGCATCAGATCCGACGGAATACTGTATTTCATCTGCGCCAGATTTAACGTGGCGCCCGAACTGCTGGCCCACCAGATGCGCGAGCCGGTCATCGGATCGACGATGTAGATCGCGTTGCCGAAGGAATCGGGGCCGGCGGGGATGGCGTTGTCCTGATGCGAGTCATAACCGCCACCGAAGATCAGCACCACGCGCGACTTGCTGTCGTCGGTTTTCGGATTGCCGTCGTCGCAGATCGATCCCGAGCAGGCGTAGCGAATGCGCGCAATCTGTGGCACGGACCACGTCTGACCGAGGCTGGCAAAGTTGCCGGTGCCGCCTTCAATGACCCACATCAGTTTGGGGATGAAGGTCCCGCTGGTGGTTGTCAGCGTGCTTGAGGGCGTGACGTCGAAACCGTAGACGTTGCGTCCGCCGCGGCGCAGGGTGACGTACATGTAAATGCGGTCGCCGGCCGACGGATCGATGATGCCGTCGTTGTTGATGTCCTTGATCCAGAAACTCGGCGTATTGTCGACGCCGTAGACGTGATCGCCGTCGGCGTCCTGCGACAGCTTGTACTGCATGCCGTAGTGCTCTTGCGGAATGAAGGCCCATTCCTCCGCGCCGGTCGTGTTGTTGATCATGCGCAAGGTGCCGTCGTTGGTGCCGACGAACAATTTGATGATCGGAGTGGAAACGGTGCCGCCGTACGTGATCGGCACCGAACGGCTGTGCAGCGGATCACCGAAGTCCCAGCGGGTGTCAGCGGTGCTGCCATTGGCGTTCTTGTCGTAGCTGTCCTGTCCACGCATCCAGTTGACCAGCGCATCGACTTCCGACGTTGACGCGCCGCTGGCGAGACCGAGCAGCGTTGGGTCGGCCTTAACTGCGGTGTAGAACGCGTTTGCGGACGCGACTTCGACTTTTACACCCACGGTAGAGGTGGTGATCCCGCTATAGGCGCCGTAGTAGGTGTAGATGTTGCGTGAGGCCGGTGCAGGAACATTCGAGCCCGCGCCGCCCTTGTCGACCGTCGAGCCGTCGACGATCGAGCTCCAATAGCTCTGCGCCGTATCGACGATGTTGTTGTTGAGATCGGTAATCAACATGCCGTTCTTGTCGAGCACCTGGCTGAGGTCAGTGCAGCGATTGGCAGTGATGTCGGCCTGCGTGCACAGCTTGTATTTCTTGACGTTGCCCTTCCAGCCGCAGGAGTTTTCCGGCAGGAAGATCGACAGGTAGACGTCGTCGTTGTTGTACTGTTTGTTAAACGCATTGATCGCGAGACTGGGCGCCGTGAACGACGAGGTCTCATCGAGAATCTGCGTCAGGTATCCCTGCAAGGCCGCGCTCAGCTGATCGGCGTCATCCGCGGGGGTGTAGGTACCGCCACCCTTGGTGGCTGTCGATTGCAACAAGGTCAAGCCGGTGGATGAAATACCGCCGCCGAAACCGACGGTGTACGTGGTTACTAGCTGTTTGCCTGGCAAGCTCGTGACGATATCGTTGGTATGCATCCAGCCGGTCAACGTGTCGAGGCAGCTGTTGGCGTTCGCCGAACTGGCGTCGCAATTGTTGACGCCGGTTTTGGTTTTAATCTTGGAGTTGGCGTTCGCGTCATTGGTCGGATCGCCGTCGGTTACCAGAATGATGTAGGCCTTCTGGCAAGAGTAGAGCAACGGCGAAATATAGTTGCTACCGCTTTGGGCCGAGGTGTCGCGTGCCGGTGTGGCGCTTGTATCGTTATCGCCGTAGTCGACGGCGCTACCACTCAGGTAGTTGTACGCCTCCCACATTGTTTCCGCCAACGGCGTATTGGTGCTCGGGATGATGCTGTTGACGACGCTGATCATCGACGTCCGACGGGCGTCAGTCATGTCGTCGACTTTGAATATTACTCGACCGCCGTGATTGCCGGTGTTGACCGAATCGCTGGAGGTGTCGGTATTAAACACCATCAATCCAAAACGCACATTCTTGTTGGCCTGGATAATTTCGTTCACTGCATCCTTGGCGATGTCCATCTTGGCGCGCGTGGCGTCCAATTCCGTGTTGTACCAGTAATTCATGTAATTGGCGTTGTACAACGTCGGAAATGCATTCGATGTAAAACCACTCCAGCTAAATGCCGAGCCGCTGACGTTGGTGTAAGCGGTGGTCTTGGAGTTTTGCGGAAATTTGTTGTCTCCGGAAGTTAATCCCTTCGTGGTTCCGTCAGCCTGGCAATCGACGTAGGTAACGCCGCTGTCGGTCAGTCCGCTCAGGCTTCTCCAGTTCTTATTGTTAAACCACGAGGCCACTTTTGACGAGCTGTAGCGGCCGGCGCTGGCGAACGCCGATGCCGAATCGAAACACTTGTTGGCGCTGCTGGAAAACCAGGAGCTGGATGAATACGCCGGCGGACTGCCGTTGAACGAGAAGAAAATTTTTCCGGATATGCTGCCGCAGCTTGACGGTTTGCCGGCGTTGGCGCCGAACATGCCCAGCACCGTATCGAGATCATCGGTGCAGTAATTGACGGTCGGATCGTAACCCGGACGTGTCACTGGTACCGTCGAACTCATACTGCCAGAGTTGTCGAGAATGATAAGGACGTTTGGCGCATCGTTGCGCCCGACGTACTGTGACTTGAGGTATACGTCCGTATCGAGCGCGTAGGCCGAACTGATGCCGAGCGCGCTAAGAAAGGTCGCAAACGAGAATGCGTGCCAGATCTGTTTTGTTTTCATGGCTGGTTTCACTCGTGACTCATGGAGAATACTGGTTGGCCGGTGCGCCGGTGGTGATGCCTTGATGTAGGACGGTGCGCGATCTTTCCGGTAATAGTGTGTCGGATGGCGTCCTGCCAATGATTTGCTGATCGTAATAGGCGCGTGAGGAAGTTCCGTAGCCGGTGGGCTTGGTCGATCTCACCGGTTGCCCGATCTGGATCAACGTCGGCGTTTGCGCCGTAGCGGTGGCGCCCATTTGTGAGTAGGAATACGCCGTGCTGTTGCTGAAGCTCAGCGGATCGGCTGGCGTGCTGGTCTTGATCTGGTTGAGCCCCTTATCGACACCAGAATCGGCGGCCTGGAACGAGCGCATCGTTTCCTGTGTGCTGCCGGACATCAGCTGCTCAAGTGACGAGGTGCGTAATGTGCCGACACCGAGGATGGTCAGCACCAGCAGAATGATCAGGCTGAACACGAGCACCATGCCGCGTTGGTGTCGTGGAGCAGTAACGTGCAGGATGTTGCCGAGCGAACGTGTCATGGCAATACCCGGTCTTTAAGCGATATAGTCGCTGAAAAAACGCGCCGCGAATTTCTGTCATTGAACGGCCCGATCGTGGTGCCGTTGAGGTCGTATGTTTTCGCGTCGGTGTCTGTCTCTTTGGCGTTCGGTGTGCGCGCCAGAATGCCGATCTTGATACTGACGACACTCGGCCAGTAGGCGGCTGTGATGGCGCTGGCTTTGTAATACATCGCCGGTGGCCCGCTCGGTGGAGAATTGGTTACGCCGTAGAGTACTTGCAGACTTTCAATGCCTTCGACGAGCTCTACCGCATTGATGCCGTTGTCGTCCCGATACAGCGAAGGCACCCCGTTGGCATTGGTTGCGATGTAATAGCGGCGTGCAGAGAATTTGAAAACCTTTGCCGCCTGGTTGTATTGTTTGCTTAGCTCAGCAGTGGCGTTGCCGGGCGTCAGAGATCCGCCGATGGCGTGCGGCAGTGTGGAAGACGTCGGGTTATCGCTGATCTGAAACACATCCGCGCGGAGGCAATCCGCGAGAAACACCACGTCACCTTTCTTGAAGAACTCGGGGTGATCAACGGTTGGATTTGCCGAGGGGTTAGCCATGGGACTATCAGTAATGCTGGCCATGGCCGAGGTGTCGAGCATTCTTATTGCCAACAGGTCCGGTTTGGCGACAGCGTCTTTCCATACGTTAGTCGGCAGTGTCGAATCGCCGGACGGGGACCATGTCGGTGTCGAGCCTGAGGAGACGTCGTCAATTCCCTCGACCGATGTCTGGAAGTTGACCGTGCCGAAGGAAAAACCCGTGGTGGTGTTCAGATTGTTGGAGAGGCTGTTAGAGAGGTCTCGCAGACATCCGTTGTACCCGGCCATGCGAAGGTCTCTGATCAAGTAGTACATCGCAAAGCGGCCGTTGTCCTGAACGCGTGCCACGCGGTCTTGTTGGTTGTATGCCTTGCCTGCGTTAACGAAGACTGTCGATACCGCCGCCAGAATGACGAGCCCGATGGTCATTGCCACCATTAATTCGGTGATGCTGAATCCGCGTTGCCGTTGCGACGAGAAAAGGGCTGTCATTGGTAGATGTCCGCTTCCCATACCTGGGATTTTGCATTCGGATTGCCGGAGGCGGCGTTGCGCTCCTGTTCCAGCCAGTACACCGTTACCGTGGCCTTATTTGCGACGCGCACGATGGTGGCGCGCACCGACGGGGAAAGATTGGAGGCGTCTTTCACGCCCGGCATCATGCGATCCTGTTGGTCATACCATTGACCAAGATCATATTGCGCCAGAGCGCTCGCGGTGCACGCGCTGGTATCGCACGCACAGCTCGATGATTTGCACGTAGCGTAGGTGGCGATGGCATTGTTGGCCACGGTCGCATCGGCGATGTCGTAGTTGCCGCTGTTAAACGCCGCGACGTTGGCGCGCATTTTCTCGATTACGTCGTAGGCGAGGTACGTTCCCTGGGTACGCGAATAGGAGTTGGTGTTGAAGCGCAGACCGGTGGTTTGCAGCATCGCCAGTCCCAACAGGCCGATGCCGAGCACTAGAAGTGCCACTAACACCTCAATGAGCGTAAACCCAGTGTCGTTGCGGGCGCGAAATGTGGAGCGCATGTTCATGGCGGGCAGTTCACGCCATAGTTTGCCAGCAGCATCGCGCGACCGGGGCCGCCGCTCAGACAAACCGTGTTGGTTCGGCCGGTATTTGTGAACGTGACGCTCGTTTGCGAACTTGTCAGTGCACCAATTTTATTAAAGGCGATGGGGACGGCGGGGGCTGCTGAGGCCTGAACGCTTGCGGGCAGCGCTCCGTGGATTTTTAGTAACGTATCTGTGCCCGAGGCATAGACGCTATTTCCGTCCAAGTCCCAAAAAACGATCCAGCCCGCATTCCATGTAGCAGGCGCCGCCGAGCAACTGGTGCCGGCCGTCGAGGGGCAAATGACCATTTGCCCGGCGCCGGTGGTTCCCTTTTGACGCTTTATGCTTTCGATGCGGGTGAAGTTAATGTCCGTAATAAAATCGTTGGTCGCTGTCGCCATGCGATTTTTTTCGACGAAGCTGCGGTAGGAGGGCACTGCAACGAACGTGAGTATCGACGCCACGGCGAGCGTCGTCAGGAGTTCGATAAGCGTAAATCCCGCAGTATGAAAACTACGGGCATCGTGTTGCCGTATCGTTTTGTTCATAGGTCTCACAGTTCTCATACCTGATGTACCGGCTTTCCTCGGAGCTGCATCTGTCTGTGAAATCCAATTGCCGGATTTCGGTCTTCCCTAAAATAGATGCAAAATGCATTCCGCCCGATCCGTTACATTCCAGGGTGCTGCATCCCTCATACGTAGCGCGGGTTTCAGGCTTTGCAACGTGGGGAAATCTTGTGTCTGATCATTCAGTTGTCAGAATAAGCCCGGTTCATTCATCAGTTCCGACCCTGGGCGACAAGCGATCCGTGGGTATTGGCATGGACCCTGCACTTACCTTCGTTACGACAAAATGCGGTAGTGGGGTGCGTCATGCAGCGGGACAAGAATGCGGGGGTATCGTTGGTCGAGTTTGCGGTGGCGCTCATTGTCGTCGCCGTCAGCGTGATCTACGCCGCGCCGCTCTACTACAAGATCGCTAACAATCACCGCGCGACGACCTACACCAACGAGCTCGTGGCGACGCTGACATTTGCGCGCGTCCAGGCAGTGACGCAGTCTCAGCCGGTGAGCGTATGCGCCAGCGACAATGGCATGCGCTGCACCGACACACCGTGGGCGCAGGGGTACATCGCGTTCGTGGACAACGGTACGCCTGGCCTAGTGGACCCAAGCGATCGCATTTTAAAAAGACATCTGACGGGTAAACCCCAGGCGACCATCACGTTGAACGGCAATCCCTACGTTCGTTTCGACATGAATGGCGCCGTGATTGCGCGCGCACCGGCCAACGCCGCAGCGGTGACGAATGTCGCACGCAGTGGCACAGAAAGCTGGCTGGATCGTCTGTCACCGTTAGCCACCGCCGAAGCGAGCGATGCGCCATTCGTTGGCCATGCCTCACCCGGCATGTTTACCGTTTGCGCCGGACACACCGGCCGTGCGGTCAGAGTGTCAGCACAAGGTTTTATTACGACCAGCGCAATGCTCTGCCGGTAAACGGCGCGTGTCAGCGGCGGCGGGAGCGGAACAAAAATAAGCCCACGTTTTTGCAGGACCCACCTAGACGTCGCCCCCTTAACACCTTACTCTGCGCTACCTGACGCGTCCGGGAAGAACTCGGATGGAATACAAGGGTTAAGGGATCCTACTGAAAGCACTGCAACAAAAAGCTGGTACCGAGGAGAGGACTTGAACCTCCACGAGCTTGCGCCCGCTAGCACCTGAAGCTAGTGCGTCTACCAATTCCGCCACCTCGGCATAGTGCCCGCCGCTACTAACTGCGGGTCATGCAGGCGGCGCACTTTACCGGCAGGAAAAAATCATGTCAACGCAGAAAAAACCTCCCCAACGGGACCCCATGGCGGATCGCGAGTCGAGCCGTTACGAATTCCCCGTGCCGTCGCGCGAAGCCGTCCTCGAGCTGCTGATGCAGCGCGGGGAGCCGCTGTCGTATCGCGAAATCGCCGACGCCCTGGGCGTTGCCGGCGAGCGCGACGAAGATGCGTTCTCGCGCCGCTTGCGGGCGATGGAGCGCGACGGCCAGGTGCTTAAAAACCGCCGCGATCGCTACGCGTTGCCGTCCAAGATGGACATGGTGCACGGGCGCATTATTGGTCATCCCGATGGCTTCGGCTTCCTGGTGCCGGAAGAGGGCGGTACCGATCTGTTTCTGTCCCCGAAAGAAATGCGGATCGCCTTGCACGGTGACCGCGTGCTGGCGCGCGTCTCCGGCGTCGACAACCGTGGCCGGCGCGAAGGCTCGATTGTGGAAGTACTCGAGCGCGCACGTAAGACATTGGTGGGGCGTTACATCACATCCGGACATGTTGGGTTTCTGGTGCCGCAGGATAAGCGCGTCAGCCAGGACGTACTGATCGCGCGCGGCGATGAGCTGGGCGCGACCGAAGGGCAGATCGTGGTGGCCGAGGTAATGGAATGGCCGACTCGCCGGACCGGCCCGGTCGGCCGGGTGATTGAGATCCTGGGCGAGCATCTCGGCCCCGGTATGGAAATCGAAGTGGCGTTGCGCTCGCACGACCTTCCGCACATCTTTTCAGAAGCGGTGCTGCGCGAGGCCGATGCGTACGCGCCCGTGGTGTCGCCGGAGATGGCGCAGGGGCGTGAAGATCTTCGCTCAGTCCCGCTCGTGACCATCGACGGAGAGGACGCGCGCGACTTCGACGATGCCGTGTACGCCGAGCGCGACGGCAAAGGGTTCCGCCTGATCGTCGCCATCGCCGACGTGTCGCACTACGTGCGCTCGGGCTCGGCGCTCGATACCGAAGGTTATGCGCGCGGCAACTCGGTGTACTTCCCGCGCCGCGTGATTCCGATGCTGCCCGAGGCGCTGTCGAACGGACTGTGCTCGATCAATCCACAAGTGGATCGTCTGTGCATGGCGTGCGAGATGCACGTCAGCCCGGCCGGCAAGATTCGTGAGTTTCGTTTCTTTGAAGGCGTGATGCGCTCGCAGGCGCGTCTGACCTACACCAAAGTGGCGGCGATGCTGGTCGATCGTGACGCCAATCTGCTGCGTGAATACGCGGCCGTGGTGCCACACCTTGAAAACCTTTATGCGCTCTACAAGGCGTTGCACACCGAGCGCCTCAAGCGCGGTGCCGTGGACTTCGAACTGCCCGAGACCAAGATCGAATTCGACGACAACCAGAAGATCAAACGCATCGTGCCGTTGCAGCGCAACGACGCGCACAAGCTGATCGAAGAATGCATGCTGGCCGCCAACGTGTGCGCGGCCGAATATCTGGGCAAGAACAAGATTCCCGCGCCGTATCGCATCCACGAAGTACCGCCGCCGGACAAGCTCGAGGATCTGCGCGTGTTCCTGGGCGAAATGGGGTTGTCGCTGGGCGGTGGGGCGAAGCCGCAGGCAGAGCACTACTCGAAGCTTATTCATAGTATGGAGAAGCGCCCGGATGCGCGCCTGGTGCAGACGGTGTTGTTGCGCAGCCTGAGTCAGGCCATGTACAGCCCCGATAACGTCGGCCATTTCGCGCTCGGGTTTGAGAACTACACGCATTTCACCTCGCCGATTCGCCGGTACCCGGATCTCGTGGTGCATCGCGCCATCAAGAGCGTGCTGCGGCGCGAACGTTTTGCGTTGTCGCACGAGAACATGAAAGTCGTCGGCCAGCATTGCTCCATGACCGAGCGGCGCGCCGATGAGGCCACGCGCGAGGTAATACGCCTGCTTAAGGCGCAGTACATGAAGGGCCGTATTGGCGAGGAATTCGACGGGCTCATCAGCGGCGTCACCGACTTCGGCATCTTTGTCGAGCTGTCCGAAGTGCACGTCGACGGGCTGGTGCACATCACCGCGCTCGGCAACGACTATTTCCGTTTTGAGCCCAAGCATCACCGGTTGATGGGCGAACGTACGCGCCAGGTATTTCGTCTGGGCGATAAAGTGCGGGTGCGTGTGGTACGCGTCGATCTCGACGAAGCCAAGATCGACTTCGAATTGGTGGGCGTCGCGACGGGCGCCGTGGAGCGCGGCATGCGTAAGGAAGGCGGAAAAGACCGCGGCGAAAAACGCCATGCCCAGGGCCATCACGGCCAGAAACGTACCGGCAAGAAGAAGCGTCGGTAATGAAGGAAGAGCTAATCTGCGGTCCGCACGCCGTGTTGGCGGCGCTCAAGGCGCACGCGGATGAAATCGACGGCCTCTGGGTGAGTAACGAGCGCCAGGACCCGCGCGTAAATGCCGTGCTCGACGCGGCACGCGAAACGAATATCAAAATCCATCGCGCACCGCGGGCGGCGCTTGATCGCATGAGCGACGGCGTGCCGCATCAAGGCGTGATCGCGCGCCGGTTCGCCGCGCCACGTCCGATCCACGAAGACCTCGGCGAGTTCATCGCCAGCATTTCTGGTAAGCCGCTCATTCTGGTGCTCGACGGTGTGCAGGACCCGCATAACCTCGGGGCCTGCCTGCGGGTGGCCGATGCCGCCGGGGCCCAGGCCGTGGTGGTACCGCGCGATCGGGCAGCCCCCTTGAGTCCGGTGGCACGCCGAGCCGCGGCCGGGGCGGCGGAAACCATGCCGCTGTTTCAGGTAACGAACCTGGCCCGGGCGCTCGATGAACTGAAGGAGGCTGGGCTCTGGGTCATCGGAACTGCGGCGGATGGCGAGCAAAGCGTGTTTCAGGCCGATCTCAAGGGGCCTGTGGCACTGGTTTTAGGTGGGGAAGGGGATGGAATGCGCCGCCTGACCCGCGAGCGCTGCGACCTTCTGGTGAGCATCCCCATGGGCGGTACCGTGGAGAGCCTGAACGTCTCGGTGGCTTCCGGAATCTGCCTGTTCGAGGCCGTCCGGCAACGGCTGCCTACATCCAAATGAAAACTCCTTCCCCCTTCCAGGGGGAAGGTCGGATGGGGGTCGAGGGTTCCGATTGCGATATGTGCCAAGACTTCGGCTCCGCACCCCCACCCATCCCTCCCGCCTGAAAGGGGAGGGATTAAGGATTACCGATAGACTTGCCCCGGCCCGTTTCGTTAGAATGCGCCCCGCTTTACCCCTTGCCTCACCGTCCGATAACAATAACAAAAGGATCGGGAGGCTTTAGTTAACCCGTAAGGATAAGGAGTCTTTCGTATGCGTCATTATGAAGTCGTGTTCATGGTCCATCCGGATCAGAGCGAGCAGGTCCCGGCAATGATCGAGAAGTACCGGTCGTT
>Ga0209515_10004886_pt1 | contig 17779 bp, 16 predicted proteins | sample Subgroupgradi54m_FD_187454 | JGI IMG/M metagenome (GOLD analysis project Ga0209515, IMG submission 187454) | Subsurface groundwater microbial communities from S. Glens Falls, New York, USA - GMW60B uncontaminated upgradient, 5.4 m (SPAdes)... ...
TTCAGTATGAAAAATGATTCGAATGTGGAAATAGCTGATCACAAAAAAATCGGCCAAATACAGGATTTATTTTTAGTGAGCCACGAAGTAGGAGGTGGACTGCCTATTTTTACTCCCAAAGGTCTAAAACTTCGTAACGCCGTTGCCGACTTTATCGTGAGGGAGAAGGAAAAACGCGGCTACCAATTTGTCTGGACGCCACACATCGCCAAAAGCGATCTGTATAGAAAATCTGGCCATTGGCAAAAGTATGATGCCATGTTTAACCCGATGAAACTCGATGAGGAAGAATACGTCCTTAAGCCCATGAACTGCCCGCATCATTTTCAGGTGTATCTGAACCGTCCCAGAAGTTATCGAGAGTTGCCCATAAGGATAGCAGAAAACGGAACGGTGTATCGGTATGAAAAAAGCGGAGAAGTCAATGGCCTATTGCGTGTGCGCTCTTTGACGATTGACGACACACACACATTTCTCCGCCACAACCAAATAGCACAGGAACTGGATAATGTCTTAGATCTCGTAGAAACTGTTTTTAAGACGTTTGGCTTTCCCCAATATCGGGCCAGAATCTCCGTACGAGACCCTCACGACAAAAAAAAGTATATCGGTAGCGAAGAAAGCTGGAAAAGTGCAGAAAACGCATTAATCGAAGCGGTCAAAAGGAGAAACATTGCCTATTCCATTGGCGTTGACGAAGCTGCGTTTTACGGTCCCAAAATTGACGTCATGGTCAAAGACAGTTTGGATCGAGAATGGCAACTGTCTACGTGCCAACTTGATTTTAACCAACCGGAAAATTTTTCTATGACATACATCAATGAACACGGCGAAAAGGAAACACCAGCAATCCTTCACATCGCTATCCTAGGCTCCATTGAGCGATTCTTGGGCATCCTCATCGAACACTTTGCCGGAGCCTTCCCCCTGTGGCTAGCTCCTGTTGGCATGGTCATTATTCCTATTGCCGAGCGTCATGTGGCGGCGGCAAAAAAGATAGCTGACAAGCTTAAGGAGGCAGAAATCCGTGTAGAAGTGGATGATAGAAACGAGCCCATGGGGGCCAAAATCCGAGATGCAACTTTACAAAAGACGCCGTATATGGGTATAATTGGAGATAAGGAAATAGAAAGTAATGCACTTTCTGTCCGAACGAGAAGCGGGGAAGATCTCAAGATCATGATGCTTGATGATGTTCTTCGCAAGTTACAAGACGAGATTGAGACCAAACGTTAAACACTATCGCCTCAACTACCAAATAAACAGTCCAACCATACGGTTGTTGGATGAGGAGGGCAAACAAATAGGAGTAGTCAGCAAAATTGAGGCGCTCCAGCGGGCAAAAGAGCTAAATATTGATGTGGTGGAAATTGCACCAAATGCCAAGCCGCCGGTTGCTAAGCTTATTGATTTTAAAAAGTTTAAATATCAAGAAGCAAAAAAAGAACGAGAAAACAGGAAAAATCAAAAAAGCGTGGGAGTCAAAGAAGTGCGATTGCGTCCCTTTATCGGACAGCATGACTTTGACACCAGACTTGCCCAAGCAAAAAGCTTTTTGGCAGCAGGCAACCAATTGAAAGTGACGATTTTTTTTAAAGGTCGAGAGATTACGCGGAAAGAATTTGGGTTTGACGTCATGAAGCGTTTTTTAAGTAGTTTAGATCAAGTGAAGGTGGTACGCGAGCCACACATGGAAGGCAAAACATTAGTTTCTATGATCGTAAACGATAAAAAAGTAGGGTAAGATGCCAAAAGTAAAAACAAAAAAAATCGTTTCTAAACGTTTTAAAATTACCAAATCCGGTAAAGTGATGCACCGTGTACAGGGGGCTCGGCATTTACGGCGAAAGAAAAACAAAGCAAGACAAAGGCGACAAGATAGACCAGTAGAAGTAACAACCACAAAATTTGCACGAATGATAAAACAATTTTTATCAACGTAAATTATGAGAGTTAAACGAGGACTTACCAGTCACGCAAAACATAAAAAACTATTGGTAGCAAATAAAGGCTACCGTATGACCAAGCGCCGATTAGTTCGGACCGCCAAGCAAGCCTATCTCCATGCCGGGGAATATGCCTACGCCGGTCGAAAATTAAAAAAGCGAGATTTTCGTAGACTTTGGATTACGAGAATTTCCGAATCCGTCAAACAAAATGGCTTATCCTACAGCATGTTTATTAGCAAACTAAAGGCTGCCAATATTGCCGTCGATCGCAAAGTCTTAGCAAACCTCATTGTCGAAAACCCCGAAGCCTTTGCCGCCATCGTTGACAAGGCAAAAATGGTAAATTAAATTTATGATAACTCAAAAAACTTTTGTCCTGAATTTTGCTGAATTCTTTTTTACTCCGCAACAGCGGAGTTATTTGGGTTGAAACAATAAAAAATAACAGACCCAAAACCCCGTCTTAGCGGGGTTTTTTGTAGTACAATAGATGTATATGGACAAAACAGAAGAAACAATCGCAACGCCGAATTTCATTGGTTTACTTCTAGAAGTCGAACAAGATGCCTTAGCGGCAATTGCCTCAGGAGAAAAACCCGTTGATCAACTGCGCATTGAACTTCTTGGCGGCAAAAGCGAACTGGCTAAACTCACCAAGCAAATCCGGCTCGTCCCACCAGTTGATCGGGCACAAGTGGGAACGGTACTCAATCAAGTAAAAGAAAAAATCAAAGACGCATTGGTGAAAAACCAAAAAACTTCAGTCAACACCGGGAAATCGGCAGAGGAGATTGATGTGACGGCGCCCGGCATCCTTCCGCCCGTCGGACATCTGCACATTGTCACTCAAGGGATCAATGAAATAACGAGAATTTTCGAACGCATTGGATTTACGCGGGTGCGCCACCCGGAAGTTGATTGGGACTGGTATGCGTTTGAATCGCTGAATATGCCGCCCAACCACCCAGCGCGAGACGAATGGGAAACATTTTTTATTGACTTTCCTGGAAGCCCCAGCAAAGATCATAAAAAAAAGCGCATTGTTCTAATTCCCCACACAAGCAATGGTCAAGTGCGGGAAATGGAAAAAGGGAAACTGCCGATCCGCATGATCAATATTGCCAAATGCTATCGCAGGCAATCGGATGTTTCTCATGTTCCCATGTTTCACCAGTTTGAAGGACTATATGTGGATAAAAACGTTTCTATCGCGCATCTCAAAGGAGTTCTCGATTATTTTGTGAAACAATTCTTTGGCCCCCAAAGACAAGCCCGCATCCGGCCGTTTCATTTTCAATTTACGGAACCATCGTTTGAAGTGGACATTACTTGCGGCGTGTGTTTAGGAAAAGGATGTAAACTCTGCAAAGAAGGATGGCTTGAACTGGGTGGCGCGGGCATGGTGCACCCGGTAGTTTTAAAAAATGGAGGCATTGACCCCGATGCGTACACTGGCTTTGCGTTTGGTTGGGGAGTGGAACGCACCGCGATGATGAAATCAAACACACAGCTTGATGATATTCGACTGCTTTATAGCAATGATGTGAGATTTTTGGAACAATTTTAATATGAATATTCTTATACCCGATTCCTGGCTTCGTGAATACGTAAAAACCAAAGCAACGCCAAAACAGATAAAAGAATATCTTTCGCTTTGCGGCCCATCAGTGGAACGCATTCACGAGGTGAAAGGGGAAGCAGTCTACGACGTTGAAATAACGACGAATCGACCAGACGCCATGTCTATTGCTGGCGTTGCCCGCGAGGCAGCGGCGATCCTCCCGCGGTTTGGGATAAAGGCAAAACTCGTCGGAGATCCGTATACCATCAACACGACAAAAAATTATTCCAAAGAAGGTCCAAAAAAACTTAGCATCACTACCGACGCCAAGCTCAACCCTCGCTGGACATCCATCGTCTTTGAGGGAGTCAACGTCGCGCCCTCACCGAAATGGTTAGCAGAAAAACTTGAAAAAACGAGTGTTCGATCGATTAACAATGTTGTTGATATTACAAATTATCTCATGCGTGCCTATGGACAACCAGCGCATGTATTTGATTACGATACCATAGAACCCAAAAACGGCATCCCGACGATGATCCTTCGTGCTTCCAAGAAAGGCGAAACGATAACGACCCTTGATGGAAAAACTCATACGCTTCCTGGAGATGACATTGTCATTGAAGATGGATCAGGGAGACTCATTGACCTTTGCGGCATCATGGGGGCAAAAAATTCCGCAGTGAAAGAAACTACAACAAATGTGGTTCTATTTTTACAGACCTATGATCCCATACACATCAGAAAAACCTCGATGGTCTTGGCCCATCGAACTGAAGCAGCAGGACTATTTGAAAAAGGCACTGACAGCGAGCTCGTGATGCCCACCATGATAAAAGGCATCGAACTTATGGAACAATTAACGGGCGCAAAACCAGCAAGCAAAATGTATGACCTTTATCCTAAACCATACAAATCATATGAGGTACGTTGTTTACGCAAAAAAATCGATGCGTATTTGGGAACAAAACTTTCTGACAAAATCATCAAGGAGATCCTGATATCCCTGGGATTTGCCACCAACATAACAAAAACTGAAGTGAGTGTCCTCGTCCCAAGTTTCAGGCGAGATATAGCTATCGATGTGGACATCATAGAAGAAATCGCGCGCATGTACGGCTATCATACGATAGCCACCAAATTACCAGATACTGAACCTCCGGTTGTTACTCCCGATCCAGTGTTGATATGCGAAGAAGAAATAAAAATAAGACTGAGAGATTGGGGTTTTACGGAAACGTATACCTATTCCATGATTTCCGAAAAATTGATGGAAACTTTTGGGCTAGATAAAACAAAAGCCTACAAAATAACCAATCCGCTCTCTGAAGAATGGGTCTATATGCGGCCGAATCTATTGCCAAGTATCCTTACGACTATTGAACAAAACTTACACACACAAGATGCGCTTGCACTCTTTGAACTTTCTATGATCTATCGACATCGCCACAATGATCTTCCAGAAGAAATACCCATGCTCGTCGTTGCCGGCACTGGACGCGCATTTTTTGCAGCAAAAGGTGTGGCGCAAGCGATATTTGATATATTCGGCATTGCCCTTCCCAAAACTGACAAAGCACCTCAATCTCCTTATTATGATCCCAGTCGATCTCTCGAGCTAGGAATCTACGGGACAGTGGGAGAGATCCGTGAAAATCTTCTCAATGAGCTTGGCATCAAAAAACCGGTAACTATTTTGGAATTAGATTTTTCACAACTTGCCTCTCACGCCAAAAAAGAAAAATCCTACCAACCCATTTCGAAATATCCACCGGTTGTTGAAGATATAACGCTCATCATACCAGATGGCACACATGTGGGGCCAATAATGGATGCCATCAAAACGATACATCCCCTCATTGACAAGGTGACACTGCTTGACACGTATGAAGACACGCGCACATTTCATATCACCTATCTTGATCCAAAACGAAATCTGACCAACGAAGATATTGTCCCTATCCGAGAAAAAATAGTGACGCTCATGGAGGAAAAATTCGGCGCAATGATCAAGGGGTCGGCGTAGGGGATGGAGAAGGCGTTGGAGTAGGGGAAGCATAGGGCTGATTGATGCCAATGTGTACTTCGCGCTCTGCGGTATTTCCTTTATTATCATATCCTTTTACTTTAATGGTATGATTTCCATTTCCAGACACGGTAATAGTTTCAGAAATTGACCGATCTCCTTTTTCCTTCACTTTTGTTCCATCAAGATATATCTCAATTTTATTGACTTCATTGACACTTGCTGCTTCTGCCTTCACATGAATGTCATTACTGTTGATTTGAGATGTATCGCCAGGTTCTTTAATGCTCACTGTAATTTGATCCGATCCTTGATATGTTTCCTTAGGAGGGTGATACTTTGCATCGCCTTGGCTTGCTACCCATGCATCGATACCCTCCTGCCAACGATTTTTTCCATCACCGGAGGCTGGATCTTGCTCGATAAATACGATAAATGATTTTGTGTCATACTCGCCGTTGGCAATTTCTACGGGGTTGGCGAGTTTGTTGTTATCATGCTTGGAAACTTTTATCTTTTGATAAATGGGAGAAGGGCTCGTCGGTTCGGTTCCTTTAATAAACCGCTCTTTCCGGGTGGGATTTCCCTCTGCTCCCAATCCGCCACTGAGGGCATCAACATCCACCTCTATGATATCGTCTGGTTTAGGAAATGGTTGATCTGGTTGATCGCGGGTAGCTTCTCGAATAATGCGATTCCAAATAGGAGCTGCCCCAGTGACCCCTGAGGCAAGCGAAGGATGCATCGGCGTATTATCATTATTGCCCACCCACACCCCCACGACGCGATTGGTCGTGTAGCCAATGGTCCAGTTATCCCGTTTGTCATCCGTCGTACCGGTTTTGACGGCAACGTTTCTGCCAGGAATCACTAAGTACGAACGCTCACCAAATATTTCTTTTCTCGCAGTGTTATCCGAAAGAATGTCAGAAATAAGATAGGCAATATCCGCATTGAGCACCCGACGGGCAGATGCTGGTTTATATTCATGAAGCACTCTCCCTTTTGCATCTTCGACTTTCAAAATCGCCACGGGGTCTTGCCGCAACCCTCCGGTCCCAAACACCCCAAAGGCGCTGGTTACGTCCAACAGTTTCACCTCTCCACCACCCAGGGTCAGGGATAGACCAAAGCGCTTGATGTTTTCGTTGGTGGGTTCAAGAGTCAACAATCCCATATCAAAGGCTGTTCGAAGCACATCTTTCGTACCCACCAACGCACTCACTTTTACGGCAATGACGTTAATGGAGTTAGCAAGGCCGTACCGAAGCTGTATAGGACCACGGAATTTTCCATCGTAATTTTTGGGATTGTACTCAGGCTTTGCTGGATCACCGGATGGATATTTGGTGTCTACATCTAAAAGAAGGGTTGCTGGCGTATAGCCTTTTTTAAACGCCGTCGCATAGGTAATAGGCTTGATGGCCGAGCCAGGCTGGCGAAGGCCTTGCGTTGCCACATTAAACTTAAAGCCGCTGCTATCCGTCGCGTTATAATCTTTACTGCCTACCATCGCCAAAATTTCTCCTGTTGTGGAGTCAATAACAACAGCTGCGCCGTTGGTTACTTTGAGATACTTTACATTGGCTACTTCTTCACTCACGATTGCTTGTGCTTTTTCTTGGAGCTTCCAATCTAGTGTCGTCGTCACTTTCAGCCCGCCACTTTCGACCATTTTCTCGCCAAATTTTGCAACGAGAAGTTCTTTGACGTACGCCACAAAATGGGGCGCCCGCAGGGTATTATCGTTTTTGCTAAAAGAAACGGTATCTAATTGCTTTTTTACTTCCATCTCCTGGAGTGGAGAAATGTAGCCGTCTTCCCGCATCCTACGCAACACCTGTTGGGTGCGCCACACATATGCTTTGGGATCTTTCCCAAAGGGTGAGTAGCCAGTAGGAGACTGCGGCAGACCCGCTAAAATTGCAGATTCAACAAGATTGAGCTCTTTTGCATGCTTAGAAAAATAATACTCACTTGCTGCCTCTACTCCAACTGATGTACCGCCATATGGTGCTTCATTGAGATACATTTGGAGAATTTCATCTTTGGTATATTTTCGTTCGATTTGGATAGCCAAAATTGCTTCTTTAATTTTCCGAGGGAGGGTGCGTTCCTGGGTAAGGAGTACATTTTTGACCAGCTGCTGCGTCAGCGTTGACCCTCCCTGAAAATTACGATAGAGGATTATGCTCACGAGCGCGCGGATAATACCCGGAGTCGATAATCCCGGATGTTGATAAAATTCCTTATCTTCTATGGCAATCGTGGCATCGCGAAGATATTGTGGCATATCGGCAAATGCCACCTGGATACGATTCTGATTTTCAAACACATCGTAGAGATTTTCTCCGTTCCTGTCGAGGATGACGGTGGAGAGCCCTTCTACGCGCCGCACTTTATCCGGCCTGGGCAAATCCTTGGCATACCAAACAAAAAGAATACCAGTGAATAAAACCAGAGCAAGAATGCCAACAAAAAGCACCATAGCAATGGTACTGATTAATTTAATGTTCGATTGCGGAGAACTACCATATCGCCGAGCCATCTGCCGGCGGTTGAAGATATCCAACATACTCCTATTGTAGCAAGTTAAACAAATGGATGCATCTGTGGTATAGTAAAAGGAATAAATATGGATAAAATTGAGGAATTATTAACTAGGGGAGTACAAAATATTATTCCCAGCAAGGAAAAGTTGCGGGAACTTTTGGCTAGTGGAAAAAAACTCAATGTCTACCTGGGCATTGATCCTACTGCCACTCATATTCATATTGGCAACGCAGTTCCCCTACGAAAACTGCAGGCCTTCGCAGAATTAGGACATAACGTGACATTTTTAATCGGTGATTTCACCGCGCTTATTGGCGATACATCCGATAAAGACGCGGAACGACCGGTGTTGACAAGCGAACAAATTCAGAAAAATTTCGAAACGTATAAAAGCCAGGCGGAAAAAATTTTGGATTTTAAGAAGGTCAAAGTTCACTTTAACAGCGAATGGCTCAAAAATTTATCATTTGCGGACATCATCAAGCTGACCCAGCATTTTTCTGCTGGAGACTTTGTGGGCCGCGAGCTCATCAAAAAGCGATTGGTGGAAGGGAAAAAAGTTGGACTCCATGAGCTTTTCTACCCGGTCATGCAAGGCTACGACAGTTGGTTTTTAGATACAGATATTCAACTGGGCGGCACGGATCAAACATTTAATATGCAGGCAGGAAGAGTGCTTCAGAAGGATTTACGGGGAAAAGAATCTTTTATTATCGCCAATAGATTTTTAGAAGGAACGGATGGACGGAAAATGAGTAAGTCTTGGGGAAATGCCATCTGGCTTACTGACGAACCGAATGACATGTTTGGAAAAGTCATGTCACTGAAGGACGAATTGATCATTAGTTACTTTACCCTTACGACGGATCTTCCGATGGAACACATCAACATCATAAAAAAACGTCTTGCATCCGGAGAAAATCCCATGCACATCAAAAAAGAACTCGCACACCAAATTGTGCTTGAATTACATAATACAGAAGCTGCTAATGCAGCTCGGAAAGAATTTGAATTACGATTCCAAAAAGGCGATTTGTCTCAAGTTGACCTACCGCTGATTACAGCAGCAGGGACTGTTTCCGAAACATTAACTCAAGCTGGATTAGCAGAAAGCCGATCAGAAGCCAAACGGCTCATCAATCAAAGGGCGGTAAAATGGAACAATCAACTCCTTACATCGGATACCCTTCCATCCGATCGCAAATCAGGCGATATCATTAAAGCAGGAAGAAAGGCAGCAAGGTTACAATGAACTTTTTTCGAAAACACCAGACGTTTTGGAAAGTGGTAATCGCGGTTTCGTCAGTTGCCCTTGTCGCGTCTTCTTTGATTCCGCTTCTTTCTCTTAGATAAACAGTATGGAGGGATACAAGTATCTCTCAACGTACATTCTCGCAACAGTCATTCATGATCTTACCGTGCAATTTTGCAAAGCTTTTATAGATCCCCGATCCCGTACCGTCGATCAGATGGTACAAGCTGCCAGGTCAGGAAAACAAAATATCGCGGAAGGCTACTCCATGCAAAGTCTCGAGGGGTATATTAAGCTTTTAGGAGTGGCAAAAGGATCACAAAAAGAACTCGCCATAGACTATGAAGACTACCTGCGACAACATCATTTAGAAACGTGGCCGAAAGAAAGTCCAAAAATTAGGAAGATTAGGGCTTTTCGGGCGATTTGGGTAAAACCGAATATCCCTAATACCTCCAATCTCCCAACTAATCCCGAAGTTGCTGCAAATATGATGCTCACGTTCTGCCAAATGGAGACCTTCCTTCTAGATAAACAAATCCAAGCACTCACACAAAAATTCATTAAAGAGGGAGGATTTCGAGAGAATCTTTTTCAAAAAAGAATGAACTATCGGAGACGCCCATGGAGTTGAACCTGACTACCCCGGTACAATATATTCCTCGTGTGGGGCCGGTGATGGCCGAACGGTTGAAAAAACTCGGAATTGCGACTGTTGAAGATTTACTCTGGTACGTGCCATTTCGCTACAACGACTATTCGTTAATCTCACCAATCAATAAGCTACAAGCGGGGGAAACCGTCACCATACGCGGAACCGTGGAGCGGATGAGCAACGCATTCACCAAAACCGGCAAGAAACTACAGCAAGCACGAGTCATCGATGGAAATGGAAGCATTGAGGTGATCTGGTTTAACCAACCATTTTTGACTCGCATCATTCATAAAGGAGACAGCATCAATCTTTCCGGCAAAATTGATTGGTTTGGCAATAAACTGGTCATGCAATCTCCGGAGTACGAAATTGTCAACGATGAACATGCTATTAGTCTCCATACCGGACGCTTAGTGCCTGTATATCCAGAGACTGAGGGCGTATCGTCAAAATGGTTACGCGGACGCATCGACTTTCTCATCAAACAATGTATACATCTAGTGTTCGAGTATATTCCTGACTCTATACGTGATAAATATCGCTTAATGGAAATCCAAAAATCTATTGAGTACATTCATTTTCCAATAAATAAAAATGCTGCAGAAAAGTCTCGTCATCGATTAGCTTTTGATGAACTTTTTATTGCCCTGCTTCGCTCGTACGAGCAAAAACGTCTTTGGCAAACTACACAAAAGTCCCACGTCTTCACCATACCAAAATCTGATGTCGCCTCACTCATACAACGTCTTCCGTTTTCCCTGACCAATGATCAAACTCACGCACTCGAAGAAATACTCAATGATTGTACCAAGCCTTTCCCCATGAACCGACTTCTGGAAGGAGATGTGGGATCGGGAAAAACCGTGGTTGCAGCAATTGCTATGTATGTTGCGTATCGCAATGGGTTCTGTTCCATCCTCATGGCACCAACGCAGATACTCGCCGAACAGCATTTTGCCACGGTAAAAAACTTATTTGATCCACTCGACATCGAGGTAGGACTGGTGACTGGCAGCAAAAAAACATTGGATAAGCAGGCACCAATCCTTATTGGCACCCATGCACTTCTCACTGAACCGATACCCAATATTGGATTGGTCATTGTTGATGAACAACATCGATTTGGAGTCAAACAACGAGCACAGCTGACCCAAACAAATAAAAAAACACCACATCTTCTGACGATGACAGCGACCCCCATACCACGGACCGTTGCCCGCACCATCTATGGCAACTTGGATCTTTCTGTATTGGAAACCATGCCCAAGGGAAGATCGAAAGTCAAAACATGGGTAGTGCCCAAAGAAAAACGAGAGAACGCATACGAATGGATACAACGTGAACTGCGAAAAACAGGAGGACAAGCATTCATTGTTTGCCCCCTGATCGAAGATTCGGAAACATTGCAAACCGTCAAAGCGGTAAAAAGCGAGTTTGAAAAACTTAAAGATATATTTATTGGCTTCAAACTCGGCCTGCTGCATGGCCGACTCAAACCGCAGGAAAAAACTGACGTGCTCAAAAAATTCAATCAAAAAAATATTAATATTCTCGTGGCAACACCAGTAGTCGAAGTAGGAATCGATGTACCGAATGCCATCATCATGATGATTGAAGGAAGCGAACGCTTTGGCTTGGCGCAACTGCATCAATTACGAGGAAGAGTAGGAAGAGGAGTACTCCAATCATATTGCTTACTTTTTACCGAATCGACTGAACCATCAGCAATCAAGCGGCTAAAATCATTAGAAACTCTCCATAGTGGACCAAAACTTGCCGAATTTGATCTGACCATCCGCGGTCCAGGAGAACTATTTGGTACCGTGCAGCACGGTATTCCTTTTTTTAAAATAGCAAATTTTTTTGATTACCCCTTAATTGCCCAAACACAAGAAGCCGTCGGCACAATCACCAAAACGTCCCCGGACCTTTCCCAATTTCCCCAGTTGAGAGAAAAGGTGAAAAAAGATATAATAGAAAAGTTACAAGATTAATCTATGGCTCCATTACCCAAACGAAGACATAGTACGAGACGCGGCGGCAAACGAAAAGCTGCCATCCGTTTAAAAATACAAGGATTGATCCCTTGCCCAAACTGTAGCGCCCTCAAGCGCAGTCATCGGGTATGCCCGGCATGTGGATTTTATGGCGGCAAGGCAGTGGTAATCAAAAAAGAAAAAAAGAAAACAAAGAAATGAAGACTGCTTTAGATCCACGACATCAACGGCGTATCGACCTTATGCAGCGCCTATTCACCATGAGCTTCCCTAACGCTATCTCCTCTGATCAATCCATCGCATCAATTAGAGAAAAACTTCCCGTCCTCGATGAAAAAATCAGTGCATCGGCGCCAGAATGGCCAATAGACAAGATAGCAAAAATTGACTTAGCGATCTTGCGTCTGGCAACATATGAACTAAGTACACACCAGGAACCACCAAAAGTCATCATTGATGAAGCCATCGAACTGGCAAAAGAATTTGGCAATCCCACGAGCCCACGATTTGTGAATGGTGTGTTAGGGACTATCATAAAAACCATATGACCTTTGACGAATTACAAAAACAGATCGATATCACATTTGGCGATCAAAATCTTTTATCAGAAGCATTCATCCACCGGTCCTATCTTAATGAAGCCCGAAATATCAAGGAGTCTAATGAGCGATTGGAGTTTTTAGGTGATGCAGTATTGTCTCTGCTCACGTCTCATTTTCTCTATCAAACATACCCGGAATTTCCTGAAGGCACGCTCACCAACATCCGCTCCGGTTTGGTCAAAACCACGAGCTTAGCAACCGTTGCTCAGTCACTCAACCTTGGGGAACTTCTCTTTCTAAGCCATGGAGAAGAAGAGTCCGGAGGCAGAAAAAATGCCTCGCTTCTGGCTGATACGTTCGAGGCACTGCTAGGCGCAATCTATTTAGACCAAGGGTTGGAGGTAGCGGGAAAATTTTTACAAACATACCTATTCACTAAAACCCGCGATATTGTCGAGCACAAAACATATATTGATTTTAAAAGTTTGCTCCAAGAAGTCATCCAAGAAGAATCACGCGTATCTCCTACCTACCGAGTGACAAAAAGCGAAGGACCTGACCATGCCAAGACGTTTTGGGTGGAAGTACTCTCTATGGAGCGTAAACTTGGCGAAGGCATGGGAAAATCCAAACAAGAGGCAGAACAAGCCGCCGCCGCTCAAGCACTTGAAAAAATGGGCAAAATTTGATATAATACGCCCATGGTAAAAATTAGATTAGCGCAAACCGGCACAACAAACCGTAAAACATACAGAATCATCGCCATAGAAGAAGGAAAACGCCGAGATGGAAAAGCCATCGAAATACTTGGGAACTATAATCCACTGGTTACCCCGGCAAAATTGACCGTCAAACGCGATCGAGTGGACTACTGGCGCTCTGTAGGGGCCCAACTTACGCCATCGGTAAAAAAACTTCTCCAATAATACCCATGAAAGAAACCCTTATCTATTTGTTGACCGCACTCGTTGACCACCCCCAGGATATTATTGTAGAAGAGACAACGGAAGAATCGCGTACGGTCCTCACCATTCATGCACACTCTGATGACATGGGAAGAATTATTGGCAAAAGTGGCAGAGTAATCCGTGCCATCCGGGATCTTATTAAAATCATTGCTGCCAAGCGTGATACCTACGTAGACGTGGTCCTTGCCGAGTAACATGAAGATAACGATCCTCACGCTTTTCCCCGACATGTTTGCCGGCCCTTTTGATAGTTCCATCATCAAACGCGCAAAGGAAAAAGGAATCGTTGATATTTCTTTGGTGAATATTCGCGACTTTGCCACCGATGCATATAAAACCGTCGATGACCACCCGTATGGTGGGGGAGTCGGCATGATTTTGCGCGTAGATATCGTAGATAAAGCTATAAAAAGCGTCAAAACCTCAGATGTAAGATCCAAAATAATCCTTCTCGATCCGCAAGGAGCACCGTATACACAGAAAAAAGCACGAGAATTAAGCACATTCGATCACCTTATTTTCATCTGCGGCCATTATGAAGGAGTAGATGAACGAATAAGAAGTCTTGTTGATGAAGAAATTTCTATCGGTGACTATGTCTTGACCGGTGGCGAAATCCCAGCAATGGTGATGGTTGATAGTGTGGTTCGGTTGCTTGCCGGAACACTCACCAAGCCACACGCAACGGTTGACGAATCATTTTCCCAACCTCTCTTAGAATATCCCCAGTACACAAGACCAGAAATATACAAAGACATGAAAGTCCCCGACGTTCTTGTATCCGGCAATCATAAGGAAATAGAAAAATGGAAAAACGAACAGTCACAAAAACGCACGCGTACCCGCCGACCAGACCTCCTGCAATAAAGCCTCTAGTATCTCATTCACCCCAAAAAGTGCTATAATTACGACCAATTCAAGAATCTTCTTGAAGGTACCTTGAAAATTAGTTCAGAAAGGAGAAGTGCGTTTCAGAGGTGTTCTTGCCAAGCTCGGCAAGGACAGTCGCTTTTTCGTCTCATTCGAATTTTGTAGCAGTTGTTCAGGAGATTAGAAAATGCGTACTAAACTCACGATCAGTCTTGTACTGATCCTCATCGTCACCGGTCTGTTTAGTGTCACCCCGCGCGTAGCGCACGCGAGCACAACGGTCGGACCATTCGCTGGAAGCTCGCCTGATTCGGGAACCTGCGGGAACGACTGGGCCAATGACACCTTTGATCGGTTGTTCGGAAGCACGCCATCGCATTTCACCGAAAAGTTCGAGCATGGAACCTTCGTCACCGTTGCGGGCAAAAGCCCGGGTGCTTGCGAGAATGGTGACAACGGCAACACCGTCGTCGCTGGGGTAACGGGAACCTTTAGTGGATCGTTCGTCGACGCGTCAGTGTCTGGCGCCACCCAGTTCACCCCAGGCGCCTGTACCCAGGCGACGTGTGGCACGACAGCGGGGTTTGTCCACACGGTCTACGGCCCAGGGGCATCGTACGAAGTCAATGACTTCAACTTCGACTATCATGTCTGCGACGGCCGATCCTGGCGCAATGCGTCGTCGAACCACGGTGGCAATCAAGGGGATATCGCCGGCGGTCTGCCAGCAAAAACCGGTGCCTGCGCACCTCAGGCTCAGTGGTTCAACCCTGGCGATGATCGCGTCGATCCGCGCCCCGGTGACCGACTGGCAGTATACTGCAACCCGACGGCCAAGCCGCCAAGCATTGTCGTCTATGGCATCGCTGATAATGTGCCGGATTGGCAGAAGGGCTTCTGGCTGGCCACATTCGTGAATGCCGACTTGTTGAAAGCCGGACCGAAGGGTATCACCAAGGATCTCGGCCCCGGCAACGGCACAGTTTCCATGATGCAGGATGGCAAAGGCCATTTCTACGTGGCCTGGAACGGCGGCAAATTCGGCGCCAATGGGCACGGGGATTTTTCCAAGTCCTTCACCTGCAGTTTTCCGTCCTAACCCTGCCTCGCTCTGAACTAACAACGTAGATTCTCAATAAGCAATCGTCGTTTGCGACGCAATTTTGTTGAGAGTCTACTACATAAATTAAAACCGCTCCAGTCGGAGTACCCATACGGGACTCAAGGAGCGGTTTTCATTGTTTACGGTGAAAAAGGGTCGATGTGCGGCACAGATACCACTCCCACCGGCGCAACTCCTCGAGATAAAAGTGGTAAATTACTTACTTGAGTTAAAATCGTGTCTTCTTTCTGTGTCAAAGGAACGAGCTTTTTTGTCCCAGATGCAAGAGACTTCGGAAGCGGTGCATAAAATGCATCCATGCTCATAATCGATCGGCCAACTCCAGAATTTGCAAATGAAATACTAAAATTTTTTATGCGAAGAAGTCTTCTGCTACTAGTAAGGCTGGCAAGGGTATTTCGCAGTTGTTGATACCCGCCTTCCATAGTGAGCGTGAATGGCAATAAATAGCTCCCCAGTGCCGCCTCTTCCGTAGTTTGACGCTTCGCAGCCTCCGTTGCCAGTGATCCGGGACTCGTCAGCTGCAGGCTTGAAAATATGGTATCGGTTGCCGCTCCTACTCCATCAATCGTCGAAAGAATGGTAGGAACAGATTTATCTACCGGAATAACAGAAGAAAGAAGAGACAATTGGTTAAAGAGAGTCGCCTCATCCAGACTGCCAAGGAGTGTTGCTTTTGCTCGAAGATCACTCACCTCTTGTCTCGCATCATTGATTTGATTAAACAGAGCAAATGTTTGCCGTGCTCCAGGGATAATCCCAAAAATAGTTACGATGAAACACAAAACTAACATCCCAACGGGAACAACAAATCCTTGATATGGTCGCAAAAATCGTCGAATCATCCGCATCATACGCTTTTAGTTTGGTATAAAAGAAAAAGATACGAGCATACTGCCTTCTTTGGTGAGCTGCAGCGAAACGAGTTGAGGACTACGCACACGCCTTTTGGCAACCAAATCAATAATACTACTGGTCCAACCTGCTACTTCTTCAACAGATCCTGCCTTTCCATTGAAAAACACCACTTGATGATCATCTACTGCCAAGGAAATAAGTTTTGGAGGAAGGATGACGTTCCCCACCATATCCAAAATTTGACCCCACGGTTTTTCATTTTGGATGGCGCGGTCTACCACCGGTATTCTGTCTTTCAGCGAAAAAAATAAGCTTTCTTTCTTGGCATCAGCAGCAATGACAGTAAGCAACTGTTTTTTCGTTTCTGCAAGGCTCCTCTGCTCATTGGTTAAAAAAAGAAAACTTATACCTATGAGAAACCCCACCACCAGTATCACTCCGATACCGACAAAACTCACCACGCGCAATTGCCCCATAAGCGCAATAATCTCGGGAGTGAGACTCGTTTTCGTTTTGATAAGATTGATATCGCCAGGTACGGACATAGTAAATATTCAAGGGTTTGCTCTGCGTCTTATCGCAGAGCAAGTCCAACAGCAACGGAAAATACCGGTCCTTCACCATCCAGAGCTGCAAACCGTGGATCTTTTGTTATACCCACCCAGGGATTGGCAAGTTGCGCTTCAATACCCAATGCTTGCGCCATATAGACCACTAAACCAGGGAGTTTTGCCGTCCCTCCCGACAAAAGAATAGCCTCCACCGCCGCACCTTTATTTTTTTCTTGATAAAAGGCAATTGCACGTTTAATTTCGCCGACTATCGTATCCATGATGGGTTTTGCTGCCGCAACGATTTTTCCTTCGAGCTTATCTTGTTCCAATCCGTAGGTTTTTTTGAATTCCTCCGCTTGCGCCTGCTCAAAACCCAATCCTGCAGCAAGTGCGCGAGAAAGAGCTTCCCCCCCTGCACTTATCGAACGAGTAAAAGCAATGACCCCACTACGAAGGATAGCTAAATCCGTGGTCTGTGCTCCCAATGAGACGACCATAGCAGTTTTGATCGTGGTGGCAGACCGAATAACCGCACGAGAGGCTGCAATAATTTCCGTCTCCACGCCAGCAATCGTCACATCCGCTAAATCCAAAATATTCATATAGCGCTCCAAAAGCACTTTGGGAGCGGCGACCAACAAGACTTCCATTTTATTGGTACCCGTTTCTTTGGCTTCTCGAAGCACACTAAAGTCTATATTCACTTGATCCAAAGGAAGGGGAATGTATTGTTCTGCTTCCCAGCCAATAGCAGAGGTAAGTTCATGGGTAGAAAGTTGTGGCACCTCAATAACCCGCGTAAACACTTGTGATTCGGGAAGCGCCACATTTACCGTTTTCGTTTTGGTACCGGTATCTTTGAGGAGTTTTT
>Ga0209515_10004888_pt1 | contig 17778 bp, 17 predicted proteins | sample Subgroupgradi54m_FD_187454 | JGI IMG/M metagenome (GOLD analysis project Ga0209515, IMG submission 187454) | Subsurface groundwater microbial communities from S. Glens Falls, New York, USA - GMW60B uncontaminated upgradient, 5.4 m (SPAdes)... ...
TTTCTCCAATTAGAGGGAATTAAAGAATCACACATTAAGCTTTTTTTGCGCAAAGAAAAACGATCTCTCTTGCACTCGGATGATAATTACGCCACGTTCAAAGATTGTTTATTGGAATCAGTGCGCATTGCAAGCAAAGCGGATCATCGTCTGGTGGGAACCCAACATTTGCTCTATAGTGTTTTTTTATTGGGGTTGGGCGATAAAAAGATAAAAGAGTTTTTTTCTCATATCCGGAGATCGCCTCGCCGATTAAAGACTATTCTTGAGGGTATTGTATTTAGCGATATCATGATGGGGATTCATCCAGGATGGGAGGATGGACATTTTGCGCATCAATACCAAGGAGAGGCGCATCATGCCCCGCATCACGAGCGCCATTCGGCCTCTGCGTTAAAGGGGCTTGGGATATTTTTTCACGATTTATTGGAAAGCGCGCGGCAAGGAAGTCTTGATCCTCTGGTCGGGCGGGCGAAAGAATTAGAACGCATTATTCAGATTTTGAACAGACGAACTAAGCGGAATCCTATGCTGGTGGGAGATCCTGGCGTGGGTAAGACCGCGATTGTGCATGGCCTCGCCCAAAAAATTGTCCAAGGCGATGTCCCGCCGTCACTTAGAGAGAAATCAATTTTTTCTCTCAATCTTTCGTCATTGGTTGCCGGAACAATGTTTCGCGGCGATTTTGAAGCGCGTCTGGAAGCAGTGCTAAAAGAGATACGTGGCGTGGGAGGGATTCTTTTTATTGATGAAATTCATAATATCGTGGGCGCGGGTTCAGCAATGGGGACAATGGATGCGGCAAATATTTTGAAGCCGGCCTTATCGCAAGGAGAAATTCAGGTTATCGGATCAACCACCCTCGACGAATATAAACTTTATATTGAAAATGACAAAGCGCTGGAACGTCGCTTCCAGCCGATATTTATTAATGAACCGCCATTGGACGAATCAATTCAGATCCTCCATGGCTTAAAGGAGCGGTATGAGGCGTTTCATGGCATCGTCATTGATCCGGAGGCAATTGAGCTTAGCGTGAGACTTTCTAGTCGCTATATAAAGGATCGTTTCTTGCCAGATAAAGCACTTGATGTGTTAGATGAGGCGTCGGCATTTGTGAGTATTACCAAGGGAGAGCGTAACGAGGAAAAACAGTTTGAAGTATTGCGCCGCAAGGCATTACTTTTGCGCAGGCAAAAAGAAGAAAAGCTCCACCAGCGGCTCTATGACACGGCGTTTACACTCAAAAAACAGGAAGAAGCAGTACTCAAGAAAGCGCTATTTTTAGAAGAGCAATCGCGTTCAGAAAAACGTCCCGCGATTCTTACACAAAAAGATGTAAAGCACGCGATAACCATTATGACCGGCATCCCAATCGAAGAACTTACGATTGCCGAAAATAAATGGCTTGAAGGTTTAGAGAAAGATCTTTCGGCCTCTGTCGTTGGGCAGAAAGAAGCAATTTCCTTATTGGCAAATAGTGTGCGCCGCGCGCGCGCAGGACTCAACGCACGAAATCGCCCTCTGGGCTCGTTTATTTTTATCGGGCCCTCCGGCGTGGGCAAAACCGAGCTTGCCCGCGTATTGGCGCGTCGCATGTTTGGGCAAGGATCGTTCATTAAACTTGATATGTCTGAATTTAGCGAGCCCCACAATATTTCGCGTCTTATCGGCGCTCCGGCAGGATATGTTGGCTATGGAAAGGGCGGGGAACTTACCGAGAAGGTGCGGCGCAATCCCCACAGCATTGTGCTTTTTGACGAAATAGAAAAAGCTCATCCGCAGTTATTTAATATCCTCCTGCAGATTTTAGAAGACGGGAGACTTACGGACGCGTCAGGACTGGAGGTTGATTTTAAGAATACGATTATTATTTTGACGTCTAATTTAGGAACAGAAATGTTTTATGACTCTCGGGCGGCGATTGGATTTGCTCAAGCGGGGGAGGACGAAGGATTTGCATATGACGCAATCAAAAAAGAATCAATGCGGGCGCTTTCGGCGCATATGCGTCCGGAATTTTTGAACCGTATAGATGAAATTATCGTATTCCACCCCCTCACGCCAAAGGACATTAAGGCCATCGCCCTCCTGCGCATTCAGCAGCTCGTTGCTCAATTAAAGGAAGAGAAGGGGATTACCTTAAAATATGGGACCCCCCTTATTTCTTGGCTTGCAAAGAGAGCTTTTAGCGCAAAACAGGGCGCGCGGTTGGTGCAAAGAACGATTGAACGGGAAGTGAACGATCTTTTGGCAAAGCACATTATTAGCGGAAAACTCTCTTCGCGTAAATTGATAACAGCTTCCCTTGTCCAAGATCAGATTAGTTTTAAGTGATGTGCGCGGCGCTCGCGTAAGAGCAAGTCACGCAAGGGTAACTTAATAATAATTATGTTGTGGTTCTCAAAGAAACTTTCTTCTCATTCCCGTTTAGGCATTGATATAGGGACAACTTCAATTCGAGTCGTAAAGATTCGAAAATATTCAACTCCTCAACTCGTGGATGGTAAAGAGAAAATTGGCGAATTGCAAAACTATGGCGAAGTGCTGAATCGGGGCTTACTTCCTTCATCGCCTGGAGAGAAAATGACTAATCAAAGGCAACTATTTTCAGAATCCGAAGTGGTGCGCTCGATAAAGCTTCTTTTGTCTTATTTAGAAGAAACTGAAAAAGAGGTAGTGATGGCAATTCCGATGTATTCGGTATTTGTTGATCAGTTGAAATTACCGGCGATGTCTTTTGAGGAGATTCCTTCTGCGATAGAATTTGAGGCGCGGGGACATATCCCTGTCCCTATAGAAGATGTAAAATTGGCATGGCAGATTATCGGCGAAGACAGGCCGCAGGGAAATTCATCAGACCTTGTGGCAAGGAGAATTCTTTTAATCGCGGTGCCCAAAGAAACTATTTTTATGTATGAAGGGATTGCAAAACAGCTTGGGTTAAGTCTCAAGTCCTTAGAGATAGAATCAGCAAGCATTATACGGGCATTAAATCTTACGTCTCAAGGAGTATTTGTGCTATTGGATATTGGCGGACGGAATACCAATATTTCATTGATTAGAAACGGATTTTTGGCGCTCTCTCATCATATTGAAATTTCCGGAGAAGAAATAACCAAAAGCATTGCCCGCGGATTAGGAATTTCCATGAACCGCGCGCAAGAGTTTAAGGAAAAAGAAGGACTTACTATGGCAGGGCGCAATCCCGAGTTAGCTAATTTGCTTTACCCTATAATAGACAGAATTGTGGATGAAGTGAAGCGAACCCTCGGAGTGGTTCCCGAAGAGGAAATCAAGAAGCTCATATTAGTAGGCGGGTCGTCAAGTCTTCTGGGTTTGCGGGAATATATTCATGAGCGTTTAGTTGTTCCTATTGACATAGCAGACCCGTGGGCTAAAATAGATTATAATCCCGCGCTTGAAAATAAATTACATTCCCACGGATTAAAGTTTACCGTCGCAGTGGGCCTTGCCCTTTCATAGGTTAAAAATTATTTAAGAACGAAGCATGATTGAATCAATAAATTTTATTTCTCAACAAAATATCCCGCGTCGTTCTTTTTTGAAAAAACTTACGCTCCTCACGCGTATAAGCATCATTTTTTTGGCCGCGGTTGTAATAGCGGGTATTGGCGCAAAGATAATTACTATTTTTTTCAACTCACAAATACAGAATATCACAAAAGAAACGCAGGCTCTAAATGCCCAACGCTCGCTGGCCATAGAAGATGGGATTCTTCAAATGCCAACGCGCATAAGGATATTTCAAGACTCAATAAGAAGTCATTTTTATCCCACGACGATTTTTAAGTTTTTTCGCGAAAATACACTCAAGGGAGTTTCAATTGGATCAGTAAGTTTTTCTAAAGAAAATGGATTTTTAAGTTTTTCAGGTCGAGCTGATGATTTTGCTACGGTTGCGAGCCAGTTGGTTTTTCTACGCTCAAAGACCAATGTGAGCGGCGTGAAAATAGGATCGCTTCGGGCTTCGGAAAACGGTCAAGTGGAATTTAAAATTGATCTTATCTTAGCAGATTCATACATTAAAATCCTTTAAATAATAGTTTTTTTCGTTTTTTATGCTTCAACGTCAAAGATTAGTGAGTTTCCTTATTTTCCTTATCGGTGTTTCCCTCCTCTACTTTACGTTTTGGGACTTTTTTGGCGAAACCATGAATGCGTATCAAGCATTCCAGAAGGCAAATACCGAGCGACAGAATGTCCAGATGTTAGTGAGCAAAGCGCCTGATTTCAAAAAACAATTCGAAGATTTATCTAATCGCGCCAAAATTGTCTTTCAGGCAGTTCCGGGAAATTTCGACAGCTCGCTTTATATTGTAACGCTTCAGAATATCGTTTCAAAGAGCGGTTTGATAATGAAATCTATCGCAATCAATAATCCGGACGACAAAGGCGTGGTGATGTTATCTAGCGATGTAGTAGGGAGCATTGTTTCCTATGAGCGTGTGTTAGATGTGATACAAAAAGCATTGCCGATTTTTGAAGTAACGCAGTTGAGCTTTAAACCAAGTAAAGCATTACAAACATTCAGTTTAGTATTAGCAACATATATAAATCCTTTGTCTTTGCAAGGCGGAGGAAAGCTTGATACTGCGACAGATAAGCTTAAGGCAATCCAAGACGCGTTGAAAGTGAGTATTCAAGGGCTTCAGGACGATTCATTAAAATCATTTAGAGTAAATGGCGATATTCCCGTTAGTGTTCCTGATGCCTCTCGCGTGGGGAGAGATGAACCTTTTGATGCATATTAAGCATCTGCGTTCTCTCGCCCGGATAAATGATAGCGATGACTATATTAACAAAATTAAGAGAAAAAAATCTTATCTCCGAAGATCAATTCAAAGAACTCCAAAATTTCGATGATAGACAAGCACTCGTCATTTTACAGCAAAAGAAATTATTGAAATCTGATGACATCCTAAAGATTCGAAGTGAAATAACAGGTTTCCCTCTCATCGCAATTCCCCAGGATTTCGTGTTGCCCCCTGATCTGTTGAAAATTTTTTCCGAGCAGTTGATAGTACGTTATAAAACAGTTCCTTTTGCCAAAGAGGGAGATGAAATTTCAATAGCATTGGTGGAGCCCGAGAGTGTTGAAATTCAGCGAGCGCTTGAATTTATGGCAATTTCTGAAAAGTTGAGATTCAAAAAATTTATTATCTCCCAAGAAGATTTTGAAAGAATATTGCATCATTCCACAAATCTGGAATATGAGATGAAAGAGGCGCTTGAGAGATTAGATGAGAAGAAAACAGATAGTCCTTTGCAAAAACGCGAATCAACAGATGAAGAGATTGCGTTACAACGCCTCGCCCAGCAGGCGCCTATTACGCAAATGGTAGATGTCATTCTTCGATATGGCGTTGATGGGGGAGCTTCTGATATTCATATTGAGCCGCTTTCCCATGAGTTGCGGGTGCGCTATCGTCTTGATGGGGAATTAAAATCGAGTTTGTCGTTACCAAGAGATATTATTCCGGCAATGATAAGCCGGATTAAAATTTTAGCGAAGTTGCGCGTTGATCAGTCAAGAATTCCTCAAGGGGGGAGGATTCACATGGTATTTGGCGTTCGCCCTATTGATTTTCGGGTGAGCACGTTTCCTACAGTAGAAGGCGAGAAAGTAGTGTTGCGTATTTTAGATCCGACCAAGGGCATAGTAAACTTAGAGGCGCTTGGTTTGCAATACAAAGTTCTCGAGGATGTGAGAGATTTTATGAAAAAACCTTTTGGCGCGATGCTTATTTCAGGGCCCACCGGATCAGGCAAGAGCACCACAATGTATTCCATTTTGAATGCACTGAATCGCGAATCCGTCAATATTATTACCCTTGAGGATCCTGTGGAATATTATCTTGCCGGGATAAACCAGTCTCAAGTTCAACCCGAAATTAACTATACATTTGCCTCCGGATTAAGAGAAGTATTGCGACAAGACCCCAACATTATCATGGTAGGCGAGGTGCGCGATAAGGAAACAGCGACATTGCTCACTCACGCCGCGCTCACCGGACATTTGGTTCTCTCAACAGTTCATACTAATGACGCCATAGGTATTATCCCGCGACTCCTTGATATGGGCGTTGAGGCGTTCCTTATTCCCGCCGCGCTTCGATTAGCAGTTGCCCAGCGATTGATACCAAAACTTTGCCAGGAATGCAAAGTCGCGTACGATATGCCGGCCCATATTCGTTCTATGATAGAACATGAATTAGGATTCATCACGCACAAAATGTCTGAAGCTCAAGAAATACTGAAAAATTTATCCCATATAAAATTGTATAAATCGCCAGGCTGTTCTAATTGTGGAAAACTTGGGGTAAAGGGGAGATTGGGCGTATATGAAACACTCGTCGTCGAGCCAGAATTGGAGAAAGCCGTTGTTAAGGATCCAAGCGAATCAAATTTTCGCAAAATCGCACAAGATCAAGGAATGATAACGATGCGTCAGGACGGTATTTTTAAGGCTATAAAGGGGCTGTTGAGTATTGAAGGAGTAATGGCGTCAACGTCCCCTTCATTCCCCACATGAATTACGACTTGCGCAGTTGGCACATTTCTTCGTCATTCTCTGCGGCGCTCGCTCATGTATGTTTTACATACACTCGCTTCGCTCCCCTGCCTGCCGGCAGGCAGGTCGATTTCTCCTCGAACTGCACTCAACTGCGGAAGTCGTGAATAATGTCCATTTTTAATCTATCGTATGGAACCAAACCAAGACATAATAGAAAATCCAGAAAAAAAGAAGCGCATATTACTCATTGAGGACGATTCATTCATTTCCCAACTGTACGCGCTTAAATTTAGCAAAACGCCTTACGAATTAATTTTAGCAAGGGATGGGGCTGAAGGATTGGCATTAAGCAAAGATCAAAAACCAGACCTTATTTTATTAGATGTTATTTTACCCAAAGAGAATGGATTTAGCGTCTTAGAGAGTTTTAAGAACGACGAAGCCACGAAGAATATTCCCGTTATTTTACTCACCAATCTTGGCCAGCAGGAGAATATTCAAAAGGGGATGAATTTGGGCGCCGCTGATTATGTTATTAAGGCACACCATACGCCCCAAGAAGTCATCGAGAAGGTGGAACCATTTCTTAGGTGATTCTCCCTCAAAGAAAAAAATAAACAAGTTTATTTTTGACGAGGCTTCGCCTCTAGATTGCTTTGCAATTACGCCCAGCTGAGCTGGGCTACAAAAATGACCGAACAGCAAAAATTAAATTTAGGGAATCTTTTTGAAACTACTGCGGCCCAAGCGGCTTCCGACCTTCATTTAGTTGCCGGGAGACACCCCACTATTCGTTTGGATGGCTCGCTTGCGCCACTCATCAAAGAACCTTTTCTCACGCCAAAAGATACCGAGGAATACGCATTCTTCCTTATGAGCGAAACACAAAGAGCTCGTTTCTTGGAGCGCGGCGAACTGGATTTTTCATATACGTTTCGAGATAAAGCGCGTTTCCGGATAAATATTTACCGCGAGCGCGGATTTTTCGCTGTCGCGGCTCGATTTATCCCCACCCGCATTAAGACATTGGCAGAACTTAATTTACCCTTAACACTTGAGCGCTTCACTCGATATTCGCAAGGGCTTTTTTTAATCGTGGGGCCAACCGGACACGGAAAATCATCCACACTCGCCGCGCTTATTGATATCATTAACCATACATATAACGTCCATGTCATTACTATTGAAGACCCCATTGAATATTTATTTGTTCCTGATAGAGCAATTGTTACCCAGCGAGAAGTATTTGAGGATACAAAAAATTTTTCCTCTGCGCTCGTTCATTCGCTCCGCCAGGATCCGGACGTGATTATGGTGGGCGAAATGCGCGATCCAGAAACCATCGCGACGGCGATAACCGCCGCAGAGACAGGCCACCTTGTATTTGCTACGCTTCATACCAATTCTGCGGCCCAAACCATAGATAGAATTATAGATAGCTTCCCTGCTTTCCAGCAAAACCAGATAAGGGCCCAATTGGCAAATATTCTTTTGGGCGTACTTTCCCAACGACTTGTGCCTTCTGCGCGCGAGGGGAGACTCCCTGTAATGGAATTGATGATTGCCAACCACGCGATACGTAATTTAATACGAGAGAATAAGAGTCACCAAATTGATATGACCATAGCAACCAGTTATAGCGAGGGTATGATAAGTTTGAATCGTTCGCTTGTTGCATTAGTTAAAAAAGGCGATATTTCTCTTTCAACCGCGCAGATGTATTCAATGGATGAACAGGCAATGGAAAAGTTATTAGAAGAATAAAGTAGTTACTTGGTGAGACAAGGGCGAAAGCCCGAAGCCGAGCTTAGTAACAGCTTTACCCCGCCCTCTATGCACTATGTATACGTCCTTCAAAGAAAAGATGGGAATTTATACATTGGCTACTCGCATAATTTAAGGCGGAGGATAATGGAACATCAGAGAGAAAATGAGAGCTTGCTACTCTACTATGAAGCGTATTTATCGGAACAGCTCGCAAGAGATCGGGAAAGAAAGCTTAAGTATTATGGAAGCGCCTTGCGAGCGTTAAAGAAAAGGTTAGGGGCTTAGAGGGCGGGGTGTAATTGTCCGTAAGTTCATCTCGCCTACGGCTCGTTCACTAACGGACACTAACATGCAGTTCAATTATAAAGCGCGAACAAAAGAAGGAAAACTCCAGGGAGGGGTTATCGAAGCGGCGTCTCGTCAGAGCGCTCTTGAGGTTCTCCAACGCCATCAATTAACGGCTCTTTCGCTTGATGCCGTCAAGTCCGGATTTTCTTTTTCCTATGATATCAAAGTTTTTTCCGGGGTAGGCAGGAAGGATTTGGTAGGATTTTTCCGATCCTTTTCCTCTCTTTTTGAAGCAGGCGTGCCCATTGTCGAAGGGTTGCGGATTTTAGCCGATCAAACAGAAAATAAAAATTTTCGCGTGATTATCATTGATGTTGTTGATAAAGTTGATGGAGGCATGAAGCTTTCCCAGGCGATTAGCCATTACCCGAATATTTTTTCGGAGTTCCACATTAACATGATAAAAGCAGGGGAGTCGTCAGGCGCGTTGCAAAAAACTCTTCTTTATTTGGCAGATTACACCGAACGGGAATATCAATTGCGCGCGAATGTCCGCAACGCAATGCTTTACCCCGCATTTATTATTACCGTATTTATTACCGTATTTTTTATTATGATGGTATTTGTGGTGCCTCGCCTTGCCGTTATTCTTGGCCAATTAGTGGGAAAAGATAAATTGCCGTTTATTACCCGCGCGCTTTTAGCGGTAAGTAAATTTACAAATGATTGGATTATTGCTATAGTGTTATTGTTAGTAGGCGGAATAGGATTTGCGGTTTACTATCTCAAAACGCCGCAAGGAAAAGAATGGTGGGATGATTTTCAGCTTCGTGTCCCTATATTCAAGAATATCTTTCGCCAAATTTATCAAACGCGTTTTGCAGATAATCTTTCCACCCTTATCGCCGGGGGCATTCCTATTATTGAAGCGATAGCGATTACGGCAAATATTGTGAATAACAAAACATACCAGCGCTTGATATACAAAATAGGCGAGGAAGTAAAGGCCGGGAATAGCATCGAGAGCGTGGTGAGATTCCACGAAGAATTTTCTCCCTTTCTTGTGCAGATGATAGCAGTAGGCGAGCGTTCCGGGAAACTTGAGGACTCGCTGGCAAAGGTTGCGGGATTTTTTCAAAAGGAAGTGGATAGGTCAGTCGCGGGTTTAACCACGCTCATTGAGCCCTTGCTTATTGTGGTGATGGGAGTAGGTGTTGGATTTTTAGTCGCGTCCATTATGATTCCTATTTATAGCGTGATTAGTGGAGGGCTGGGATCGTAACACACGCGACTTACGCAGTTGGCGTCCTTCTTCGTCGAAATCTGCGGCGCTCCTCAACGTAGCATTCACTACGTCTCGTTCGCTCCCCTGCCTACCGGCAGGCAGGTCGATTTCTCCTCGAATTACACTCAACTGCGTAAGTCTTATACAAATGAAAAATTCAAAGCGCAAAATTCAATACGCAAAAGTCAAAATTTTTGACTTTTGCGTATTGAATTTTGAATTATATATGAAAGGGGGTGAGAACAGATGAAAAAAGCTTTTACGCTTATTGAATTATTGATAGTTATCGCAATTATCGGTATTTTGGCGGCAATTCTGTTTGTAAGTATCGGACAATCTCCTTTGCAAGGTTCGCGCGACGCAAAGCGTGTGTCTGATTTGCAGTCATTCCGCACCGCATTGTCTTTATACTACGCAGATAACGGGAGATACCCTGTTGCTTCAACCGAAGTCGCTGATGGTACTGCTGGAAACTGCGTAATTGGCGTACTTTGTCCCATAGTACCCAAATACACCACCTCCTTACCAAGAGATCCTCTCTTTGATGATCAAAATACGACATGCATAACCCCTTTACCGTCAGTAGCCACAGGTGTATTTAATGCCAGCACAGCCGCAACCGTTATCTATGCGCCTATGCCTAAAGCAACTGGTGCGCCAGATCGTTTCGGTTATACGTATGCGACCGTAGCAGGACAACAGGCATATCTTCTAAAAGCATGTTTAGAGAATCAAAGTTATAGCGCACTAGCAAGCGACTGTGATGATACTAGTCTTGCTGTATTACCGTGTACAGCTACTAAAGGTCCTGCTGATGCTACTCATCCAAACGAAAGGATTTACGAACTCCATTCATAAAAGTGTTTTGATTAAGTTTTTTAAGCCCCGCCCATCCCGGATGGGCGGGGCATGTAACGAGAGTTTTTTTAGATGAAAAAAGGATTTACGTTCGTTGAATTATTGATAGTTATCGCGATTATCGGTGTTTTGGCATCTATTTTATTTATTACCTTGGGACAGGGGCCGCTCCAAAGCGCCCGCGACACAAAGCGTATTTCTGATTTAAAAGAGTTGCAAAGCGCGCTCAATCTTTATTATTCCACGAATAGTTCGTACCCAGACCTTTCGGGGCTCGTTGCCGCATTAGTTCCGACATTTATTTCGGCCTTGCCTTTAGACCCCCGAGATAAACAGAGCGGAGCCGGAACGTGCGCCGGATATACGCCTAATTTCCCTAGCACAGGATATGCGGCAGATGAACTTGGCTATCGTTACGAGGCGGGGACCAATAATCAAGGATATGTCCTCAAGGCATGCTTGGAAGATAAGGCAAGTCAAGCTCTTTTGAGTGATTGCGATGATATAAATCTTGATCCTCCTTGCACCCTTGATACAAGCGCCTTGCCTCCTGTTAATATCTACGATGTTCATTCTTAGTCAATGGATTTTTGGCATTATTATATTTTTTACGGGGTTGGCGGTAGGAAGTTTTTTGAATGTTATCGCACTCCGAAACCCGTTGAGAAAGAGGGCACAAGGCGCAAGCGCGCTAAAGGGAAGATCATTTTGCCTGACCTGCTATAACACATTGGCATGGTATGATTTATTGCCCCTCGCAAGCTTTCTTTATCTTAAGGGGAGATGTCGCTCTTGCAGTGCACGCATTTCTTGGCAATATCCGTTAGTTGAAATAGTAACAGGCGGGGTTTTTTTATTACTTTTTTTGGAACTGTCTCACTCTTTGGCTGACTTTTTTTGGTGGTTGATATTAAGCGCGCTCTTTTTGTTAGTTGCGATTTTTGATTTACTCTATAAACGCATTCCCACCAATCTTTTATTAGTTACTCTATGCGCGGGCCTCCTCTTTGTCGGTTTGCCGTTTGCTACCATAAAAATTTTTTCATTTCATCCTCTTTGGCAATTATCTCAAGAAATACCGACCTTATTTTTTTCCGGAATTATGAACGGCGGATTCATTCTCTTTTTGGTGGTAGTTACTAAAGAGCATGGCATGGGAATGGGGGATGTTCCCATCGCTTTTTTACAAGGGTTGCTTTTAGGTTATCCCAAGGGTTTGATTGCTCTATTTTTGTCGTTTATTATAGGTTCAATTGTTGGCATTATCCTTATAGCGCTTGGCAAGGCAGGATTAAAAAGTCAAGTTGCGTTTGCGCCATTCCTCATTATCTCACTTTTTATCGTAAAATTTTTGGCATTATCTCCATAAACCACTTCCTACTTTTAGTAGTAAGTATGAAAGTGGTTTGTTTTCTCCGTCGCCGAGAGTACCCTCGGCGACTCCAAAAATGAAATCATTCACATTAGTAGAAATGCTTATCACGCTGGCTATTATTGGTATTCTCTCGGCGGCCATATTCGCTCTGCCCAATTATACTCGTCAGGAATATGATCTCATAAATACCGCGCAACGCGTCGCAGGAGATATCCAGCGCACTCAAGGACTCGCGCTTGCCACCGCGACATTTAAGGGAAATGCGGCTGAAGGAGGATGGGGCATATATATAGAGCCCACCCTCGCACAACCCTGTTACGTTATTTTCCAAGATGTTACCAAGGACCATTCTTATAATGGCCCAATAGGGGCTGACCTTTGCGATCAAACGAAAACCGGATTAGAAATTTCAGAACGACTATACTTGCCGCCAAATGTGAGGTTTGACCCGTTGACCTATACTGGCGGCACTGGTTCATTAACGCTGGTGTTCGTCCCTCCTCATCCTGACACATTTCTTAATGGCAATGTCGCTGATTGGGTTTCCAATGTGAAAGCAAGCTCAATAGCGGATACGATTAGTATAGTTCTAAGGCTTTCTTCGGGAGAAACTAAGTCCATTAAGGTCAATGCCTTGGGAATTGTAGAAGTGCAATAAGCATTCTTCTCCATTAAAGATTTATGCATGAAGGGATTTTCTTTTATTGAAATTATGATAAGCGTGGGCATTGCCGCCGTGGTATTGGTGAGTCTTTTTGAACTTACTTCAAAGAATCTTACCGCGGCAGAGCTTTTGAAGCGGCGTTTTATCGGGGCAAATTTAGCCCAAGAAGGAATCGAGATTGTGGCTAATATCCGATCAAATAATTGGTTGAAATATCCTGGAGTTGTCCAGGCTGATTTGAATGCGGATGGCACATTGCGCAAATGGCGGGGAGAGACGCAACCTCCTTGCTCTCCGGGAACCGATGATTGTTTAGCGAATGGAAATTATATCGCAAACTATAATAGCGCTACGCAACTCACTCCATTTAATCCCATCCTGCCGCTTTCAAGTTGTCCGGGAACCAATGATTGTTTAGTGATTGACAGCACAGGATATTATTGCCATCAATTTGCGCCAGGATGCGCCGCGGGGACAACAATTTTTACTCCTTACCATCGAGTCATTACTATATCAACTCCGTCGGGAACCCCGGGTACGCATGAAATGATAGTAGTATCAACAGTTTCATGGGTGTATAATGGCGATCCTTACTCGGTAAGTATTGAGGAAAGATTATATAATTGGAAGTGACGTAGTTACTTAATGAGACAAGGGCGAAGCCCGCGGACGAATTTAGTAACAGCTTCACCCCGCCCTCTAAGCTAAAAGGAGATTCTATAGCATAGAGGGCGGGGTCTAAGAAATCGTAAAAACTCACTTCATTCGTTAACGTTTTCTAAGATGAAATCTTTTACTCTTATTGAACTTAGCATTGGCCTGGCGATATTTGGATTTATATTGTTTTTTTTGGGTTCGCTTCTTTCGAGCGTTACCTCAACGGAATTTCGTACCATCGCAGTACAAAGATTAGCGAGCCAAACGCGTACCGCCTTAGAGGTTTTGGGGCGTGAAGTACGCTTAGCCCAGAAGAATGCGGGTGCATGCGCTTCGCCAGGGCAAAGCTTTGATATTGTTTCATCAGTCAATCCATCCTTACTCACGTTCAAATTTAAGGACTTTGACGGACGATGCATCGCCTATATTTATCATCTTCCCACAGGTTCCGGGGCTTCCCGCACAAACGGATTTATAAATAAACAAATTGACAATAGCCCAGAAATTCTTTTTTTGGGCACACAGGCGCTTGATAATGGCATAAATGTAGCGAAGTTTTTGGTTGCTTCTCTTCCGGGAGTCCCCCAGTCAAGGATTACATTAACCGCAGATGTCCAAACAAATGATCCCACGACAACGGGAAATATCCTTGATTTTTATTTACAAACAACGCTATCTCAACGCGGGCTTCTTTAACATGTATTACTTCTTCCCTAAACAATTCACACAATATACAAAACCCAGTCATTCTTCCGCGCAGGGTATTTCGCTTTTTTTCACTCTTCTTGTTGTTTCTATTGCGCTTGCCAGCGCGTTAGGGTTAGTGAATATTTTTATCTCTTCTCTTTCTGTATCAACGAGCATTCATTTTTCCACCATTGCCTTTTATGCCGCGGATTCAGGCCTTGAAGGGGCATTATTCCAAGACAGAAACACTGCTAATGGTTTGCTCGATGGATTTATTTGTAATCAGTCAACCCCTCCGGACCAAGATACCTGCCTTAGTAATTTAACCAACAACGCGGTCTATACCTATACAGTAACAGGTGATACGCCCAATAGGAAAATTGTTTCGCAGGGAAGCTATCAGGGTATACAACGGTCAGTTGAAATACATTACTAATGCCATGAAACGATCTTACGCAAAGGCGCGCATTATTTCTTTAAGAAAAATAATCAACCACCATCGTTATCTTTACCATGTATTGAATCGCGAAGAAATCTCCTCTCACGCGCTTGATTCTCTCAAGCACGAGCTTAAAACGTTAGAGGATGCATATCCGGAATTCGTGACGCCTGACTCACCTACCCAACGGGTTGAGGGAAAGCCCTTAGAAAAATTTTTGAAGGTGAGGCATAGGGTTACGCAATGGTCGCTTGAAGATGTGTTCTCAAAAGAGGAATTCAGCGAATGGGAAAAGCGATTAAAACGCCTCGCGCCAGAGGCGGATTTTGATTATGTGGGGGAACTTAAAATTGACGGCCTTCACATTGTATTAACCTATGAAAAAGGCATTCTTGCGAGCGGCGCCACGCGAGGGGACGGAGAGGTGGGCGAGGATGTAACACAGAATCTTAAAACAATTGAAGCGATTCCCTTAGAGCTTACCCTCCCCATTGATTGCGTGGTCGAGGGCGAGGTGTATATGCAAAAGCATGTGTTTGATGAGTTAAATGACGAACGCGAAAAAACAGGCGAGGCGTTTTTTGCAAACCCGAGAAATGCCGCGGCCGGGGCGATTCGTCAGCTTGATCCGTCAATAACGCGATCGCGCAGATTAGACTGTTTCATTTACGAATTTTCTTGGCCAGAGGAGCGCATACCTCTCACGCAAAAAGAAGAATTAGAATTTTTGCGCACGCTTGGCTTTAAGGTAAATCAGCGCTGGGAATATTTGAAGAATGGCGCCAAAGTTGAAGCATTTTGGGAGAAATGGGAGAACGCTCGAGGCAAAGAAGATTATTGGATTGACGGGGTGGTTGTGAAGGTAAACCAACGTTCATTGCAAGAAAAATTGGGATATACGGGAAAGGCGCCGCGTTTTGCGCTCGCATTTAAATTTTCGCCAGACCTTGCAACAACGATTATTGAACATGTTTCTCCCTCGTTAGGGAGGACAGGAAAGATAACCCCCATCGCGTTTCTCAAACCCGTTATTATTAAAGGCACGACTGTATCGCGCGCTTCGCTTCATAATTATGATGAAATAGCGCGTTTGGGTGTAAGGGAAGGGGATACGGTGATTGTTTCAAAGGCGGGCGACGTTATCCCAAAGGTTATTAAGGTGTTGACTGAATTGCGTCCCAAGGGCGCCAAAGAAATTTTCCCTCCCCGCTCATGCCCTGAATGTCGCGGCCCGCTGAAAAAAGAGCAAGGCCAAGTTGATTACTTTTGCGTGAATCCCGCGTGCGTTCGCTTGCGCGCAAAAAAAATTATTCACTTTTTTTCCAAGCAGGGACTAGACGCAAAAGGTCTTGGCGAAAAGATTATTCTGCGGCTCATTGACCAGGGATTGGTGAGCGACGTGATAGACGTGTTCAGGTTAAAAGAATCCGATATTTCAAGCTTGGAGCGATTCGGGGAGAAATCCGCGCAAAATTTTTTCAACACCGTGCAGGCGGCTAAAAAAATCCCTTTGTGGCGATTTTTCTGCGCGCTGGGCATTTTGAATGTAGGGCGTGAGGGCGCGCGTTGGATTGATAAATGGTTTGTAGAAAAATTCGGCGTTATCCGTACGCCAGAGGAACTTTTGCGCGCGTGGGCAAATTCTGCCGAGGGCATGTTTGAAGAAATTCCGGGCATAGGGCCAAAAGCAGGAGGCCAGTTACATAAATTCATCAAAAAAAAGAGCAACCAAACATTTTTCAAAGAACTTTCGGGCGTTGGGATGTCTTTTGTTTCTTTGCCCCGCAAGAGCACACGCGCACTTGCGGGCAAAACGTTTGTATTTACTGGTTTACTTGAGGCCATGAGTCGCAAGGAAGCGCAAGAGAAAGTCATCGCCCTGGATGCCGAGGTAAGCGAGAACGTGTCAAAAAATGTAGATTATGTCGTTTTGGGCAAAGATCCCGGACAGAAACGCGATCACGCTCAAGCCCTTGGCATACCTATCCTTACCCAAAAAGAATTTCTTGCGCTCGTTGCGAAAAAAGGTTAGGTTTGATACACTCATATAATATGGCAGAGATTACTTTATCAGAAGTTAAACAATTAGCCCGTCTTTCGCGTATCGCCTTATCAGGTCAAGAGTCAAAAGCGATTAAAAAAGATTTAGGCAGTATTTTGGCCTATATTGATAGGTTGCAACGGGCGGCATTGGAGGGTGTCAAACCCGTGAGCCATATTTCTGGGATAGTCAATGAAGGCCGCGCTGATGAGGAAAAAGAAACGCTCGCATCTTCAGAAAAGATGATAGGCGCGTTCCTAAAAAAGAAAGGGCGTCATGCGTGCGTGCCACGCATTCTTCACCATGATTAAAGAATTTCGTCAGAATGTGAACGATGGCAAGGCAAGCGCACGCGAGATTGCCTCTCAATACCTCAAGAATGCCAAAGCACTCAACAAGGAATATAATTCGTTTATAAGTTTTTGCGATGCGTTAGCGCTCGAAGATGCCACGCGTATTGATAAAAAAGTCAAGGACAAAAAACCGCTGGGCAAGCTCGCGGGCGTTCCTGTTGCGATAAAAGATAATATGCTGGTAAAGGATTTTTGCGCAACCGCAGGGTCAAAAATGTTGGCGCATTATATCGCAAGTTTTGACGCGGATGTGGTGAAATTTTTACGCGCGCAAGACGCGCTCATCATTGGTAAAACAAATATGGACGAGTTTGCGATGGGCTCTTCATCTGAAACATCATATTTTGGCCCGGTAAAAAATAATGTGGGGAAAAATTTAGTCCCGGGCGGGTCGTCAGGCGGGTCCGCAGTCGCGGTTGCATCTGGCCAAGTTATTGCGGCGTTGGGGTCTGACACCGGCGGCTCTATTCGCCAGCCCGCAAGTTTTACCGGAACAGTGGGGTTAAAGCCCACGTATGGCCGCGTATCGCGATCCGGCCTTATTGCCATGGCATCATCGTTAGACCAGATTGGGACGTTCACGACAAGCGTTGAAGATTGCGCGCTCTTGTTGGAGATTATAAGTCAAGATACGGATTTTGACGCCACGTATGCCAGAAAAGATTTTCACTGGCCTTTAATTGCCCCAAAAGAAATCCGAAAGCATATAAAAAATCTTCGCATAGGCGTGCCAGATGAATTTTTTGGCGAAGGCCTTGATCCAGATATTGCGCGCGCGGTTCGCCACGCATTGGAAATGCTTGAACGCGCCGGCGCACACATTATT
>Ga0209515_10004889_pt1 | contig 17778 bp, 15 predicted proteins | sample Subgroupgradi54m_FD_187454 | JGI IMG/M metagenome (GOLD analysis project Ga0209515, IMG submission 187454) | Subsurface groundwater microbial communities from S. Glens Falls, New York, USA - GMW60B uncontaminated upgradient, 5.4 m (SPAdes)... ...
GGCTTACTGCTGCCATACTACTGATCGCCTCTGCCTGCAAGCGAACATCTCCGACGGTCAAGATCGGCTTTGCCGGCCCACTCACCGGCGATCAGGCCACGATCGGTAAGGATATTCTCCAGGGAGCGCAACTCGCCGTCGACCAAGCCAATGCGCGCGGTTCAGTGCTACCCGGTTACCGCCTCATCCTCGTGGCCATGGATGACCAGCACAGTCCTACTCAGGCGGTCGCGGTCGCCAAGCGGCTCATCGCCGATCCGGATGTCATCGCAGTCGTCGGCCATCTCAACTCCTCGTGCACCATGCCGACCTCGCCCATTTACCACGAGGCGCGGATGGTGCAGATTAGTCCGATCTCATCCAACCCACAGATTTCCCGGCAGGGGTTCGATACGTTCTATCGGATCTGTGCCACCGATGATCTGCAAGGCCCGGCTGCCGCGCGCTTTGCCATCCACGAGCTTGGCGCAAAGCGAATCGCCATCATCGACGATATGACCACCTATGGCCGTGGGCTCTCGAATCAGTTCGAACACGCCGCCAACACCCTCGGTGCTGAGGTACTCGTGCATGAAGGCATTACACAGGGTGATAAAGATTTTACCGCCCTCCTCACACGACTGAAAATGCTGAATCCAGACCTGCTCTACTTCGCCGGCATGTACCCTGAGGCAGCGCTCCTCATCAAGCAACGGTTGGATGTGGGTCTGCAGAGCCGGTTCATGGGAGGCGATGGTCTCTACGACCCCACGCTCATTCGTCTCGCCACTCCTGATGCGGCCGAAGGCGTGTACCTCACGACCATCGGCTCGGATGTGCGCCAACTCCCCACCGCCCAAGCCTTCGTGAGCGCCTACGAAGCGCGCTATGGCCCGATCGGGGCGTACTCAGCCTACGCGTATGAAGCGACCAACATCGCGATCGCCGCGATCCAGCAAGCCGGCAAGAAGGAGCGCCAAGCGGTGGTGCAAGCGATGACGCGACTGAAAGATTATCCAGGGATCTTCGGGACTCAGAACTTTGATGCGCATGGCGATTCGCTGATCCATGATATTGGGCTCTTCAGCGTCAAACAGGGCAAGTTCGTCTTCGTGAAAACCGCCTCACCATAGGAGCTCACCCCTCGCGATGCCAGACACGACACTCCAACTCGTCGCTCATGCAGGGTTGTTCGTGAAGGTCATCCTCACCCTCCTAGCCAGCTTCTCGATCATCTCCTGGGCGGTGATCTTTTATAAGTACTACTACTTCAGCGCAGCGGCCAGGGAGTCGGCGGTTTTTCTCGCCGCCGTTGACGCCTCAGAGGAGGGCATCACCGATCTGCTCAAGACGGCAAAGACGCTGTCTGTCAGCCCGCTCGCTTGCTTATTCGTGTCCGCCTATCCACACCACACGCGCGGATCGCGTGATGCCGTAAGCAGCGCATGGCGGCGTTACGAAACGCAAGAGATGGAAAAACTGCAGTCGTATCTCACGTTTCTCGCGACCACCGGTGCCACCGCGCCGTTTATTGGCCTGCTGGGCACCGTTTGGGGAATTATGAATGCGTTTCGCGGAATCGGCGCTACCGGCTCCGCGTCTCTGGCGGTCGTCGCCCCGGGCATTGCTGAAGCGCTCATTACCACCGCCGCCGGGCTTGCCGCCGCCATTCCAGCGGTGATGGCCTACAATTATTTCCTCAACGGGGTACGACGGATGACGATTGAACTGGAGGACTTTTCAATGCAGCTGCACGAGCTCTTCGCGAAGCGAACAGTATGAGATCCGCCTCTCGCAGGGCTCCGCTGGCAGAAATCAACGTCACGCCGCTCGTCGATGTGATGCTGGTCCTCTTGATCATCTTCATGGTGGCCGCTCCCCTGCTCCAGCAAGGCATTGATGTCTCGCTCCCAAAGGCGTCGACCGGTCAACAGCTCTCAGGCTCAGGCCTGGTCATTACGCTGAGCAAGGAGCATGTGCTGTACTTTAACGAAGAGATTGTCACCGTCAAAGAATTACGCCAGAAGCTGGCCGGCCTCAAGACGAAGCAGCCCATCTTGATCCGGTCGGATCGCAGCGCGTATGTGAATAAACTGGTCGAGTTGTGGGATCTCTGCCGGGACGCTGGTTTTCGTGAAATTCATATTGCCACGCTGACCCACTAGACACGATGCCGCAGACGTGGTGGTACGCACTCCTGAGTGTCGTGGTGGTAAGCCTCGCGTCCCTCATTGGCATTGTCACCATTTCCATCAGTGAACAGCGCCTGCAGAAGTTCATCTTCTTCATGGTGAGCCTCGCGGTTGGCGCGATGTTCGGAGATACCTGCATCCATCTCCTCCCTGAATCGTTCGAACAGGCTGGGGACCGATTAGCCACGTCGCTCTACATCTTGACGGGTATCTTTACGTTTTTCCTGCTTGAGAAATTCCTGCTCTGGAGGCATGAGCACGTCCCTCAAAAGGATGCCGCCATCCACCCGGTTGGCTATGTCAACCTCATTGCTGATGGCCTACACAACCTGATCGATGGGCTGCTCATCGGAGCCAGTTACCTGGTGAGCATTCCTGTGGGGCTCGGGACCACCCTGGCCGTTCTCCTGCATGAAATTCCCCAAGAGATCGGCGACTTCGGGGTGCTCCTGCATGCTGGATTTAGCAAAACGCGAGCGCTCTCCCTCAACTTTCTCTGTGGGACACTGTCTATCCTGGGCGCGCTGATTGCCCTCATCGCGGGGAGCGCGGCCAGCCGATTTCCAATCATCATTCTTCCGCTCACTGCAGGGGGCTTCATTTATATCGCAGGATCCGACCTGGTGCCGGAGTTGCACAAAGAGCGCCAGCCGGTGAAATCGCTGATTCAGCTCCTCGCCATCGGACTTGGAGTCGGCCTCATGCTGCTGCTGACCATGCTTGAGCGGTAATGGTTAGAACCGGCTTCATCAATCCCCGCGGCCGCGCTGGGCCTAGCTGCGAGGCCCGCCAGGCGCGAGGAGCGTGGCGTACTCAACGACGAGTACGCGAGCGACGAGCAACGCCGCGGGCTGATGCAGATCGGCCCAGCCTGTGGTCACACCATGAGTTGCGGCGGCCGGACCCGTGGCCCTCGTTGCTCCTCCTCGGCGTAGTGCTGTGACTACGCCGTCGTCGTCGCGCCTCGGCCACGCGGTCCGGGCGCTCGCAACGCGGCTCGCGCGGATTGATGAAACCGGTTCTAGCGCGCTGCACGTCGCTCGTGACACACAGCCGCGCGTTCCTTCGTCTCCTACCACGGCTTCACGGATTGATCGGCTCTTCAGCCTCATGCTGGGCGTTTCCCTCACGGCTCACCTGCTCGTACTGGGAGCCCAACTCATCACCTACCGCTGGAAAGGTTGGTCAGCGCCGACGCGGCCGCTGAAGCTGATCTATGAGCGCGAAGCGCTCCGCAATAACTATGAGCAGGCGCGAGAAGAACTGCAGCGCGCACAAGCTCGCCTGAAGGATTTACGCACATCGGCGAGCTTCCTCTCGGTAGGGACGACCGCGGGCGGGGCGTTGAGCCGCGCACTACTCGGACCTGGCCCCTCTGATTTGTCACAGACCATGCCGGAGATTCGCATTGGCGGTGGCGGAGCGCTGGGGTTGCCTTCGGCAGCCGCATCGAATGTAGAGGGCTGGGCCGCAGCCATCGATTTGACCAATATCTCAGAAGCCGCGCAGGGCAACCCTGTTCTCCTGAGCTATTTCAGCGCGATCCGAGAGCAGATTCAGCGCACGGCCAATGAACAGCCTTGGCTTCGCCATGGCGCGTCAACCGAGGGAACGATTTATATCGGGTTCGTGATTTCCCGGATGGGCGTGATCCAGTCGGCTGCCATCATCCCAGAGAAATCCGCACCATCAACGCTCCTCCAAGATGTGAGCCTGCGCATCATCCAGGCGGCGAGCCCCTTCCCTCCCTTCCCTCCCTCGTTCCAAGAGTCTTCGAAGACCGTTATGGTGCCTATCGAGTTCGTCCTCGGCTCATAGCCGAAGACACGATTCCGCCTCGAGCGGTCGCGTTTGACAATGTTCGCCTTGCGCAGTACGCTAACTAAGTAGAACAGATGATAAAATCTCGAGTCCCACACCAGCCACTCTTGGCCTTGATCGCGGCATTCTCCGCCGTTGCATTTTTCTTGGCGAGCAATTACTGCAACGTTGAAGCATTTGTCCCGCACGCTCACCCGGAAGAGTCTCCTTCCCACGCTGCTGCGGATCGACACGATCCCCATGGGGACTCAACTCCGAATCACGATAACCATGATGAGACGACGTTCTGCTGCGACACCATCCAAGCCATCACCGCATCAAGATTCGATGTGCAGCTGCATCCGATCACGAACTGGATTCTTACATCGCTTGAACTCAAGTCTATTTGGGTGGATTCGCTTATCGGGTTGCCTGGCCTAGCCAGCGGATTAAGTCCTCCTGCACGAGCACCAACTCCAACGGTTCCGTTCTACCGCACCGCCTACGCAAGCCTCGCCCCTCCCGCGCATCTTGCCTAATCGACCGCTAGTTTTCTAGCGTTCGGTCCCGGTCGTTTCGTTTTTTCGTTTCTTTACCCGTACGACTATAGCTGTTTCATGTTCTTCAAGAAGGCAGGTGGTGATGTGGTCTAAAGCTATCCCGGTGTTGCTTGTCAGCGGAGGACTGGTCTCCGGATGCGCCTCGCTTTCACAAAAAGCAGGACTTACCGAAGTCGCGCACACTGTTGAGACGCGCACCGGTTTGCCGCTTCAGTCCTATGCCGGTGCTCCGTCGGGCAAGACTGCGGATACGATTCAGCAATGGCTGCGTGAAGACCTCAGCGTGGATCGCGCGGTACGCATGGCCTTGCTGAATAACCGCTCGCTCCAAGCCACGCTGCAAGACATCGGTATTGCTTCGGCAGAGGCCCGTGAAGCCGTCCTGATTCCGAATCCAGTCTTTTCCGGTCATGCACGGGTGCCTGATGCGGGGCAGACGAATATCGAGCTTGCCCTGGCGGAGAATGTTCTCGATGTGCTCTTGACCCCCTTGCGCCAGCGCGTTGCCCAAGCGGAGTTTGAAGCAGCGAAGCTTCGCGTGGCTCACGACGTGCTGCAGCTTATTGCTGATGTAAAGACGGCCTCATATACCGCTCAGGCGGCCCAAGAGACGTTTATTCTGCGGCAAACCGTACTACAGGCTGCCGAGGCAGCGGCTACCTTAGCCCAGCGCCAATATGAGGCAGGCAACTTACGCGACTTCGATTTATGGAATGAGCAAGCCGCCTTCCATCAAGCACACCTGGATCTTACACGAGCAGAATTGGAGCTTAAAGCCTCCCGCGAAACCCTCAATCAGCTATTGGGATTTTCTGGCGTCGAGGCGACTACCTGGCGCATGGCCACTCCTCTGGCAGAGCTACCCGCGCATGACCCAGCCTTGGAACACCTGGAAGAATTAGCGCTGTCGCAGCGGCTCGATATGGCCGCAGCCAGAAAAGAAGTTGAATCCTTTGGTAAAAGCCTAACCCTGGCCAGCTTGGGATTTATCCCTTCAGGCAGTGCGGCGATCAACACGGAAAAGGATCCTGACGGAAGCCGGGTCACGGGCCCGGCATGGGATATAGGTATTCCAATTCTTAATTGGGGGCAGGCGCAACGTGCACGGGCCAAGGCCAAACGGCGGCAAGCGGAACATCGCTTAGCAGCTCTGGAAGTCGCTGTACGTTCACAAGTGCGCAGCGCCTATGCTCAGCTCAGCACCCAGCGTGAGATCGCGCAGCGCTATCAGACAACCCTTATTCCGCTGCGCCAACAGATTATTACCTCCACCCAAAAGCACTACAACTACATGCTGCTCGGCGTCTTCCAATTATTGATGGTCAAACAACAGGCCGTCTCCGCCCAGCGAGAATATCTCGAAGCCCTTCGGGATTACTGGATTGCCCGCGCGGACGTAGAACAAGCGGTAGGCGGCCGCCTGCCTGAACCGGAGGCTTCATCCAGCCCGACTCCTCCAGCAAAAGAAACTCCCCGGCAACCAAAGGCCGCACCAGCCCCGGAGGATATACAAGACATGCCTGGTATGCAGCACCATCAGCACGGAGGAGGATCATGATTCGTAAACCATACATTTTAATAGGTGTAAGTCTGCTCATTGCTGGTGGTGTGATGTGGTTCGCGCATGCCGTTAGTGGGCAAACTTCCGTGACCTCAGAAACCGTGCACAATCTTTCGTATACGCCGGTGATCACTCCCAACGGCTCCACACTGCCGTGGAAGATGGTTGACGGCGTAAAGGAATTTCACCTCACCGCTGAAGAGATCGACTGGGAAATTGCTCCCGGCATGAAGATCAAAGCCTGGGGGTACAACGGCCGAACACCGGGCCCCACCATTGAAGCGGTGGAAGGCGATCGCGTGCGTATCTTAGTGACGAACAAACTGCCGGAACCCACCGCCGTTCACTGGCACGGCATCCTGCTTCCCAGCGGGATGGATGGTGTGACTGGCCTGACCCAGCGGGGTATTCCTCCCGGCGACACCTTCGCCTATGAATTCACCTTAAAGCAGCACGGCACCCAGATGTACCACTCTCATGGTGATGAAATGACCCAGATGGGGCTAGGCACGATGGGTTTTTTCATCATTCACCCGAAGAAGCAAGAGCCGAAGATTGATCGCGACTACGCCATCTTTCTGAATGAATGGTTCATCGAGCCGGGCACGTCCAGGCCGAATCCCAACATCATGACCGACTTCAACATCTTTACGTTCAACAGCCGGGCTTTTCCAGGAACGGCACCCCTGGTAGCGAAACCAGGCGAGCGCGTCCGCATCCGTATCGGCAACGTCGGTCAGGAATCCCATCCTATCCATCTGCACGGGCATAATTTCAAGGTCGTCGCCACTGATGGTGGCGATATCCCGAAATCGGCCCAATGGCCGGAGACGACAGTTTCGGTATTTCCTGGCCAGACCCGTGACATCGAGTTTATCGCGACGGCCGGTGACTGGGCTCTGCACTGCCACCGGCGGCATCATCCCATGAATGCGATGGGCCATGACATTCCGAATGTCTTGGGGGTTAACCAAAAAGGGGTGGAAGATCAAATCAATGCGCTCGTCCCTGGCTATATGGCGATGGGAGAGAAGGGTATGGATGAGCATGCCGAACACGCGAAGCATATGGCAGGACCTCCCAATACGCTGCCGATGATGGGGGGCCAGGGCCAGTTTGGCGCCATCGGCATGGGGGGCATGTTTACGGTGTTAAAGGTGCATGAGGACGTTCCGAAGTTTGCCACGGCGGCAGAATACGCCGAGCACGTAAAGCTCCCCGAGGATTTGGGCTGGTACAACAATCCTCCCGGGACCGTAGCTGAGTCGATCATGAAGGAATCAACGCCATCCGGCTCCGCAGTCATCTACACCTGCCCCATGCATCCGGAGGTCCGTCAGTCACAGCCGGGCTCGTGTCCGAAATGCGGGATGACCTTGAAGCCGCAGTAGCCAGAGGCAATGGAAGAAGGAGGTGGCGATCACCCATCCGAATCAAGTGGAGATACCAAGGGATCGCAGGAGTCCTACGAAGGGATGCATCATCACTAGGCCATAGTGGCCTGACAAGGAGGAAGGAAAATGAAGCACATTCTACGAGGGATAGTTGTAACAATGCTGTTCATGAGTCCGGTGGCTGTGTGGGCCCAGGGGGAGCATGCGCATGAGCATGATCACGCTCACGGGAAGGGCGTGCAAGAGATCACCATTAAAGGGGAGCTGGTCGATTCGTTGTGTTATGTGGCGATGAATGCCAAAGGGGCCGGGCACAAGCAGTGCGCGATCGATTGCGCGAAAGCCGGTATTCCAATCAGCATGCTGGAAGACGGAACAGGCAAGCTGTACACCGTGCTGCCCAAAGAAGACAAAACCGGCTATCCAGCAAGCGTCATCAGCAAAATGGGCGAAAAAGTGACGTTGAAAGGTGATCTTTACGAGAACGGCGGTAATAAATATGTGACCGTCGAATCGGTGGAGTAACACCCATGTTCCCCGGAGCGCAGCACCTGCAGAATCTTCATCCGTTAATTATTCACTTTCCCATCGCGTTTCTGATGGGTGCTGCGCTCCTGTATGTGGCGGCGTGGCTGGTGAAGAGCGAACGCTTTGCGCATTCGGCGTTTGTGGTACTGGTGCTGGGAGCACTGTCTCTTGCGGTGGCCGTGGCGACCGGCCTCTACGCCGAGCAGGGGGTGATGGTCTCCCTCTCGGTCCGCGAGCATCTTCTCCAGTCGCACAAGACTGCCATGCTAGCGACCTTAGCGATATGCATGATTCTGACGCTTTGGGCGATTATAGCTCGGCCATTTCCAAAGAAAGGCAGATTGCTGTTTCTGTTCCTGGTGCTCGCGATGATCGGCGTGATGACGGTGGGAGCCGACTTCGGTGGACGTATGGTGTATGACTACAACGCCGGTGGCACTGCGTGCCGCCAACCGATCCCGTTTACGAAATAGAAAACCATCCATGGGTGGACAGCAGACATCTCAGGCCGAGCCGCACCAACATGACCATTCCCATGGGGTGGTCGATCCAGTGATGTTTACACACCAGCGTGGGCTCTGGGCCATTCGCTGGTCGTGGTATGGATTGCTGGCGACGGCAGCGTTGCAACTCTTCGTGGTCTCAATCTCCGGCAGCGTGGCCCTACTGGCAGATACAATCCATAACCTGGGGGATGCGGGGACGGCTATTCCCCTGTGGCTGGCCTTTCGACTGGCCCAGCGCCCTCCAACGAAGCACTTTACCTACGGCTATGGGCGCGTGGAAGACTTAGCTGGACTTTCGATTGTCCTGATCATCTTAGCCAGCGCGATCCTGGCTGGCTGGACAGCCATTGAGCGACTCCTACATCCCCAGCCCATCAGCCATCTCGGTGCCGTCATGGCCGCATCGATCATCGGCTTTCTCGGGAACGAAGTAGTCGCTTGGCTTCGACTCCGGGTCGGCCGGGAGATCGGGAGTGCTGCTTTGGTAGCCGATGGCCACCATGCCCGCGTGGATGGTTTGACGAGTTTAGCGGTGCTCTTCGGCGCGCTAGGTGCGAAGCTGGGGTATCCGATCGCTGATCCTCTGGTGGGCTTACTCATTACCGTGATGATCTTAGGCATTGTCTGGGAATCCAGCCGGCCCGTCTTTGCGCGGCTGCTCGATGGCGTTGATCCCATGGTCGTAGACGAGATTGAGGGGATCAGTAGGCGGACGTCCGGTGTAGAGGACGTGCGGGAAATCCGCGTCCGGTGGATCGGGCACCGGCTTCACGCGGAGATCAATCTCGCGGTCGCTCCAGAGCTATCAGTTCTCCACGGTCACGACATTGCGGATGCTGTGCGACACCAGATCTTGCACGACTTGTCGTATCTCTCATCGGCGACGATCCATGTCGATCCCACAACCAGGTCAGGGGAAGCCCATCATCGAATCGTGAATCACCAGCATGGTGCGCTTCCGACGCATTCTCATTGAGGATTGGGTAAGCACGTTGTAGCGAAAGGAGAAGATGATGGACCCATCCTTGCTAGGATTCCAAGGCTTGCGACAAGTCTTCAACGTGCACCCGGTATTCGTCCATTTTCCCATTGCCCTCTTTCCCAGCGCATTGCTCCTCTATGGGTTGGGCATCTTTCTCAATTGGCGATCCTGCTGCGTGGCGGGCCGGGCTTGCTTGTATCTGGCCACCGCAGGTACTGTGATCGCGATCGTGACCGGTTTGATGGCACAAGACACGTTCCCGCATAACGAGCGAATCCATCACATGATGCAGAGCCACAAGACACTCGGTCTGGTCATTGGCCCACTGGCGTTACTGCTGACTGGATGGAGTTTTTGGCACAAGGCGCAGCAGCCCAGCGTTCGGTATGGATTTCTACTGGGACTGTTGCTGCTGACCGGTCTGGTCGTCCAGAACGCTGATCTCGGAGCCCGGATGGTGTTTGTGGAAGGGGCTGCGGTGAAAGCCGCCGTTCCGCGACTAACCGGAGGACGCCAGCATGACCATGGTGGGGTCGAAGTTGAGCCGCATCATACTGCTGAAGAGGTTGAGGAAGGAGAAGCACAGCACCACGTGCATTAGGGTCTCCCCGGAAGAAAGGTTCTTAGTCCGCCGTCCGACCCCGTCCCACCTGGAAGTTATGATAGAGTCCCCCAACGTACGGCCCATCTCTGGTCATTTATAGTTTTACAGGGGTCGCGCCGCACCTTGACAACCTTCCTTCGACAGAGTAAACTCGACCTCTATACGAACACTCCTCGTGTGAGTGTGGACATGTAAGACAAGTAGCCTGATCGCCGCATCACGGCGATCATTTTTCTTAGCCGCAGACATGCTACCACATCACCTCGAAAAGACGACCTGCTAAGCTCGTAGGACAACCACACACCATGAGACAGCATCGCGATGATTAAGAAGCTGAAACGGTTTCTCCTTGGTGCTCCGCGGAGCGTCCTTGATCCTGCGATCCACCATAATATTTCCCTCGTGGCGTTGCTCGCCTGGGTCGGGCTCGGGGCGGATGGCCTCTCCTCATCCGCCTATGGTCCGGATGAGGCCTTCCGGGCGCTCGGAACGCATACATATCTCGCAGTGGCATTGACACTGGCAACCGCTCTGACGGTCTTCATCATCTCCTTCGCCTACAGCCGCATCATTGAGCACTTCCCGTACGGGGGTGGCGGCTACGTGGTGGCCACTAGACTCCTTGGACCACGATTCGGTGTCGTTTCCGGCTCTGCCCTTCTTGTGGATTATATTCTTACCATTTCTGTCTCTATTGCAGGCGGGGCAGACCAAGTCTTCAGCGTCCTGCCTCCGGAGATGGCGCGTTTCAAGCTCCTGATCGAAGCCGCGGTGATTGGCATCATGGTGCTCCTAAATCTCCGTGGAGTGAAGGAGTCTGTGACGGTGCTCACACCCATCTTCGCGCTGTTCCTCGTAACCCATGCCATCCTCATTTTCGGGGGCATTGGCTCTCATCTGTTCGCCGTCCCTCAAGTCGCAGCAGAAGTCCACAGCGGATTCAAAACCGGCCTGGCAGCCCTGGGCATGGCGGGGATGCTCAACCTGTTTATGCGGGCCTATGCGATGGGTGGTGGCACCTATACCGGGATTGAAGCGGTATCGAACGGCCTCCAGATCATGCGGGAACCCAAGGTCGAAACCGGCAAGAAGACGATGTTATACATGGCCGTCTCCCTCGCACTCACCGCCGGGGGCATTATGCTCTGCTACCTCCTCTTCCATGCCGCGCCCGAACCCGGCAAGACGATGAATGCCGTTCTGCTGCAGCGTTTCGCCGGGGATTGGCAGCCGTTCGGGCTGCCGTTAGGCCACGTCTACGTGGTACTCACCCTCGCGGCTGAAGCTGGCCTGCTCTTTGTGGCAGCTCAAGCCGGATTCATTGATGGGCCGCGGGTCATGTCGAACATGGCCAGCGATTCTTGGCTCCCGCACGGGTTTGCGCAACTCTCTGATCGGCTGACGATGAAAAATGGCGTGTTTCTCATCGGCGCGGCATCGCTCGCCACGCTGTTCTATACCCGTGGGGATATCACCGCGCTGGTCACGATGTATTCGATCAACGTGTTTCTTACCTTTTCGTTGACTGAACTGGGGATGTCCCGCTTCTGGATTCGCAAGCGCAAGAAATTCCCTGAGTGGAAGCACTCGCTGCCGATCCACCTCATCGGACTGTGCCTCTGTTCGACGATTCTCACCGTCGTCGTAATTGAAAAGTTCCGGCAGGGAGCGTGGATGACGCTGGTCATTACCTCACTCCTCATCGGGCTGTGCTTTTGGATTCACCGGCACTATGAACAGGTCAAGAAGAGTCTCCGAAGACTGGAAGAGACGATTGAGGGAGCGGCGTCGCCAACCCCTGGTGAACCGATTCCTCTGCGCCGGCATCTTCCGACCGCGGTCATGCTGGTGGGCCGATATGGCGGGCTGGGCATCCATGGGCTGTTGTCGGTGGAGCAGCTGTTCCCGAAACACTTCAAGAACTATATCTTTGTCTCCGTCGGCGTCATCGATGCGGCGGGCATGAAAGGCGCTGAAGAGGTCGAGCGGGTCCGTGAACGCACCAAAGAAGGCTTAGAGCGTTACGTCAAGCTCGCCAGAGGCATGGGACTCGCGGCAGATTACCGCATGAGTGTCGGTATCGAAACACTGAGCGAAGCGGAAACACTCTGCATAACGATTGCTGAGTCGTTCCCGAAATCGATGTTCTTCGCCAATAAGCTGATTTTCGAAGATGAAAAATGGTTTCAGCGGTTGCTGCATAATGAAACCGCCTACCAAATTCAGCGGCGCCTGCAGTTTGCCGGCCTCAACAGCATGGTGCTCTCGGTCCGCGTCTTCGCTGAATCGCCCGCGGCAGCAACAAAGACCGCCATCGCCTAACTCGGCCCTCTCGTCGCAGCCACTGATTACCAGTGCTCCACACCAAACTCCTCACGGTGCGCCTCGACTTCATGACAAGAACAGGGCGGCTTGACGTATCGTCGCCGAATGGGCTACGATAGCGTCTCAAACTCGCAATGACACGCAACCGCCACGCCTTAGCCCGTATTACATGGCTTTGTCTCCTCAGCATGGTCCTTCTCGCGCTGCGACAAGCGGCTGCGAGGGCTGAGAGCAGTCCATCAAGCCAATCCATTGCCCCTGGCCACGTCAATGTCATTGAGCTGGACAATCAGATTATCAGCCCGGTCACCCAACAGTATATTGAAGAGGGGATCCGTCGCTCCGAAACTGATGGAGCCAATTGCCTGATCATCAAACTGGATACGCCCGGCGGGTTGCTCGAGTCTACCCGCGCCATCGTCAAGCGGATCATGAACGCCAAGGTACCGGTCGTCGTCTATGTCGCCCCTGCAGGTTCGCGGGCCGGCTCGGCCGGTGTGTTCATCACCCTCGCGGCACATGTCGCAGCGATGGCACCGTCCACCAACATCGGCGCAGCCCATCCGGTCATGATCGGAGGCAGTGGAGGGCCGGTCAAAAAACTGATTCGACGGATGAAACACGCGACAGAGACCGGGGCGAAACATCCAGACCGCACCAACGAGGAGATCGTTGAAGAGGAAGAGCGCGACCCGATGTCAGAGAAGATCCTCAACGACACCGTCGCCTGGGTCACCTCGCTTGCGAAAGCTCATGGGCGCAATGAGGAGTGGGCGCGCAATGCGGTCACCTCTAGCGTTTCGGCCACCGACCATGAGGCGCTTCAAGCACACGTCATTGATCTGGTCGCGGCCGATCTTCCTGATCTCCTCAAACAGTTGGATGGCCGGCGCGTGGAGCTCGTGGGAGAGCCGGTGGAACTCCATACCGCGCGCGCAGCGGTTCAGCTCCTACCTATGTCGCGCCGCCAGCAATTCCTGGCGATCATTACGCATCCTAATATCGCGTACCTGCTGATGCTGCTGGGTACCCTAGGACTCATCTTTGAATTCACACACCCAGGTATCGGGTTTCCCGGGATTGCCGGGCTCATCTGTCTCTTGCTCGCCCTGTACGCCTTTCAAGCGCTGCCGGTCAGCTACGCCGCCCTCGGCCTCTTGCTCCTAGGCCTTGCACTCTTGATTGCTGAAGTGAAGATTGCCAGCCACGGCCTATTAGCTATCGGAGGCGTCATCGCCTTAACGCTCGGTAGCCTGATGCTCTTTGCCTCCCCGGATCCGACGATCCGCGTGTCGCTGCATGTCATCATCCCGACCGTCGCAACGCTCAGCACCATTATTGTATTTATCGTCCAGCGGGCGCTGCGCGCGCAAGCTTACCCGGTCACGACGGGCGCTCAAGGGCTTCTCGGAACAATCGCCACCGCCTCAACCCCGCTCAATCCATCCGGAACCATCTTTGTCCACGGAGAGCTGTGGAATGCGAGCAGCTCGCATCCAGTCCTGAAGGGTGCTCAGGTCCGAGTCGTGCGCGTTGAAGGACTACGACTCTTCGTTGAGCCCTTTGAGTTGTCACCACCTGAGCAAGCCCGCAGTCGCACAGCGTCTCGGCTGAAGCGCTCGTAACAGAGAGAAGGAGGTTCTATGCCGTTTTTCTTTGGGTGGTTGACCATTCCGATCATTGTCGGATTCTTCTGGCTGATTAACTGTATCCGCATCCTCAAGGAATACGAGCGCGGCGTCATCTTCCGGTTGGGGCGCATGACGCCTCAACCGCTCGGACCAGGGCTGAACCTCATCCTCTATCCGATTGACCGGATGACGCTCATCAGCCTGCGCACCGTCACGTTAGATGTGCCGCCACAGGATGTGATCACGAAGGATAACGTCTCGATTAAAGTGAATGCCGTCGTCTACTTCCGCGTCATCGATCCCAACAAAGCAATCGTCGAGGTGGAAGACTACCTCTTCGCGAGCTCGCAGATGGCGCAGACAACGCTGCGCAGTGTCTTAGGCCAGGTGGAGCTTGATGAGCTCCTTGCCCACCGTGAGAGCCTCAACCAACAACTGCAAACACTCATTGATAAGCAGACCGGCCCATGGGGTGTGAAAGTTTCCGCCGTTGAAATTAAACAGGTGGATCTTCCCGAGGAAATCCGACGTGCGATGGCCCGACAGGCTGAGGCCGAACGGGTGCGGCGCGCAAAAATTATCGGCGCTGATGCAGAGTTTCAAGCGGCACAAAAACTGGTCGACGCCGCCCGCTTGATGAGCGAGCAGCCGATGTCGCTGCAGATGCGCTACCTGCAAACCCTGGCGGAAATCGCCACCGAGAAAAATTCGACGATTATCTTCCCCATCCCCATCGATCTCATCAAACCCTTCCTTGAAAAAGCGAAATCATAGGACAGTTCGGAAGGTGGAGTGCGGAATTCGGAGTGAACGTAACTCCAAATTCCACACTCCAAATTTTCCTCAGCTCTTCTCAGTCGAACGCCGGGGTGGTGGAACTGGCAGACACGCGGGTCTCAAAAACCCGTGGCCGCAAGGTCATGAGGGTTCAACTCCCTCCCCCGGCATTTTCTTTTGAAGAGTAGTGGGAGTTGAAGGGAGCCCCGCCTTCTCTTGATGGACAAGCTGCGAGCGAATAGTGAGCAGCGACATCCTCTTGGCGGGGCGGGCGGCTACCGTAGCCGAGCGAAGCGAGGTGGAGGAGCCAACTCCCACCCCAGGCATTTTCTTTCAAATATGAGCCTGACGGGGCGCGTTTCTTATGGGAAAGCCGCATGCACCGCAGACGCTCTTAGCGAGCATTGATTAGGTGCTTGCGTGCAGACACAACAAGGACAACGAAGCGGCACTTACGTTACTGAGGGAAGCGGGAGCGGTTGGCGTGAAGAGAATACGCCAATCCGACGGAAACGCTCATACCGTCGTTCAAGCAGTGCTTCGGGAGAGAGCGGCTCAACCAACTTCAAAAAACGCAAGATCGAGGCCCGTAAGCGCTGCGCGACCGCGTCAGGATCTCGATGGGCCCCACCAAGCGGCTCCTCAATCACTTCATCCACAACCCCAAGCCGAAGTAAGTCGCTGGATATGAGCTTCAGGGCCGCTGCCGCATCAGGGGCGCGCGCGCGATCACGCCAGAGAATCGCGGCACACCCTTCAGGTGAGATGACCGAGTAGTACGCATTCTCGAGCATCGCCACCCAATCCCCCACCCCAATGCCGAGCGCGCCGCCGGAACCCCCTTCGCCAATCACACAAATATAGACCGGCGTGTTCAGGCGAGCCATCTCCCGCATATTATAGGCGATGGAATGGGCTTGCCCGCGCTCCTCGGCCCCGATCCCAGGATAAGCTCCCGGCGTATCGATGCAGATGAGCACCGGGAGATGGAACTTTGCCGCCATCTGCATGAGGCGGAGCGCCTTGCGATAGCCTTCTGGATGCGCCGAACCGAAGTTGCGCATGAGATTTTCTTTCGTATCGCGCCCTTTCTGATGACCGATCACCATGCAGGAGCGGCCCTCGAACTTTCCGATCCCGCCCACGAGCGCACGATCATCGCGAAAGAGCCGATCCCCATGGAGTTGGGTAAAGTCGGTGAGGAGCGACGCCACGTAATCAAGGGTGTAGGGCCGCTGGGGGTGTCGAGCTAGTTGGACGCGCTGCCAGGGAGCGAGGTTGCCGTAAACCTTTCGCTTGAGCTGCTCAAGCTGCACCTCGAGCGTCTTGATCGCCTCGGGGTGTTGCTCATGGTCAGGCGCCTTCTGAGCCTCCTGAAGCCGGTGCTCCAGCTCTGCAATGGGCTTCTCGAAGTCATACCGATAGCCGTTCATCCCAAGGGATGCCGCGCGAGCCGATGGGGCGCTGCGCACAGGAGTCGTCGTCACGTCAGGCGTCTTCGGCGGCACCGCGATCTCCTTTCCTACTCTGGATGTTCAGCGCACACGCTGCATGCCTGCTGCAGCGGCTGTTCCGCGCTCGTGCGCTGCGGCCTAGCGCTCAATCAACAATCGTCACATCAGTGCCGATCGGGACAATATCGAAGATCTCCTCGACATCGCTGTTGCGCATCCGGACGCAGCCGGCCGTCACTTGCTGGCCGATGGCATGAGGATCCGTCGTTCCATGAATCCCATACCCTTGCTTCTCCAATCCAAGCCAGCGCGTGCCGAGAATGTTTTCAGGGCTGTCCGGAGGCACCACCGCCCCTTGTTTGTACCACACCGGATTGGTGATGCGTGTCACAATCTTAAACGTTCCGACCGGACTGGAGTTGTCCTTTCCCGTCGCCACCTCGTAGAGTTTGATGAACTGGTTATCTTCCGTCAGGAGGAGCTGATTCTGCGATTTATCCACGACAATACTAAAATGACCTTTCGGCACCTTCAACTTTTGCTGGGGACGGATCACGCTCCCTGTGAGGCTGTTGGCCCGCTTGAGAAAATCCACCGTTGTCTGGCTCTTGGTGGCGATTTTGCCCAACGTATCCCCTGGTTTCACCTCGTACACCACATCGAGATCCGTAACGGTTGGAGAGAACAGGAGGGCGATATTCACTTTCCCTAATGCCGCCTGCGTCTTGGCAATGAGCGAGGAGTCGGGAAACTTCTCAAGGAGTGTCCGATACGCGGTGCGCGCTTTCACAAACTGTTGTTGCGCCTCAGACACTTCGCCGAGCTTCAAGAGCGCGTCCGCCATGACCGGCGAATCGGGATACGTGGCAATCAAGGTTTCGAGTTGTGCCTGGGCTTCTGGCAATTTGCCCTGTGCCTGGGCTCGCGTCGCCTGTGCCAAGAGCTGTTGCGTCTTCCCCCCAAACAGTCCCTGCTGACTCGCAAACACCAACAACCCAAGGACGCCGACAATCGCCAATCCCACCGCTGCACGCACAATGACTTTCTGACGCATCCGTCCCCTCCCTGACTTCCCCCGCACAATGATCCGCCTACCTGGAACCCCCGATGCCTCTTAACATGCCGGGTGGTTCCACTAACCCTGAGTGAGCCCCGCCTCCTGGCGGGGCGGATCGAAGGGCTGCCCTTCGACTTCGCGCATCCTTCGGCAAGCGCAGGATGAGCGTCCTGAGCCGCGTCGAAGAACGCTCAGAGTCAATGCGCCCTGGGCGTTCCAGTGCATTGAGGGGCGCATTTAGTGCAGCACCAGCGCTGTCACAAGCCCCACTCCCACCCCGGCCAGCACTTCAATCGGCGTATGCCCAAGCAGTTCTTTCAGGCGCTGCTCTTGAATGCGGCGCTTGAAGTACATATCCTCCATCATTTTGTTCAATATCTGGGCTTGTCGTCCGCTCCAGCGCCGCACGCCTTGCGCATCAAAGAGCG
>Ga0209515_10004890_pt1 | contig 17778 bp, 20 predicted proteins | sample Subgroupgradi54m_FD_187454 | JGI IMG/M metagenome (GOLD analysis project Ga0209515, IMG submission 187454) | Subsurface groundwater microbial communities from S. Glens Falls, New York, USA - GMW60B uncontaminated upgradient, 5.4 m (SPAdes)... ...
TTCTCAAACCATTTTTAATAATCTCAGAAGACTTACAAAAAACACATTTTTGAACCATAAATCCTTTACCTCCTTTTATTTTCTAAGAGTAATTACTATTTATATCATTCGTTTATTGGACAGTATCAAGTTTATATTATGTTTATTAAGGTATTGGGCGCTATAGATTTATTTGCAGCTATTCTATTTTTAATGATGGTTTTCGGGATGAATATTTTTTTAGGATTTATTATATTTTGCGCTTTTTTATCACTCTTGAAAGGGTTATTTATTCTTAAAGAAGATATTCTGAGTTTGATAGACCTATTAGCAGGTCTTTTGTTATTTGTCTCTTTATTTTTTACAATTTTTACTTTTTTAGCCTGGATTTTCGCTTTTTTAATGTTTGCAAAGGGCTTTGCTAGTTTCCTATAAATTTTTTGTATAGCCAAGAAACAAAAAAGAATTCTCTCCTGTACATCTCTTTTGAATATACTAGTGAATAAATGTCTGTTAAAGAATGAAACATCATTCCTAAGAATATATAAAAGAAAGAGGTCCAAAATAATCCTAGAACTCCAATTAAAATGTGGAATTCTATTGTATGAAATATGTGGAAGTCTCCTTTTTCTTTTATTCCTTTTTTTACTCTTCCTCTATTTTCTGCTTCTAGCTTTTTGTGGTATTCATAAGCTTCAGATAAACCTAATTTTCCTGTATTTATGAAAGCGCATATATAGTGGTCAAAATCTATTAGAAAAGAAGAAAGAAAAAACAGGGCTATATAGATTAGACTAGTTTGAGGGGCAGCTATCCATATAAAAATAGCCAATACTGCGCCAAATAAAATATGCCATTTAGGTAACATTCTTTTTAGTTAAACTCTTTATTATCATATTATCCTTCTATCTTTTTTATTATATCTGCAAATGCTGGACGTGTTATTAATACTCCTGCTGTAATGCCTATTATAGTGGTAATTGCAAAACCTTTGAATAATCCTGCTCCTGCCCAATAAAGAGGGATTAAAGATACTACTCCTGTTAAATATGCGCTCATTATTACGAATAGCGCTCTTTTCATCTTTTCTTTTATGCTCAAAGTTTTAGATCTTGAAGCTTCGTCTAAAATAACAATTTGCTGATCTACTCCTGTACCTATTGTTGCAAGTATTCCTGCTATAGATGGAAGGTCTAAATTCCAACCTATAAAAGAGGCTACGCCTAAGATTATTATTATTTCTGAGAAAGAAGTCAAAAGAAGAGCTAAAGAAGATTTTATTTTTCTGTAACGTATTAATATTATCAAAGAAACTATAATTATCGATGATAGAGCTGCTATAATTATTGTATAAGAAAATTCTTCTCCTAAAGTTGGAGAAATTGTATCCAGTCTAACTATACTTAATTTATATGGCAGACTTCCAGTAAGAAGAATTGTTTGCAGTTTCTTCATTTGAGCTCTTGTGTTTTTCAAAGCTTCTTCTTGTGTGCCTCCTGAACCTGATCCTTGTATGGATATTTGTGTTGAAGCTTGTCCTTGCAATCCTGAACTTATACGCAAAGACTCGACTTCGCTCTCGTCGATATATAGGATTAACGGCTCAGATAGATATTGACCTGTATTATCTAATGACAAATTCTTTGTTATTGCAGCATGTTTTTGTGCAGCTCCCTCTGATAGATATATTGTAAAAGCAAAATTACAGAAATATCCTGAAGTTGACGGTGAACAAGAAGTCACCGCTGCACACGTTGCGTCATTTCTGCATACATCCCTAACATCTCTATCGCCTCCAATAAAAACAGTTTGATTGCCTATCTTCGCTTCAAATTTTCCTTGCTGGCCTATAAGCTGCTGCAAATCTGCCGGTGTAGCTCCTGCAATTTCTACTAGAAGAAATTTTTCTCCTGAAAGATCCGTAATGCCTCTTATATTAACGTCTGAAAGGCCATAAACGTTTAACCTATTTCTGCTTATAGATACTAAATCGTCTAATTGTGCGTCCGTTATTTCTGCATCTGGTTTTACTAAAGCTCGTGCGCCTCCTCTAAGATCTAGACCTGTTTTTATTCTAGTTCTTGGAACTGAATCTATAGTTATGTCTAAACTTTTATTTGCTAGAATAGTATATTCTGCCCTATCGGTTGAGATGTCGACTCTTTTTTCAGAATTATTTGTGAAAAGATCTTTTGTAATTAATGCATAGTCTTGCTTATTTTTTATTTCTTTTCCGTTTATAGATCTTATTATTTCTCCTGTTGAAAGGCCTTGTTTTAGTAGCTCGGAATTTTGATCTATAGATGTGACAATAATTCCTGACTTAAATGTTGGGCGAATAGCAATTATTGAAAAAACTATCGCTATTATTAATATCCATATTCTCCAAGTTAGTTTCATTTTTTAGACTCCTTTGCATCTAGATACCATCTTAATAGAGGAGCATTTGTAAGCCAAGTATTAAGAATATCAAATCCTAAACCTATTAACAGTATTGTGAATATCTGCCTTAATACGTCTGAAAAATGGTAAATTAAAATTAAAGACACAGATATAGAAGCTATTGCTGTTAGAGTCATTGTCATACCTGTTTTAAAAGCACCATAGATTGCTTTATTCATAGTCTCATCTCCTCTTTTTAATAATCTAGAAGTCAGTAAAATATCTGTGTCTACACTATATCCTATAAGCATCAAAAATGCTATGATCCCTGCTAAAGAAACATACATTCTAAATAGATCTACTATTGTTATAGTCATAATTATATCTGCAAATGCAGATAGAATTACTGCAAAACTTGGAACAAATGTACGAAAGACAAAGAAAACTACTATTGCCATAAATGTAAATGCTAAAATTATTGCTAATCTAAGCTGTTTATAAAAGCCTGTGGACAAAGCTGATCCTGAAAATTCAGTAGATGAATTATCCTGTGTTAAATTATAACCTAAATATTTTTCTAGAGCCGCTTTTGTATCTTCTGCGCTAGATTTTGTTTCGATAATTATCCCTTTTTGACTGCCTGTTCTAAGATCAGAGATCTTTCTTAAAGCTACATCTGAAAATTGGGCTTTAAGAGATGCTTCTAAATCGTTTATATTTACCCTATTGTCTAATATTGTTACTGTAGTGCCTCCTGTTAAAGAAACGTCTTTATATATAACATCTCCATTTTTAGAAGTGAAATTAATTAAATAAAATAGTGAAAACAATAAAAGAGCTAACGGAATAATCATTGTTAATTTATAGTGTTTATCGTACCAATTTGGTTTTTTTTGCATAGACTCGTGTTCCATTGTTTTATAGCACAAATAAGGCTTTTAAATTTAATTATTAGATTAATTAAATGCAAGAAATATTATAAGTCCTAAATTCGAGATGTTCATAACAAACACAATATCAAAAAGATATTTAAATATCGTCTTTCAGCTAAATGTATGAAATCAATCAGAGAGTTAAGAAATCCTGATATGGTTGAAATAAATGGAGAAAAATTTCAAGTTTTAGATATTGAGGATGGCCTTTATGATGAAAAAAAAGATGATGTGGAATGGGTTGTTAATCTAGTTAAAGTTGGAGAAGAAACAATTAGCCCGAATTATTTTTTAACCTTTATGGGTAAAGAACCAAAGAAGATTAGGTTCATTATTCATAATCCAAAAACAAAAGAAGAAAAAGAGCAGAAGATAAAATCTATAAAATTTTAGTTAGATAATTACTTTATAGTAGTTACAAGTAGAAAACTTTATAAAACCTACTTTGTCCTTCTAAAAATGATAAAATCCCTAACAGTAACCCAAGCTTTTGAAAAAGCAGGAGTTGGTAAATTTGAACGCGGATATAAAGGATTTGCTCTAAAGGCCTTTCCTGTAGGACATGTTATTAACGTAGATAGTCCTCTGGTCTTGTTAATAGGAGATAACGGCACAGGGAAATCTACTTTTTTAAAGAAGCTAGAATCTCAATTTTCAGGATATGGGAAAGAATTGTGGCATTTTGAACCAATCTATGATAAACATGGTATACCTGACGATTTTAATGAATGCAATTTAGATTTCAATGATGAAATGGCTTTTGAAAATATAGAGACAAGGTCGCATGGCGAGTATACATTATCTCGTGTTCCAAAACTCTTGGCAGAAGCTAGAAGATACCCTAAATCAGATATTCTTTATTTTGATGAGCCTGAAAATGGAGTTTCATTGAGAAACAAAAGTAGATTAGTCCATATTATTAGCGACTATGCTTTTACAAGAAAAAGACAGATTTTTGTAGCAACTCATGAACCTGAATTTTTGAAGATAGGCAATGCGCGAGTTATTAATCTTGATGAACATCCAGCTACTTCTTGTTTAGCTTCTAAATTTGATTTAATAAAATATATGGATGCTGATTAAGATTTCTTGCTTGATTTTTAACATTTTATTAATTAGATGCGCCGGTCGGGAATCGAACCCGAACCGATTGGTTGGAAACCAATAGTTCTACCACTAAACTACCAGCGCTTATTATAGCTATAAAAATAGCGGTTAAAAAGTTTTGCTTTTAATCAAAGAACCTCTTCCAAAAAGACTTTCTTTCTTCCTTTGGACCTTCTTTTTCTGGACCTATTACTTCGTATTTTATTTCAGGTTTTGTTTTTAGTATTGGTGCAGAATTCGCGAGGTCTGCATCCACTTGTTTTAATGCGTTCTCCACTTCTAATTTAGAATGACCTTGACTAATGAGGGCCCACTTAAGAGAATCTTTTGTGTATCCTTTTTTTAGATTATTTTTTATGTATTCTACAAGATCTTGAATGTAATTTTTTTTCTTTAACATAGTTTAAATTAAGAAATAGTATATTTAAATTTTTTCACTTTAATCTATGAGTGAGGGGGAAAATTTTCTATTATTCACTTTTTTCCGTGGTAAATAGACTGGAAAGGGTATTATCTTTATAGGCCTTTAAGAATGTAACAAAATAAGCTAGGATAAGCGGGCCTAATATTAGTCCTAAAATTCCGAATATGAATAATCCTCCTGTCATACCGATTAAAACTATGACCTGTGACAATTCTGTTTTTCTTGATACTACATAAATTCTTAGGACATTATCTATATTGGAGACTAATATTATGTTATATAAAAGGAAAAGCGTTGCTGAAAAAGTGTCTCCAGTTGTGAATAGATAGATATTTGCAGGTATCCAAACGAAGAATGCCCCAAGAACTGGTATAACTGAAAGTATTATTGCTAGAACAGTTAATATTAATGCGTTATGGATACCGAATATATAGAGCCCTATACCTGCAACTAAACCTTGAACTATACCAACAATGACATGCCCATATACGATGGCATTTGTTATATCTTTAAACTGCTGGACTAATTTTTTTTCTTGTGTTTTATTTAGAGGAGACAAAGCTGATGTAAATTCTGTCAGAATGTCTGAGTCTCTTAATGCGAAGAAAAAAACAAAGGCGACTATAACTAAATGGAACATTATTGTTGGGAGCTCAAGAAGTAAGTCTACCAGGCCGTTTAAAACAGAGGAACTTATTTTATTTACTACGCCTCCTAATGTAGCACTCATCTGAATTATAAATGGGTCGGGAGCTGAAGGAAAAATTGCTTTAATAAGTGTTCCTATTTCAAATTTTTGGGCTGCCTGGAATAATCCAAAAACCTGATTTACCATAAATGGGACGAAAAAATATAAAGGAACTATTATTAAAAGAACGACAAAAATACTTACTAAAGTAGCGGAGAAATTTTTATTTTTTATTCTTCTTAAAACAATTTTATAAATTGGAAAGAAAGTGTATGCTAATAATAATCCTCCTATTACTGAAAGCAAAATTGGACGGACTAATATAAATGCTAATACTGCGAGTAATAATATTAAGATGAATACTGAAATTCTCTTTATGTTTTTGTCGCTTAATTCCATTGTCTAATTTATGAAATATAGTATATAAGACTTGCTATTAATATTAGAAAAAGTAGTTAAAAAAATTTATAAACTGCTTTTTGCTATAATGAGGATGGAAAGCGTTTTGAAAAAAATATTTTCTGGAAAGAATGATGAGGAAATTCATAATGAATTTATTAAATTTAGCAGAGGTATTTTTAATAATAGATATCTTATACAAGCTAAAAAACAGAAAGATTCTTGGAGCATAAAAACCGGATACGAGTTTGCTAATTTTTTTGTTAGGAAATGTTTGAGTAGAATTGCGGGAGAGATTGATTTGAAGGGAGCCGTTGTTTATACTGGAAGACTAGATGATATAAAAATTCCTATAAGCAGAGTAAAACAATTTATGGGAGTAAAACAGTACATTATAGAAACAAAAGTTAAAGCGTCTGAAGTTTTGGATTTAATGAATAAACATCCAAAAGCATTTTATGCTTTGTCTTTTAAATTTGAAGATGGAGAATTAAAAATAAAAGCTAAAGCTCCTAAAAGTGCTAAACCCTCAAATAAAGGAGATGGAGAACCTAAAGGAAATTTTTGTGCTTTGAAAACTAAAGATAAAGAAATAATTAGTGACTTATTTTTCGATTTTCCTGATTTTAAAGAAATTCAAATAAAACATAGCTTAAATATTGAAGAAATAATTCTTCCTAAGGAAGTCGAAGATCCTGTTAAATTAAGAGAATTATCTAAGAGAAAAGGCAAGATAATTAGGGAGATAAAAGTTGATGGAAAGAGCGATAAGAAAGAAGTTAGTTTTGAAGCTTAATTTTTATTTTAAAAAATAATTTATCAATGAGTTTAAGGTGATCCTGAAGATTTGGGAAATGCTGAAACAGAGGGTTTTGCAGTTGGTTGTGCTGTAGGCGCAGGGGTTTGTGTTGAAGTTGGATTTGGAGTCGCAGTAGCGATTGATTTTAATCCTGTTGATCTGCTTGTGCCGCATATTGCTGGCTTATTTCCTGATCCAAGAGCGGTTTCTAATTGTGCTCTTTCTTTTTCAGTATAAACATTGCCTTGCAAATCTTTGAATGTTGAAGTTTTTCCGCAATACCAGTCTTTTCCTCCTGGGCCTAATACGTTCAGAATACTTTTAGCATTGTCTAATCCCGCTCCTTCACTAGCAGGGCTTAACTGTAAATTTGGAGAAGTGTTTAAAACGTATAAAATTCCTAACAGTATAACTAATAGTCCTGCAATTAATAATAATAGGAGGTTTTTAGTTTTTTTTGAATTATGGCTATGCACCGGTCTTTTTTTCATATAATATATAAATTTATTTTGTTTATATATGTTTCTGTGAATTTTTTCTGAAGAGGGAATTGAAATTTTTTATGAAAAGATAGATATATATATATATATGGAAAATCAATAGTTAGATTATGAAAAGAGGTTTGATATTTGGATTTCTAATTATAGTGTTTGGAATCTTTTTAGTTAATGGAGTTTTTGCCCAGGCGGATGTATGTTTTGAAGAAGCTGTATCTTTGTCCACAGCAACGCAAAAAATATATCTAAATGAACCCTTATATACCGCGAGAACCGTAATATCAAGAGTTGATCTTCCAAATGTATTATCTAAGGGTACTTTTTCTGGAAATGTTCAGACAGATTATGATCAATCAATTAATATTGGAGGATACCCTAAAGTTATATATGCAAAAGAACCTTCCCCACTTAATGATCCTTCTTATGTATTAAAATTTATCACTGTTAGCTCTAAATATTTATATGATTCTTCCATTACTTTTTCTCAGGCTCTTGATTTTACAGACCCTAATTCAATAGGAGAACCTATTATTCTATTTGGAAAGGAATTTATTGTGTCCCCTGAAACTGACAAAGAAAAATTAGTTTTATTTGAGAATGGTGTATTTTTGGCTCTTAATAACAGAAATCCTGTACGAAATGTCAATATTAAAAATGAAGAATACAGCATTGAGCTTATTTCAGCTTCAGATACAGCTGCAACTGTTAAAGTTATAGATAATAAAGGAAATAGTGATTCAAAAACGATAAGTGAAGAGTCTTCTAAGGTTATCGAAAATCTTATTGTTGCTGTAGAAAATGCTGATGAGACTAATTTGGAGATCTCTGCTAATTTAGTTATAGGATCTGATAAAATAAGATTAACAAATGAGGGCGGAATTAATAAAGGGGCTGAAGAGAGATACATTGATGGGACAAATGTAAAAATAGAGGGAGGTTTAACAGCAACTACAAAAATACACTTATATATTAGTGCTTCTGATTCAGATCACGACGCTATTTTACCTGGAGAATCTTTTATTGATCCTGTATTTGGAACATTTAAAGTTTATTTTTTTGGATTAAATATCCCTACAGAATCTGATAAAAGAGAAACTATAAAGATTAATAATCTAGAAGATGATAAAATGCAGTTGACATTCAAGGCAAGATACGCTGACGCAGCTAAAACTATTATATGGGTAAAGAATTTACCGAATCTTATTCAGCTAGCTTACGATGATGACGTACATAAAATTTCTGTTTTTGAAAATGAACAGATTTATAGAAATGGATATGTAGTTGTAGGAAATGAAGAAAGCGGACGCCTAATAAAAGTATCAATAGTCTATCTAAGCTCTTCATCTTATACTGATGATAAAGTTGAATTTACCGATGTCTTATCAGGAGATATATATACTTCAACCATAACAGGAAAAGGTATAGGAACAGTTAATATTGGAGGAAAGTCGTACTCAATAGCTTACGGTGGTACTTCTAGCTCTGATAGTAACTGGGTTAGAATTAATTATCCAGATAGTAGAGGTCCAAATAGTGCGGTAATATACCCTACAATATATACTGAAAAAGGAGCGAAGTTGGCTTTCTATGAGCCTGTTAAAATTGACCTAAGTAATTGGAATGGGGCGGGCGATAAGTTAAATACTCTTAAATTCCCAACAGGGAACGGATATGAAGATGCTAGAATTGAATTTACTCCTCTACAAAATGGTTTATGGAATGTTTTTCTAGAAGACTATTTAGGCAAGGTAGTTAGTCTTTCTGACTTGAATCCTAAAATGCAATTTTCTGCAAAGAATAAATATATAGTTGAATTGATAAGTGCTACTGATACGGCTGCAACAATAAAAGTCAGTGATGATACTGGAAAGAGTGAGACTAAAGAGATAAATGAAGGCACCTCGCAGAAAATTCTTGGAATAAATATAAGGTTATTCAATGCTGATGAAAACAACTTAAGACTTTCTGCTGACATACTGATAGGTGTTGATTTAACTTTAGATACGTTAGATAAGAATAGTTTTGTTAGAATTCCAATTGGTCATTATCTATATGCTTCTAAAGAAAAAGAACTTGCTTATAAAATATTTGGAAGCGGTGAAAAAGATAAAATTGTCACTTATCTTGAAAATCCTAAAACGGGAAAAGAAATAGTTTATCCTGCTTTAATATTATTTGAAGAAGAATATAAACTCTTTATATCTGAAGAAAAAGGTGCAGGCGACCCTCCTTACATTAGTGCCCTTATAGTTACGCTTGAGGCAGGTAATATTGGTGGTCGTCCTGGTATTGGTGTTGATGAAATTATCAGAACATGGAATAAGGACTCTGAATGGGATAATATAGCACATGCCCACGATAATACAAAAGTAAGTGAAGCAGATGCATATGGAACTATTGTTACAATAGATTCTATAAATCCTGATCAAAAAACTGCTATTATAAGTTATCCTGATGAACAACTTTATGCTAATATTTTTATTAGTAGTAATTTATGTAAAATTGAGAATAAATTTATCAGAGGAGATGCTAATAAAGATGGAAGAGTTGACTTGACAGATGCCGTGTTTATATTAAACTGGCTCTTTAAAGGTGGCGAAACTCCAAAATGTTTAGATGCTGCAGATGTTGATGATAGTGGAAATGTGGGAATAACTGATGCTATAAAGCTACTGAACTTTTTATTTCAGGGGGAGCAAGCACCACCTGCGCCTTATCCCGAAGCAGGAGTTGATCCTACGGAAGATACTTTGAGTTGTGATGGGTAAAAAATATTTTATTTCGCAAATTCTACATCATCTAAATTTTCAAACTTTTTATTTCCTGTGAGGAACTTAATACCTAAGTCTTTTGCTTGAAAATAAGATATACAATCAGTCATTGTACAATTCTTTATCTATTTCTTTCATTAGTTCATCAACTGGCTTAGAGAACTTATGGGCGCCAAATAGTTTTCTTAAGTTTAGTTTTTCTTTTGAAAACAATTTTATATTTGTATTTAATTTATTCATTTTTATATCTCAATTTCTTTTTCAGCGCCTTTAACGAGATTCCAATCTAACTTAATTAATTGTTGGACTGCAGGATTTTGAGTATTGAGTTTGAAAAGATCTGATTTCCCAACTCTTCTTGTTTTTATTACAATATTGTTCTTTACTAATTTATCCCAGAAGATCTGTAATGTTGAGTAACTAACTCTGGAATTTTTAGCTATTTCTGTCAATGGGTAGTCAAAATCTGCAAAGGTTATTAAAAAATCAAGTACCTTTATTATTGGGTTATTTCCGAATATTTCTACAAATAGACTATTATTATCAAGGCCATCTTTGTGTATCATGGTAATTTTTGGTTATGTGCTCTTTTATTCATGAATATGGTGATATTTATAAATGTTTCTACTGATGTTTTTATATTCTAAAGTTAAAAACATTTAAATAAGAGTTTTGTTTGAAGTATAAATGAGGTTTGATATGGATATAATAAAAGCAAGACTTCTTTATCATTTAAGAAGAAAAAGAGTAATAGGTGGAGTTCATACGCATTTTGATACCTTAACTAAAGGTTTTCCTTCTCATTTAGGAAAAGATGTAAAAAATATTGCCCTGAATTTAATTAAAGAAGTTTTGCTAATTTCTAAACCAACTTCTTATGGATTGCAAGTTTCTCTAAATAAAGATAAAATAAGAGAAGTAGAAGAATTTATTTTTAAGATTTTGGGCTTTCGTTTTTAATTTAATACTCCAAGCCTTTTCTCGCCATTATACCTGAATCATACGGGTGCTTGTGCTTTTTGATTTCTGTTACTAAATCTGCAAAAGCAAAAATATTTGGAAAGGGTATGTGTGAGCCTGTTAAAATTAATTCTTTGTTTTTTAGCTTATTTTTTATTAGGTTTATTACTTCCTCTTCTTGTAGAAGACCTAATTGAACTGCGTATAAAATTTCATCTGCGATGATTATATCATAATCTTGATTTAAAGAGTTTCTTAAGTACTCTAAAGCTTCTTTTACTTTATCTATGTGGTGTTGTTTTGGTTTGCCTATTATCCAAGATCCAGAACCAAATCTTTTACAGGAGAAGTTATCAAATTTTTCTAATGCTTTTATTTCTCCAGGACGATCTATTTCATGGTCTCCTGTTCCGTTTTTCATAAATTGAATTAGATGCACTTTGTAACCGTTTCCACAAGCCCTAAGCGCAGTACCTAATGCGGAAGTTGTTTTTCCTTTTCCATCTCCCCAAAATATTTGAACTAGGCCTAATTTTGATTTATCGAGCTGAGACATTTTTCCTTAAATACTCCTGATTTTTCGCACAAATTTTTATTTTTTGTATAGATGGCAAGTTTGTAATAGCAAGATTCTTGATAATCTTTTGTGACTATTTTATAACAATAAGACTGATCTTTATTCTTTAGGGCTTTATCTATATAATTATTATTTCTAGTTCTGTCTATTAAATATGGAATAAATAAAATTATAGATAATACTAGAAGAAATAAAATGAAAACTATAATTAAATGTGCTAATTCCTTATTTATCATAATTATAACAGATTATTGTAGTTTAAATTTATTGCTAAATTGAAGATAGGTTTATATATCATATATGATATTATTTATAAAAGGATATAAAGACTGATATATAATATGAGACCTCATAATCAAAAGATATTAGATTATATAAAAAAAGAAAAGATAGTTACTAGTTTTGAAGTCGCCAAATTTTTAAAAATATCTTGGAATACTGCAGATAGATATTTAATGGAGCTTCTGCTTGATGGAAAGATTGAAAGAATAAAAAAAAGGGGCACAACTTTATGGATGAAAAAAGAATAAATAAAATAGGACAAGCTATGATATGGGTGATAATTGCGATAGGATTAGTGGCCAGTATAGTTTTATTATTTCTTTTAAGAGATAAAATTCTAAAGCCTAGTATAGAAGAAAGAGTAGGTGATGATCCTAAAAGTTTTATTGATAATTGTGTTGCAAAAAATGTAGAGAACGCTGTCGATATTCTTTTGCCTCAGGGCGGATTCATAAAACCAGAACATTTTAATTCTTATAACGGATTTAATGTGAGCTATCTTTGCTACAATGCTGGAAATTATCATCCTTGCATCAATGAACATCCTTTATTATTAGAAGAAATAAATGAAGAAATAAAACAATATATTGCGCCTAAAATTGATGGATGTTTTGAAGATTTGAAAAAAGAATTTGAAAAAAGGCAAGGAGAAGTTAATTTGGGAGAAATGAAATTGGATGTTAAAATTGCTCCAAAAAGAATTTTTGTTAATATAAAAATAAATTTAAATCAAAAAATGAAAGAACAGAGCAAGAGCTATAATGAATTTGATAGCGAAATAATAAGTCCTGTCTATGATTTAGCTAGACTTGCTCTTGAAATAGCTAATCAAGAAGCAAAATATTGCTACTTTGAATATGTGGGCTATATGATTTTGTATCCTAAATTTAAGATTGGCAGGGATTCCTTAAGCGATTCTACAGAAATATATACTATAAAAGACAAGAAATCCAGTAAGGAGATGAATATAGCTATAAGGAGTTGTGCGATACCGCCAGGACTTTAAAATGGAAATTAAACATAAATTTAAGATTGGATTTGAAATATTTTTATTAGTTAGTAGTATTTTTGCTTTTTCTTATATATTACATCAAAATTTTGAAGAGAGCGGATCCTTGAGTTATAGATTTGAGAAGCGAGGATTTTTTGGTTTCTTGCCTGTTTTATTTAAGATGGCTGTTAAATTGTTATTTAGTGAGAAAAGCCTGGTTTCTGCTTTGGAAAATGGAGATTTTCAAAAAGGTGTTGCGACATGTGTTAAAGGTACTGATGGAAGTATTTGTCAAGAATATCCTGCTAGTGAATGTTCATCTAAATGCTCTAGTGAATGTTTTCCTTCTACGAGAGAAAATGTGCCTTCGTGCAAATTAGGAACTTGTTATGATAAAGATATTGGAACTTGCCAAGAGAGATCTACGGATGGAGAGTGTGAATCAAATCGTGGAAAATGGTTTGATTCTCCTGCTGAAAATGTTTTAGAGTGCCAGAAAGCATGCTGTGTTGTTGGCGACGATGTTGTTCCTTTGATAACATCTAGAGAATGTGCTAAAATAGGCGAGACTAGCGGTATAGCTACTAGCTATAAGCCTGAAGTAAAAGATGAATTGAGCTGTCTGGATTTAGGGAGAACAAAAGTGGAAGGGGCTTGTGTTTTTCAAGGTTCTGATGAGAAAAAATGCAAATTTTTAACAAAGGGTGAATGCCTTAGCAATTCTGGAGAATTTCGTGAAGGCATTTTATGCACTAATCCTGATTTGAAAATGGAATATAAAAAACAAGCTAGTGCTAAATGTGTAGAAGGGAAAGATGAAATATATTGGTTTGACAGCGAGGGAAATAGAGAGAATATTTATGATGCTAATAAAGTTAAGAGTTGGAATGATGGGAAAGTTCTTCCTAAAGAATCTTCTTGCTCTTTAGGAGATGGTTCTGACGAATTAAATAATCAAAAAATATGTGGGAATTGCAATAGGTTATTGGGAAGTGTTTGCGGACAGAAAACTGACAAAGAAAAATTATCTGATAATGGTATTGATGTTGTTTGCCGAGATATGAGATGTATTGATAAATACGGCAAAAAGAGAGAGAATGGCGAGAGTTGGTGTGAATATCAGGGAGCAATAGGGTTGGATAAAGGAGCTGGCGGATTTGATAGAGCTGTGGATACTCCTGGAAGTTCTCATTTTAGGGCAACTTGTATAGACGGGGAAATAAATATTAATCCTTGTGAACAGCATAGGAATGAAATATGCGTAGAAAGTAGAGATAAAAAATCTGATGGGGAGGAGATTTCAAATTCTGCCTGCATAACAAACTTATGGCAATTATGCTTGAATTATAATGCTGAAGTTAAAGGCAAGGGTCCTGAACTTAAGGCTTCTACTGAGAAAAGAAATGAAAAATGTTCAAAGAATCCTGTATGTACTTTAAAAAAGGTAAATATTGCTGATAGCTTTAAGTTTGATATTTGTGCTCCTAAATATCCTGCTGGATTTGATTTAAAGAAAAATGCTGAAGGGGGAGAGTTAAGCTGCGCTTTTGCAAATCAGAAGTGTACTGTTTTATTTGTTAAAGAAATTGGGGGCTGGAATCCAAAAGTTAATGAGGGTTGTTTGAAGCAGGGATTTGCTGAACAAATGAATGATTTGTGCATGAGCTTGGGAGATTGTGGAGCGAGCGTGAATTATAATGGAGATTTGACTTTGAATTATAAAGTAAAAAATAGCCCTAAACTTCAAGAGAATTATATTGGAGGAATAAAAAAATATTCTGATCCTGTTAAAGGGCAGTATGCTAATATTAATGTTGGAGATTATATTGATGCTGTTGGTGGCATAGAAAAACTTGGAGGCAACCTTAATAATCCTGCTCCTGATCTGCAATTTGCTAGTACGGTTTCTGGAGCTACTGGAGTTGTTCTTGCATATGGAGTAGGGGCCGGGGTTTTCTCTGGTGGTGCTACAGGATCTGCTGCATATGCTGCTTCACCCGTGGCTGGGCTTGCAGGCGTTTTGGCAGGAGCGGCAATTGGATTTGCTGTTACTGCTTTATTAATTCAATATACTGGAATTGGAGCTGGTTTAGATCCTGCAATTACTTGGGCTTTAGTTGCAGGAGGAACTGTTGCTGGAGCATTAATAGGCGGATATTTAACTGGAGCTACAGCAAGTATTGGCTCTACATTTGGAGCCAGCGCTGCAGGAGCCGCGGCTGCCGCTACTGTTCTCGCGGTAGTTGGAGTAGTGATTATTTTGGTAGTAATTATCATAATTGTTATTTTTGCTGCATTGGGCATTGGGAAAACAAAAAAAGTAGCTGTAACTTTCACATGCCAGCCATGGCAGCCGCCTCTTGGTGGAGATAAATGCGATCAATGTGGAAAGGATGGATATAAATGCACTAAATATGCTTGCCAGTCTTTAGGGCAGAGCTGTGAATTTATTAATGAAAATACTAAAGAAGCAAAATGTGTTGATGTTAATCCTGGTGATGCTAGTGCACCTGTTATTACACCTTGGAAAGAGTCTTTAACTCCTGGATTTGAATATAAAGACATATCTGATAATGGAATGAAAATTGTTTCTGGAGAGAATGATGGATGTATTGCATCTTACAGCAACTTATTCTTTGGAATTTCATTAAACGAGCCTGGATATTGCAGGTATAATTTCATGCATACAAATAGTTTCGAAGAAATGGATAATGAACGAGGTGGAGATTTCAGCGAGAGGAATTTGTTCCTATATAATCATACTCAATTCTTTAGTATCCCTGATTTAACTAGTCTAGGGCTGTCTGGATATGATCCAAATAGAAGAATGGACTTTAACTTTTATGTTAGATGTATAGACAGTAGAGGAAATGGAAAAGATAATTCAAAAGAGTATGTCGTTAATATTTGTGTAAAGCCTGGGGAAGATAAATCTCCTCCTGTTATTACTTTAAGAGAACCTTTGAGCGAATTTATTAAATTTGATTCTAAAAAATTAGACTCTGCGGTTTATACTAATGAACCTGCTGACTGTAAATGGAGTTTAGATCCGAATAAAAAATATGATGAGATGGAGAATAAGTTTGATTGCGCTAACGATATTCAAGATAGGAATTCTTTATTTGGATGGAAATGTGATACTAATTTTTATATAGAAAAGAACGAAAATATTTTTTATGTTAGATGTAAGGATCAGCCTTGGAATGCTGGAATTAATGAAAGCAAGAGAAATGAGATGCCTAATTCTTATGAATTTAAAGTTAAAAGAACTGCGACTCCTTTGATGATTGATTCTGTAATGCCTAATAACGAGACGCTAACTTTCGGTGTTGAACCTGCAGCTATTACATTGGAAGTTCATACTTCTGGCGGGATTGATGGAAGAGCTAAATGCAGTATTTTTGGCTCGCTAATGGGAGAGACTTTGGGCAAGGTGCATAAGCAAATACTTAATAGAATTTACAAGGGAAGTTATGAATTTCCTATTTTATGTGAAGATACGGCTGGAAATGCTGTAGAATCAATTTCTAAGTTTATAGTTAATTTAGATTCTTTACCACCTGTAGTTACTAGAATTTATAACCAAGATGAAAATTTAATTGTCGTGACAAATGAAGAATCCGAGTGTGCTTTTGTTAAGGCTGGAAAAAAAGGAGAAGAATGCAGCTTTGATTTTTCTAACGGAACTTCAATGTCTGGAACCTTAGATAAAGTTCACACAACTGGCTTTGATAATAGCGATTATTATATCAAATGTCAAGATAAATGGGGCCATGTTCCAGGAGAATGTAGTGTGATTGTTAAATGAGGTTTATATGATTATCTTTAATAATAAAAATGGGCAGGCTATGATATGGGTTATAGTAGCTATTGCTATGGTCGCAATTATAATTCTTCTATTTATTTTTAGAGGAAGTTTTACTTCAATTTCAAAAAAAACAGAAATTGAAAATCCGATTAATTTTATAGAAAGTTGTGTAAAAGAAAGTGTGGACGATGGCGTTGATGTTATGCTTCCTCAAGGAGGATTTGTTAATCCTAAACAAATAAAAAAGTATAATAATACAAAGATAGAGTATTTGTGCTATAGTGTAAATTATTATGAAAAATGTGTTATCCAGCATCCTGTTTATTTACAAGAAATTGAAAAAGAAATAAAAAACTATATTGAACCTAGAGTAGATGAATGCTTTAATAATTATGAGTTTGAGATGAAAAAAAGAAAGAGCGATGTCTTAATTTCACCTATGAAACTAGATGTTAGATTTGGAAATGGGAAAGTATTTGTTAAAATTGACAGAGAAGTCACAATTATTAAAGACGATGAAACAATAAAAATAGAAAATTTTGATTTTGAGATAAATAGCCCTATTTATGACTTGGCTAATGTAGCTATTGAAATTACAGGAGACGAAGCATTAAAATGCGATTTTGATAATGTAAATTATATGATGAATTTCCCTAGATTCAAGATTAAAAGATTTATCATGTCGGATTCAACAAAAATTTATAATATTGTTGATCTGGACAGTGGAAAGGAATTAAATATGGCTATAAGGGGGTGCGCAATTTCGCCTGGATTATAATGAAAAAGATAATATTTATTTTTGGTTTTTTGATTATTATTAGCTTGTGGTTTGTTTCAGGGCAGGGAGTTGAAACTTGCTTGGTTTCAAAAAATGGAAGTATATGCCAGGAATATCCCGCTAGTGAATGTTCATCTAAATGCTCTAGTGAATGTTTTCCTTCTACGAGAGAAAATGTGCCTTCGTGCAAATTAGGAACTTGTTATGATGCTGATTTTGGAAAATGTTTAACTCAATCTCCGTCAGGGGAATGTACAGAAAGAGGAGGAACATGGAATCCAGATCCATTTGGAAATATTCCTGAATGCCAGAAAGCATGCTGTGTTGTTGGCGACGATGTTGTTCCTTTGATAACATCTAGAGAATGTGCTAAAATAGGCGAGACTAGCGGTATAGCTACTAGC
>Ga0209515_10004891_pt1 | contig 17777 bp, 12 predicted proteins | sample Subgroupgradi54m_FD_187454 | JGI IMG/M metagenome (GOLD analysis project Ga0209515, IMG submission 187454) | Subsurface groundwater microbial communities from S. Glens Falls, New York, USA - GMW60B uncontaminated upgradient, 5.4 m (SPAdes)... ...
CGAGATGTTCTCGTTGGTGATGTTGCCCCCCCAGATCCCGCACCCCATGCTCGACGTCATCGGCATGCCGTTGGTGAAGGTCCCGGCATTCGAGCTGGACTGCACCTGACGAACCATCATGCGGCTGACCGGCGCCGCGAGCGCCAGCCGATGAATGTGCTCATCGCTGAATGAATAAATGCCGCACGAATGTCCCTTCCCGCCAGTCTCGAAGATGCGGCGGACCATGTCGAGCGCCATGTCGAAGCCGGTGTACTTGAAGAGGGCGAGCACGGTGCCAAGCTTCTCCGTCGAGAACAGGTGCTCGCGGCCGATTCGATCCTCGGGAACGATGAGGAACGTCTTGTCGTCAGGTATCCTGAAGCCCGCCTTCTCGGCCACTACACGCGCGGGTCGCGCGATCGTGTCCGGCGTACGGTGCCCGTCCGTGTCCCAGTACGCGGCCTGGAGGCCAGCCTTCTCTTCGGCGTTGACGACATAGCCACCCTCCGCCACGAGTTGAGCAAGGAACTGGTCGTAGATTCGCGAGTCGACAATGAGATTGCCGTCCGCGGAGCAGCCGGATCCGTAGTCGTTCGTCTTGCTGATCCGTGTGTTCCGCGCAGCCTCGTCGATGTCGGCGGTTTCGTCGATCACCATCGTGGCGTTGCCGGCGCCAACGCCGTAGGCAGGCTTGCCCGAACTGTACGCGGCGCGGACCATCGGCGGCCCCCCAGTCGCCATCGTCAGGTCACAAATCGACATCAGCTCGTGCGACACAGGGATGCTGGGGTTCGCCACGCACTGGAGCAGGTCCTCGGGGGCATCGAGCCGGCGGAGAGCGGCCCGCATCAGCCGGATCGTCTCGTTCGTCGTCTTCCGGCTGGCAGGATGTGGCGAGAAGATTACAGCGTCCTTGCATTTGATGGCGTAGATCGCGATGCCAATCGGAGTGATATATGGACTGGTCACCGGGATCAGCGACGCGATCACCCCGGCGGGCTTCGCGTACTTCACGATCCCTTTTTCTGGCAGCTCCTCGATGACGCCCATGCTCTTCTGACGCAACGCGTCGCGGAGAATACCGAGGACCTTCGAACGCCGACCGGGCGCGCGACTTCCCAAGCCGCTTTCATCGACGCTCATGCTCGCGAGCCGTGCGGCCGCCGCTTCATTGCCCCCGGCCCACCCGATCGCTTGACAGAGCCGATCAACCTGAGGCTGGTCGTAATGCTCGGCGGCCTGCATGGCCGATCGGGCGCGGCGAAGCAATTCCTGGGTGAGCTGTCGTTCTTCGGCCGTCATCGCTCTTAGCGCCATAAGGAGTGTCCTGTCCCGCGCGTGCTAGGAACGCGGGTCTTGTCCGTCGTACTGAACCGGGATCCGCACGCGCATCGGTTTCTCGCGCGCATATTCCTCAGCCACTTCCGCCGTCAGCCCTGCGACGCGCCCGATGATGAAAATAAATTTGCCTGCCTCGGGCAGAAAGCCAAGGTCGTGAAGGATGGCTGCGAGCGCCCCATCGATGTTCATGGGCAGCGGCCGGATACGCTCGCTAGCCGCGGCATGCACGGCCCGCATGAAGCGGACGCCTGCACCCTCTTCCTGACCGTCGCGCGCGAGTGAGAACAACACCTCAGCTCGCGGATCGACAATGCGATGCACGCGATGTCCGAGGCCCGGAACGCGAGTGCCATTCTCGATCGCCCGCTCGACGACGTTCGCGGCAGCAGTCTCGATCGAGACCGACAGACGATCTGCCTCGGCCACGCCGTCCGCAATCATCACCATGCAGTTTTCGCCCGCGCCGCCGTGCTCGTTGCCGATCGCCAGGATGCCGGCAGCAATCGCGGCGGAGATGGACTGACGGTTGCCCGACGCGACCAGCCGGGCGGTCGCACACGACGGGGCGCCCGGACCGTGGTCAGCGACCGAGATCAGAATCGCGTCGATCAGCTTGCGCTCTCTCGCATCTGGAAGCCGGCCGCGATGAAGCAGGAACACAGTGTCGGCGAACGACGCCTGTCGCATCAGCGTCGTCACGTCGTGACCGTGAATCCAGATCGCGGATTCCTCCGACCGCACGATTGCCGTTCGCCAGTTGTCCATGAAGAAAGGGATTATCACCGCGTTCCATGGGAGGCAACACGTTTGTAACGGTAGTGACACCGTTACGTTCTTGTTGCATCGCGAAGCGGGTGCTACGGTGCCTGCCTCGCGAGAGGTGTGCCGCTTCTCGCTTCAGGTCTGTCCGCGTACGGCGCGGCAGTGTTCCAAAAACAGCGTGGAGGCGAAGGTGGGAAAGGTAAGAGCAATCAGATCGATCGGGATTGCGGTGATGCTGTGTGCGTTCACCGCCGCCACCGCGGCTGCGCAGGCGGTCGCCGGCTCCCAGGTATCTGGGATCGTTCGTGACGCAAGCGGCGGCGCGCTTCCGGGCGCCGACGTCAGCATCACGAAGACCGACACGGGACTCGTGCGGACGACATTCACGGGTTCCGACGGAACCTACACGCTGCCGAACCTCCCCGTGGGCCCCTATCAACTGAAGGTGGCGCTGCAGGGCTTCACGACATACGTGCAGGACGGCATCGTCCTGCAAGTGAGCACGAATCCGGAGATCAACGTCACCCTGGCGATAGGCGCCGTCAGTGAGCAGGTGCTCGTGACAGCGAATGCCGCAATGGTCGAGACGCATACGACGGGCATCGGGCAGGTCATCGACCAGCAGCGCGTCGCCGAGCTGCCGCTGAATGGCCGCCTGGCGGCAGAGCTGATCTTCCTCTCAGGCGTGGCCACGTCGGCGCCGGCCGGCGACCTCAACACGAACAAGAACTTCCCGACGGTCACCATTTCCGTAGCCGGCGGCCAGGCAAACGGCATCACCTACATCATGGACGGCGGCACCCACAACGACCCGTTCAACAATCTGAACCTGCCGACGCCGTTTCCTGGCGCGCTGCAGGAGTTCAAGGTGGAGACGAGCGCGTTGCCGGCCCGCTACGGCCACCACGCCTCGTCGGCGGTGAACATGATCACCAAATCAGGGACCAACCAGTTCAGGGGCGACGGATTCGATTTCGTGAGGAACTACCGTTTCAACGCGAGGAACTTCTTCGCTCCCGAACGAGACAGCCTGAAGCGCAATCAGTTCGGCGGCACGTTGGGCGGCCCGGTGATCAGGAATCGCGCATTCTTCTTCGTGGGATACGCAGGGAAGATAGAGCGGACGAACCCCGCCACCGCGATCAGCTTCGTCCCGACCGCGGCCATGCGTAACGGCGATTTCACCGCATTCGCGGCACCGGCGTGCAATGTGGGACGTCAAGTGACGCTGACCGCCCCGTTCGTTGGAAACCAGATCGACCCGTCGCGGCTGAATCCGGTGGCAGTCGCGTTCAACAAGTACCTGCCGCTGCCCACCGACCCGTGTGGCCGCGTCCAGTACGGCATTCCCGACAACAACACCGAGCATCAAGCCGTTGGCAAAATCGACTACAACCTGAGCACGAAGCAGACGATGTTCGGCAGGTACCTCTATGCCGTCTATGAGAACCCGGGCACATTCGACGGAAAGAATGCCCTGACGCTGAGCCGGACCGGGCAGAAGAACCAGGTCCACTCGGTCGTATATGGACACAACTACGTCATCTCGGCCAACGCCCTCAACTCGCTCCACCTGACGCTCAATCGCACGGCAAATGATCGGCCGCTCCCGGAATTCTTCACCGCGACGGATCTCGGCAGCCGCGTGTTCAGCCCGTTCAAGGGGTATGTCGGCGTCACGGTCGCCGGGACCGGGTTCAGCATCGGGGCCGGCGCAACCAATCCCGGGTACTTCAACTCCAAGGGTTACCAGCTTGCCGACGATGTGGACATCATTCGCGGCGCCCACCAGCTCGCACTCGGTGTCAACTGGATCGCGACGCGGATCGAGACGCTCAACAACCGTCCGACCAACGGCCAGTTCACGTTCAACGGCCAGACCACGGGGCTGCCGCTGGCTGATTTCATGGTGGGCTCGGTGAGCAACTTCCTCCAGGGCAACCCGGTGTACGACTACGACAACAACAGCTACTTCGGTTCGTACGTCCAGGACAACTGGAAGGTGCGGTCGAACCTGTCACTGAACGTGGGCGTTCGATGGGAGCCGTACCTGCCGATCAAAAACACGTACAGCTGGGTGAGTCACTTCGACCGCTCAGCGTTCGACGGAGGTCGCAGGAGCAAGGTGTATCCGCAGGCGCCCGCGGGTCTGATGTTTCCCGGTGACGATGGCTATCCGGGAAAGGCGACAACGTTTGGAAAGAAGGCAAACTTCGCCCCGCGCCTCGGAGCCATATGGACGCCAAGGGGCGACGACTCGATGAGCATTCGTGGGTCGTGGGGCGTCTTCTACGATGCGCCCCACCTCTTTTTCAATACGCGTTTCGCCAATAACCCCCCTTGGGGAGCGCAGATCACGATTACGAATCCCCAGGGCGGCTGGTCCGATCCGTATCTCGGGTATCCGGGCGGAAATCCGTTCCCGGCTCTCAACACCGATTGGAAGACTGCGGCGTTCCCGGCGTTTGGCGTCTACGTCAATACGCCTCTCCACACCGCGCCTACCGCGCTTCAGCAGTGGAATATCGGCGTGCAGAAACAGCTCGGCGAGTGGTTGTTCGCCGGCAGCTATCTTGGGAACAAGTCGTCTCACCTGTGGCGCGCGACCGAACTGAACCCCGCCGTCTTTGCGACGGGAGCGACCACCGGTAATACCAATCAACGCCGCGTACTCTTTCTCGCGAACCCCCAGCAGGGACAGTCCTACGGGACGATCGGTCAGCTCGATGACACCGGCCGGTCGAACTACCATGCCCTGCTGTTGTCAGGGCAACGCCGGCTGAAGAACGGCCTCAGCGTGCTCTCCAACTGGACGATTTCGCGTTGCATGAGCGATCCGGCGACGACCGAACTCACGGGACCCACGGTCGTTGATCCGAATAACCCGAATCTGGATTACGCGTACTGCGCATCCGATCGACGCCACGTCGTCAATGTGTCGGTCGTCGCGCGAACGCCGGATTTCTCCCGAGCCGCGCTGCGCGTGGTCTTTGGAGACTGGCAGTTCTCGCCGTTGGTCCGGTGGCAAAGCGGGAATCGATCGTCGGTCACGACGGGTATCGACAATGCGCTGACAGGCCTGGGCGGCCAACGCGCCGTGCAGATGCTTGATGACCCGTATGGCGATCGAACGCCGGACTACTACTTGAACCGAGCGGCGTTCGGGTCCCCTGCATCCGGAGCCTACAGCACGCTGAAGCCATTCACGATTGAAAACCCTGCGCGTCTGCAGAACGACATCGCGATCACACGGTCGTTCAAACTGGCGGACACCCGGACCTTCCAGTTCCGCTGGGAGATCTTCAACGTCATGAATCACGCGAACTTCAACGCGCCGGTGGCGGCACTGAACAGCGCGAACTTCGGTAAGATTCTCACGGCGGGCGATCCGCGTATCATGCAGTTCGCGCTCCGGTTCGAATTCTGAGGGGCGATGAGGCCACTGCATGGGCTGCCGATGCAGCCCGTGCCGATTTTCTCCGCTAGAGGTTCGATGCGTGCGTAAGACTGGCGCCGCGCTGCTGTTCGCGGTGCGCTGCTGTCACCGCCTGCCGTGTACAAGAACGGTGCGGCAGCGAATCCTGACGTGCGTATTGAGCGGCGCGGCCGCGGCGGCGATTGTTCTGCTACACGTAGGGCGCCTCGATGGGCAATCGGCCGCAGCAGGGCAAGCCGCACCGAAGAAACACGTCCTCGCATGGGCGGACGTCCGAAACGGCTACCAGCACGACTCCATTTCGCACGCAATCGCGACGATCGAGCAGCTCGGATATCGGTCCGGCGCCTACGACACGTTTATCCGTACCGACTCCCAATTGATCACGAAGCACCCGATCACATTCGCAGCGGGGACTGGGATTGCGACGGGCGAGAACTTTCTCGTGCGAGACCTCAACTATTTCGACGCAATTTTCTTCTTCGGTGTGCGAGAGATCGACCTGACGCCCGAGCAGCGCGCTGATCTCTTGTCATTCGTACGGGACGACGGGAAGGGGTTCGTCGCGGCTCATTCCGCCGCGACCGGTTTTTTCTCGTGGCCCGAGTTCGGCGAGATGCTTGGCGGACGCTTCGACGAGCATCCGTGGGGCCGCGCCGGCATCGCCGACGCGACCGTCGTCGTCGATGACCCGCTATTTCCCGCGATGAAGGGTTTCCCCGCGCGCGTCGTTCTCAACGATGAGCATTACCAGCTGAAGGACTTCTCACGCGAAAAGGTTCGGGTACTGGCTCATCTCGACCCGGCCAGCGTCGACCTCAAAGCGCCACTCGTGCACCGTACAGACGGCGACTTTCCAGTCGCCTGGGCAAAAACGTACGGCAAGGGGCGGGTGTTTTATTCGACGCTCGGCCACGCCGCGGAATCGTGGGACAACCCTGTCATCCAAAAGATGTACTTCGAAGCGGTTCGCTGGGCGCTTGGATTGGTTGGCGGTGATGCGACGCCGAGCACAGTCCCCAGGAGATGAGTAGGACTATGTCGAGAATCCGATTCAGCGCGGCGGCGGTCGCGGTACTGCTTTGCAGCATGGGCACGCTGGCCGACCAGGTCCCGCAGGGAGCGCCAGCAGCGCCGAATGGGACCGTCGGTGGAGCACCACCACAAGGACCGGGACAGGGTGGACGCGGCGCACGCGGAGGCGGCCCGTCGCGGCCCCGCACGCGCAAGGTCGTTCTCGCGTGGGCAGACACGCGAAACGGCATCGCGCAACACGATTCCGTCTCGCACGCGCTTGCCATCATCGAGCGACTGGGTTACGAGTCAGGTGTGTATGACACGTATATCCGCACCGATTCGAACATCGTCGCCAAGCAGCCGCGGATGACCACGGGAGCGCCCGCGAGCGGAGGACCGAGCCTCGCCAACGTGGATGCGATCTTCTTCCTCGGCCATCGCGAAGCGCCGCTGGATCCGCAACAGAAGGCGGAGCTGGCCGCCTTCGTGCGTGACGAAGGCAAAGGCTTCGTCGCCGCGCACGCGGCGCTCACGGCATTCGAGTCGTGGCCTGAGTTCGGCGAACTTCTCGGCGGCCGCTACGACGAACACCCGTGGAACGTCGCCAGCGGGACGATCATCAACGAGGACCCGTCATTTCCAGCGACGAAACATTTTCCCGCCACGTTTCCATTCGTCGATGAGTTCTATCAGACCAAGGAATTCTCGCGCGACAAGGTTCGCGTGCTCCTGAGGCTGGACGTGTCGAAGATGCCGCCGAACCCGAATCTCCGTCGTGCTGACCGGGATCTTCCCCAGGCCTGGGCGAAGACGTACGGGAAAGGAAGGGTCTTTTACTCGTCGCTTGGCCATTCCGCGGAGACGTGGGACAACCGTGACATCGCGCAGATGTACTTCGAAGCGATCAAATGGGCGTTGGGTTTGACGGAGGGCGATGCGACGCCGCGACCGCTTCCCGCAGGAGCCACCGTGACGAGCCGCTGACGCGGCTCACGATCTCGCGGGCACTTCCACGACGCCAACGGCGTCCAGGTTTCGTAGGAACCGGACCGCGTCCGTTCTCCCGTTCGTCTCTATGGCGCAGCCCGCCGAAATCTTCCCCTCGGCCACCTATAGGTCCCTGCCTCCGCACCTTTGTGACCATGGGAGTTGACTCTTCGCGGCAGCGTTAGGGATCTGTCCGGGACCTCGGCGCTCAAAGCCGGAAAGTAGATTGCATGAGCTCTTGCCTCCATTTCCCATTTCCAACGAGGAAAAAGCGCCAGTGCCGAAACGCGTTGCGGTCGTGGGGGCGGGTCCATCCGGACTGGTCACCGTCAAGGAACTGCTGGACGAGGGTCACGAGCCGACCTGCTTCGATCGAGCGCCCGACCTGGGTGGGGTGTTCCGTTTCGGGGAACTGGACGGGGTGGTGTGGAAGTCCTGTCGCCTCACTTCGTCGCCGCTGTTGACGTCGTTTTCCGACTTTCCCGCCGTTCCTCATCAACTGATGCACCTGTCAGCCGCCGAATACGTCGAATATCTTGGCCGTTACTGCGACGTGTTCGACCTTCGCCGGCACATACGGTTCGAGACGAGCGTCGAGGCGGTACGACGCGACCCGAATGGCACCTGGCTGGTCTGCACCCGCGACGCGTCCGGCACGCATGACCTGCGCTTTGACGCGGTCGCGATCTGCTCGGGCCTGCATCAGCATCCGCACGTGCCCACCTTCCCGGGAAAGGAGACCTACACCGGCACCGTGTTACACAGTGCTCAGTATCGCCGGCCAAGCCAGGTCGCCGGCAAACGCGTGCTCGTCGTCGGCGCAGGCGAATCCGGCGCCGATGTCACCGCGGAGGTCGCCGCGCATGCGGCCGAAACCGTCCTGTCGCTACGCCGTGGCGTCGCCGTCCAGGCGCGCGTCGAGCTGGGCAAACCAAGAGATCTGCAGACCTCGCGCCTCATGAACAGCGCCGCGCACTGGGTGTCCCAGACTCGCAATCCGGCTGACGACCACAAGCGTCGGGTCTATCGCCGGACCTTCCTGCCTTTCCTCCTCGTCGACAAGGGCCTGCAGCAGATCTCACGTTTCTTCTTCAACTTTCTGCCGATGCTCTGCGCGGCCGATCTCGGCGTGATTCGCGCCAATGTGCGCACGCGAAAGCTGAGTGCGCGCCTCCTGCAAGAATCGGGTGGCACATTCAACGAACAATTCGGGACCAAAGACGACCGGTTCGTCCGCGCCATCGCGACGGGTCGTTGCCGGCGTGTGCCGGGCATCACGCGGTTCGAGGGGACGCGCGTTGTGTTCGACGACGGCTCCTCGTTCACGCCGGATCTCGTGATCTTGTGTACGGGCTTCGAGACGCGGACGCCGTTCGTCGATGAGACGCTGGCCATGGCGCCGCGTTTCCTTCACACCTTCCACACCGAGATCGGGTCGAGCCTCGGTTTCATCGGCTTTGTGCGGCCGGCATTCGGCGCGATTCCGCCGCTCGCTGAACTGCAGGCACGCTGGTTCGCGCTGATCCAGAGCGGTCGTGTGGCGCTGCCCTCACAGGCCGAGATGCAGCGGTCCATCGACGACTGGAGGCGATTCCGCGCGCATTTCTTTCGCGCGGTCAAAGGGCGCCTCGACCATCTCGTCGAATACACGCCGTTCTGCGATGAACTGGCCGAACGAATCGGCTGCAAACCGGCGTGGTCTGACATTCGTCGCGAGAGCCGGCGCTTCCAGCGCAAGTTCATGGCCGGACCGTTCGTCGCCGCGCAGTATCGACTGGTCGGCCCCCATGCGAAGCCGGAGATCGCACGAGCGGTCATCGAAAGCGCACCGGTCGTGCATCCGCTTCCGGACCGCCTCTATCTCCATTTGCGCTGGAAGCTGTCCCGCATGCTGTGCCGCCTGCGTGGGCCCGAGTTCGCACCCAAACTGGAACTGGCAGGGCACGATTCGCGATGGTCCGCATCTCGGTCATGATTCCGACGCTGGACCGGCCAGGACCGCTGGCGGCGTGCCTCGCCGCCCTCGCGGTGGACTTTCCGCTGGATGCAGAGACCGTCGTCGTGTCGGACGGCGGCACGCACGATCTTCGTCAGGTCGTGGCAAAGGCGGTTCATCTGGAGGGCAGGCGATGACGCCGCGCGTCTCCGTGGTGGTCGCAACCCGCAATCGCCGCCGGTTGCTTGCACGCGCACTGGCGAGCGTTGACGCCCAGCGCTACCGGGATCTCGAGGTCGTGGTCGTCGACGACGGCTCCGATGACGGGACCGTCGAGTGGCTGCGTGCGCAGCGACCGCACGACTGCATCGTCGAGAACGACCGCCAACGGGGTGCGGCGGCGTCACGCAACAGGGGCATTGCCATCGCGCGCGGCGAGATCATCGCCTTCCTCGACGATGACGACACCTGGCGCCCGGCGTACCTCGACACCCAGGTTCGGCAGCTGGATGCCAATGGTGACGTCGAGATGTCGACGACGGGTCACATCGAAGCAGACGCCTCGGGCCGCGTATCGCGTCCCGATGTGGGCCCGTCGTTCGAGTATCCCAACCGCCGCGTTCAGATGCTCGCCGAATGCCCTGTTCACGCGATGTCCCTCGTGGCGTGCCGCAGCTCGGCCTTTGCGCGAATCGGATTGCTCGACGAGACGCTCGAGATCGTCCACGACCTCGACTGGTATGTACGCCTCCTGGCCGCGGGCGGCTGCGTCGTACATGATCCGACGGTCCTGGTTGAACGCGCCGTACCCGGCGGCCTGGTGAACCGGCATCGTCACTGGTTCCTCGAGGAGCGCGCGGTTCACCAGCGAATGTTTGCGGCCGGGCTGGTCGCGCCGATCGAGCAGCGACGGGTCATTGCGGCGCGATCGCTGCTCTTTGCGCGTATCGCGTTCGGGAAAGGTGATATCGGCTTCGGCGTCGCGCGTCTCGCCGCGGCCCTCTCGGCGTCCCCTGCCGCGACGGCACGGCTCAGCATCCAGCGCCTGCGGCGACGAGCACGCAGCTACACCGCGAGACGGAGCGCTGCAGGGAAGGCAGGGCAATGACCACGGCCAGCCGTTCGGTTCTGGAGGAGGCGCTCGCCCGGGCGGTGACCACGACACCCGCGCCAAGGCCCGTCTACGCCGCCACAAGGGCGCGCACGATCACGCGCCGGGGGATACTCTGGCTCGGCCAGACCTGCAACCTGCGTTGCCACTTCTGCTATTTCCTCGATCGAATCGAAGATGAGCAGCATCCGGAACACGCGTTCATGGGCATCGAGAAGGCGAAGACGATCTGCAGGACGCTGGTCGACTACTACCGCAACAACTCGATCGACATCCAGGGCGGCGAGCCGACGCTCTATCCGGCCATCTATGAACTCGTCGAGTATTGCGTCGAGATTGGGCTTTCGCCAACCCTGATTACCAACGCCACCGCGCTGTCCAAGCGGGACAACGTCCTTCGCTTCAAACAAGCCGGCATTCGGGACTTCCTGATCAGCGTCCAGGGTCTGGGCGCAGTCTACGATCGGATCGTGGGCCGCGAGGGTTCCCATGTCCGTCAGATGGAAGCGCTTCGACACCTTCAGGAAGCCGGGATCCCGTTTCGCTTCAACACGGTCCTGTCCAAGGCCGCGCTGCCGCAGCTGGTGGACATTTCGAGACTGGCCATTGATACGGGTGCCGGAGTCGTCAACTTTCTCGGATTCAATCCGTTCAACGACCAGCGAACGGGCAAACGCAGCGATGAGAATGTTCCCAGCTACGCCGAGTTGCGGGAGCCTCTCGAGGAGGCGCTCGATCTGCTCGCCTCCAACCATGTGGAAGTCAATGTCCGATACCTTCCGCTCTGTCTCCTGGCGGAACGTCACAGACCGACCGCCTACGGCTTCAAGCAGCTTCCGTACGATCTGCACGAGAACGACTATGCCAGCTGGTCCTGGACGGATCTGCCGGCGCAGCGCTCCAGCGCCGCTGCGATCACGCCTCCGTTCGGCCTGGGAAGACGATTGATGCTCGGATCGCTGCGCGCCCCGCTGCGCGGGCTCGATCGCCGGCTGCCGTGGCTGGGCACTCGTCTGCATCAGGTCAAGCAAGGTCTCGAACGATCCTGGGCGCAGGATGAGGGTGCAGAGACCGACGGCGCCACGCTCGAGCAGCGCTATCAGGATGACGCCGAAGTCCGGGCCAGGGAATACACGGGGTACCGGCACGTCGCTACCTGCGAGACCTGCGATCTCCGCAACGTCTGTGACGGCGTCTATGGAGACTATGCCGACATGTTCGGCGTGGAAGGCGTTCGCCCCGTCAGGCTGGGTGGCGGCGTGACGGACCCACAGCACTTCACGCGTCAACAGCACAAGGTCATTCATCCTCTCGATCGCGAGTGGGTGGAGAAGAACGTCGCTCGCGCCTCCGAATGAGCATCTGGCCCAATTTCTTCATCATCGGTGCAGCCAAGTCGGGAACCACGTCGCTCTATCACTACCTCAAGCAACACCCGCAGGTCTTCATGAGCAAGATCAAGGAGCCGAGGTTTTTTGCCCTCGAAGGCCATCCCCTGAATTTCACCGGGCCCGATCACGAGCGCATTCGAACGGGAACGACGACTGAACTGTCCGACTACCTCGAACTGTTCAGGGAGGCACGAGGTGCGATCGCAATCGGTGAAGCGTCGACGATCTATCTCAATCACGAGCGCGCGCCGGGCGCCATCGCACGCCGGGTTCCGGATGCCCGCATCGTGGCCGTACTGCGGCATCCTGCGGAGCGCGCGTTCTCCGCATTCCAGTTTGAGCTGCGGGACGGCCGTGAGCCTCTCCCTGCGTTCGAGGATGCACTCGAAGCCGAAGCGCAACGAGTCAGGGACGGCTGGTACATGGGTTCCGAGTACAAGGGCAACGGCTTCTACGCTCGGTCCTTGAACAGGTACTTCGATCGGTTCGACCCGGCCCGCATCCGCGTGTACCTCTACGAGGACCTCGTCGAGAGGCCCCTCTGGCTGCTGAACGATCTCTTTGGTTTCCTGGGTGTGGATCCCCGCTTCACGCCCGACGTCTCCATCCGCCACAATGCGTCTGGACGCGCGCGGAGCGCCGGGCTCCAGCGTTGGCTGACAGGCAGACAGCCCTTCAAAGAGGCCCTCAAGAAGGCCATCCCCGAGCAGTGGGGTCATCGGATCAATTCATGGGCGCAGTCCCGCAACGTGGTCCGCAGCCGGTTGAACCCGGAAACACGTCTGCGTCTCATTCGCGACTACCGAGACGATATCCGGTCGCTCCAGACTCTCATCGGCCGAGATCTGTCTCACTGGCTGGCCTGAGTCCTCGGGTCTCGCCGCATGGCGTCCAACGCCTCCCGTGCGATGTCGACGCACTGTTGAATCTGGCGGGCCGCCAGCTCGCTTCCGCCGCCGACCACATCGACATGAGTCGAGCCAGCTTCAAAACATTGCACCTTCCCGCGCAGGTGCTTCGCAAATGTCCAGCGGTCACCGAAGGGGCCGTCGCGATTCAAGCGGACGCGACTGAGTAGAACCAGGACCGGCCCGTCATAGTGCCAGCGGCAAGTGTGCCTGAAGCCGGCCAGGTGAAAGTCCAAGGCCGCCCTGGGGGCCGCGCCGAGCCATGTTGGGTCGCCGATGGCGCTCCTGGCGGGCTCGTCCTGGACACGCCGCAGCCGGTCGATGAGCATCTGATTCCATGAATGCCGCGGAAACTGCTTCCTCAGGTGCGCGCGCAGCATCCGGCGATAGCGACGCCACCACGGCAAGTCGCCCCGAGAGGTCACTGGAGGATCGAAGAGCAACACCGGCGCGACAGCCTGAGCGGCGAGCCGCAACTGATTCGCCATCTCGATGACCACCTCGCAGCCCGAGCAGCTACCGCCCACCAGATAGGGACCCTCTGGCTGCACGGTTCGCATGGCTCGCACATACTCGCGGGCCATCGCCTCGATGGTGAGGTGCGACCTCCTTGTCCGATCCAATCCAGACGCCTGAAATCCATAGACCGGTTGATCGGTGCCGATAATCTCGAGGAAGTGTGGCCGGACGAATGACCGCCCCATGCCCCCGTGCACGAGAAAGAGAGGAGTGCGAGTCCCCGTCGTTCGGAACGGCACCAACACCGGCGGAATGGCCGGCGTACCGGCCAGTGCAGACTCCCGAATCCCGCGGACGACGGTGGCCATCCCGGCAACGGTCGGATGCTCGAACAACGTGTTGATCGGGATCGGCGCCTCCGCAAGACCCTCAATCTGCAGGTGCAGGACCGTGGCCTGGAGGGAATCTCCACCCAGGAGGAAGAAATCGTCCGACCGGCCCACCCGGCCGTACCGGAGGAGCTCCTGCCACAGTTCCGCAATCCGTATCTCGACCGGATCGAGCGGAGATTCGAAGCCGATCGGGGGCGGAGTGGACAATTCTGCCGCTTCCAGGCCGCGTGCCTGCTCTTTCAAACGTTGCCGGTCGACTTTGCCACTGAGCGTCGTCGGCATCGACTCCAGTGCATGGAATCGGGCCGGGACCTTCCACTCCGGCAGGCGCGCGAGCAACCGCGTTCGAAGCGAAGCCGGATCGCACCTCAGCCCCGCGCGCATGACGACGAATGCCAGCAGCCGCTGTCCCTCGTCGTCGTTGACGGCCACGACCGCCGCCTCCGCCAGATCGTCCAATTGCCGCAGCGCCGTTTCCACCTCCCGGATCTCGACGCGGAAGCCGCGAATCTTGACCCGCTGGTCGCGGCGTCCAAGAAACACAAAGCGGCCGTCAGGCAGGAATCGCCCGAGATCACCAGTTCGGTACGACCGGCGTCCAGGAATACGAGGATCAGACGTGTACGTGCGCGCGGTCTCTTCGGGACGCCGCCAGTACCCGTCGGCCAGGTAATCGCTGTCCACGATGAGCTCACCGGTTTCGCCCGCTGGAACGGATTGCCCCTGTTCGTCGATGAGCCTCAGCTCCTTGTCCGCCACGGGATGGCCCGCCGTGGGGCTCTCTTGCGGAAGCACCGTATCGTGATCGAAACGAGCCGCCGTCAGAACGCCGACTTCGGTCGCCGAGAACCGAAGGAACAGGCTGCACGGTGGAGGGAAATGGCGCTTCCACAGCTCCACGTCGGCAGCTGACACCGCGTCTCCCCCCACGCTCACCACCCGGACCGACGGGAACAGGCGCTCGCCGTCCAGCGTCGACAGGAAGCGCCGGAACAGCAACGCGGGAAAACGCAGCACGGTGATCTGCTCCTGGTCGATCCACGTCTGCAAGGCGGTCAGCCCTTCCGAGACGACATCGAGCACGCAGAGGGTGGCGCCCTGGAGCAGGGCGCTGAGCATGTCCGTCTGAGCCGCCGCAAAGCCACAGTGCCTGAGCAGTGACTGCCTGTCGGCGGGCGCGATGGCCTCATGCAGCGTCGACAGCCACACCCGGTGCATCATCCGCCGATGGCTCCACACGACGCCCTTCGGCTGCCCGGTACTGCCCGACGTGTAGAAGATGAGAGCCGGGTCCTGCAGCTGCGTGGCAGGTCGCGGGTTTCCGATGGCATCGGCGTCACCGATCTCGTCCAAGGCCAGCACGTCGCAGGACCCTGCCGCCGCCGCGCGCGCGCGCGCGTCGCAGGCGCCACTGGTGAGGATCAAGTCCGGACAGACGTCCTTGACGATCTCGATCTGCGTCTGGTCCGGCAAGCCCGGATGCATGGCCAGACATGCCTTGCCGGCTTTCAGGGCGGCGAGCGCAGCCACAATCATCTCCGGCGATTGATCGAGCAGATAGGCGACGCAACCCGCTCCGGGCGTCGTGCGCGCTCGAATCGCGTGTGCGATCTGGTTGGCCTGTCGATTCAGCGCCTCATAGGTCCAGCGCCGGCCGCGTCCCGTCAGCGCGAGATGGTCTGGGACGGTACGGACCACGAATTCGAAGCGACCCGGAATCGTTTGCTCCATGTCCGCCCGTCCGAACGACAACGCCGTCAGGGGCGCTTCAATCGCCATTCGATTCCTCAGCCGGCGCCCTCCGCCCGAGGCCCGACAGCGGGACGTGGCCGCCCAGGGCCGAGCTGATTCGCCGACGTTCGATGAACCTGGCATCGTCCGTCGGCGTCATGCGGCCAAACATTAACATGACGATGCGAGGGTCACGCCTTCACGCGAGTGAAGATGACGTTCGCCTGCTCATTAGCTCCACGACCGAGGAAGAAATCGGAGGAATGAGGACCGCAGCTCGCCCGCTAGAGGCGCTTGGGCTCCTCGGTCCAGTTCAGGACGACGATGATCTGTGACGGTGCCGCGTCGGCGTGACCGCTATTTCTTTTCGGTGTCGGAGTCGACGATCTTGGTCGACGAGCGGGCCGTGTCGTGGTCGCCTTCGTGACACGCCCACTCCCAAAACTCGTCGTCCGGCATGCGCCTCTGAGCGACACGCATCGTCCACGGTCGGGTAAACACCGTCGGATCGGTGATCGTCGCTTCGTAAGTCATCGTGTTGGCGTCGACGAAGATGAAGCGCTCCACGATGTGCGCGTTGTCGCTGAAGAAATCACCGACGACGTCGAGTCGCGATTTCGCGTTGAGATTGGTCGTGTCCACCACGAGGGTGTTTCCTTCCCAATGACCACGCGCATCGCCCATCCAGAGCTTCACGTCCGCTCCTACATGCGGCCGGCCGTCCAGAGGGACGACTCGAAACACGTGATACTCATCCCAGACGAACACAACACTGCCGGGAGGTTGAAGAATCTGAAACGTCGGGAAATAGTACATGCGGGGCAGGGGTCCTACCAGGCACCGTGTCTGCGTATCAAGGTGCTCAGGCCTGGTCGGATTTTCGTACACGGCCTCGAGTTTCTTCTGCAGCGCAGCCGCCCACGGCTGATACGGAATGTGGCCGTCTGGCGGGTCCACAATTCGGCTCGGATTGGGCTTTACGACCCCGCCTATCCGCTCTTCGAAGTCCGCCGCACCGCTCTTCGCGGGGTCCAGGGAATGGGTCCCGCCGATGACAGGACGCCAGGAACCCTGCACGTCTGGCTGGCCGTCGGGCGTCAGCGCAGGGGGCCACGGCTTAGGCGCAGCCGGCCGGGGCGCCGCGCCCTGGCCGGACAGCGAGGCCGACAGCGACACGAGCGCTACGACGATCCCCAAAGCCATCACCATCTGGTGCAGTCTCATTCGGAACGCTCCGCTCACTTCGCGCGACCCTGGACTCCCTGAGCCACCATTGCCACGCTGTAAACCGCACCGCCGCCCACGACGTACAGCGTCTTCTTATCGCGGCCGGCAAACGCCGGGGCCTGAGGGTTCAGCTGCATCGGGATCGTCCCGAGGTGCTGGCCCTGCGGGTTGAACACCTGCACACCACCGGCCGCGACGTAGAGCCGTCCTGCCGCATCGATGCACATGCTGTCGGCATTGCCTCCGACCAGCGTCGCGAACGTCCGGAAGTTGCGAAGCGACCCAGAATGAGGTGTACTTTCGTGCCGCCAGCGACGACACCGGGGATGTCGGTGGCCGTGGTATCAGGCGGCGACTTAACCGGCGGGGCCGGGAGTCTCGGGTAGGGTGCTTGCTCCTGACCCGACAGGGACGCCGCAAGCAGCACGGCGCCGACCAGAACGACAAGCCCCGATCTCGTCATAGACGTTCCTTCACGATGAACAAGAGCCTTGCGAGGAGCGCAGATGGCCGGCTTCAATCAGGCCATCTGCGCGCGCCCCGCTCACGAAGCGGACGGTTATTGCGTCGACAGAACCTGCGGCCCGATCGGCAGCCGCTGGACAATCTCGATGCGCGTACCCCAGGGATCCGTGATGTAAGTGATCGTGTTGCCGGTGGCGCCCTTGCCAACCGGTTGGTCGAGCTTGATGCCTTCCGCCTCGAGCTTCTTGACGAAGGCGGCGTGGTCCTTCACGTCGAAGCCGAAGTGATCGAGCACACGGCCGCGCGTCGGCGCCTGCTTCGTGTCGGCCATGTTGAACCGGACCTGCACGCCCGGAAGGTTCACGACCGGCGCGTTGTTGCGGGTGGCTGTCTGGCCACCGAAGACCTTCGCATACCAGGCCTGCGCTTTCGGAATTTCGGCTGCCGGCAGCGCGAGATGGATATGTTCATTCCGAATCGGCACCGTCTGCGTCTTGTCTTCCAGGATTTCCATGCGCACGCCGTCCGGCGTCTCGACGTAAGCCTGATCCAGCCGGTTTTTGCCGTCCGGAAGCACGCCCCCGGGGAGCACCTTCACACCCGCAGCCTTCCACTGCGCGACGCGCATCTGG
>Ga0209515_10004893_pt1 | contig 17776 bp, 16 predicted proteins | sample Subgroupgradi54m_FD_187454 | JGI IMG/M metagenome (GOLD analysis project Ga0209515, IMG submission 187454) | Subsurface groundwater microbial communities from S. Glens Falls, New York, USA - GMW60B uncontaminated upgradient, 5.4 m (SPAdes)... ...
GTCTTTTAAGATCGTCGCCCACGGGGCTCCGGAGTGGTAAAAGTTGAGCGAACTGGGTGGTAAAGGTCCGAGCGAATCTAGTGGTAAAAGTTAGCGCGCCCCGCAGAATGGGGCTTGGCACCCAACCCCAGCTTGATACTGTTCATGTTCCTTAAGCCTGCAAAGCCGAGATCCCCATAGTGGAGTTCGTTACTGGGAAAGAGGTTGTCAAAGTTCTCGAAGTGACCATCGTTCGGGTTGCTGTCTCCGGAGCCGTGGGTGAATTCCACATCGAACCGTGGCTGCCAGGGGGTACTCACAAAGGTATAGCCAAGGTCGCTGTATAGCGCCCAAGCCTTGATGTCGTCATGGGCACGGGAGCCAAATTGCCAGGCCCACTCAGTCCCATAGTCCACCGACCCGGTCTTGCCTTTGAAGCGGTTACCCAGGGTATACTCTTTAAGTTGCCCTCGTTCACCCGTTCGCTCTCCTACGAGCTCGTTGTCTCGGTCGTGCCGAACGAAGAGGAAGGTATCCAGCTCATGGTTGCGAGTAGGATGAAGCTGGGTATAGAAGCCGTAGAAGTTCTCGCCATGGTCGGCAGAGTCAGGTCGGACACGGTCCACCAAGACCACTTGGGAGATCCAGGCATCGGCTTGAAACCAATCGACCGGAGTATAGGAGAGCTTCGCTGCATCAAATACCCGTGGTACCAAAGCCCCCAAGTCCCGGCCTCCCACAAATCGCTGATCTCCATAGGAAAGTTTCTGGCGGCCCAAGGTCATCGAAAGTGGCACCTCTTTCCAGGGACTTGTAAGCTCTGCGTAAAGCTGGTGGAGATCTAGACGATTGACGTTGGCAGAGGTCCGATTGAGCCCACTGCCGGCGAAGCTCTCAGCATCTTGCCCCTGCGCAAAGAAACGCAAAACATGGCCCAGGCCAAGATTGAAATCGAGCCGCGTCCGCACCAGGTGCAACAGGTCGTCATCACGGCTAGCGTCATTCAAGTCGAAGTCATTCCGAAACTCAAACTGATAGCGGAATTCTCCCCCGATCTTTAGTTTGATATTTTCTCCGTAGAGGGGAAATGGCTTTGCCGCTTTATCCAAAGCACTTTCGAGGCGCTGAACTTTGCCCATTTTTTCTTGAAGCTCGTGAGAAGACTCGGCTGTGAATCCATTGGCTGTCAAAAACAGGAACACGCCAAACACCTCAAGCACTTTCACAACTTGGTTGACGGTCTGAGGGATCAAGTCTCTCCTTGACTACATCTGACCGCTGACCTAAAGGAAGCAGTGTTCTTCACATCACACCCTTAAAAAAACAAAAAACCCAAGCGCCGTTTGCACGGTACGCTCGGGTTTCAATAAGGCCGACGAGGAATATCTTAATTCAAATTCAGTCGATAGGTGCTCCCCCCCCCCTTGACTTGTAGAGCTAGTTTTCACCGAATGTCTCCATTGCGGTGTATTATCGCTGAAATAAGGAGAAACACAAAGTAATTTTTGACAGTTTTTTACAGTGTGATGAGCCTCAGGACCGCTCGAATTTACCTATGGCGCTCGATGGCCACAAGGGTTATCTGATTTTTTGCGGGGCCATAGTACCAAAAAATACGGTAAGCGGCGGGGGTGCTTTGCTCGGCATATGCCTCAAATACTTTCTCTCCTTGAGGTCCATGGAGACTCGTAAATTCATGCGTTTGAAGGCTGGGGTGCCTGGGATTTCGCGCAAGATTCGAGAGAGCCTTGCTGACAGCCTCATAACGCTTAGACAAGCCACGGTCATGCCTAAGATCAGACAACTGCTCCTTGGCATGGTCAGTCAAGAAGATCTCAAACAAAAAAGAACTCACAAGGTGCGTAAGTCGAGCTTGGAAATTTTCCCCTGAGAGGCGTCCTTTAGACCCTTCTGCACGGACCGAAGCGCCGACTTCTTTTTAAAAAGCCACGCTTCCGAAGCGGGAATTTCCACGACGGGCCTTAGAAACAGTTCACCGTTCTTGTTTTGAAAAACGCGCACCCGTTGAAAACCCTTCAGACAATCGCCGATGCAAAGCCGATGCCTGTCATCCAGGGTCCGCGTATCGACCTCCACAAAATCATCCGCTACGTGAAGAGGCTGTGTCTTCATACCTTTTATCCCCTTGAATAAAGTCTATCACGACCGTTACCTGCTGTCAATGGGTTAAACCCATTTTCCCATTTACGCCGATTAAACTTCTACTAAGGGGTCTCTTCTTGACTACATCTGCCCGCTGACCTTAAGGAAGCAGTGTTCTTCACATCACACCTTCAAAACAAAAAACCCAAGTCTGCCTGTCGGTAGGCAGGCGCCGCTTGGGTACTCCCCCCCCTTGACTTGGCCGCAAGCCCTTGCTTGCGGCACGTCGGCTCGCCTCGCTGTAGCTTCGGCGAAGCGGGCCGGGGCGATGGAATGCCCCGTGCTTTCCAGTAGAGTTTCCGCCACACAACATAGCGGATCCCTGCCCGTTCGGCAGGCGGGCGCCGCGATGTTTGGCGGAAGTTTTCACCGAATATCTCCATTTCAGTACATTATCATAAAATGAGGAAAAATGTGAAGCACTTTTTGGCCACGAAAATGTTCTCGAGTGTTTCGATTGAGTTGAGTCATTCGAGGAGATTTGAACTTATTTGGACACAATTAAACTTTAAGGCTGGCTGGCTAGGTGCTGGCGAGCAGCTTGTAAGAATTCCCGCGCCTGTTCGAGCGTAGCTGTCACATCTTTAGCGTCCACCGCCGACTCCACCTCGTAATCTCCCTGGATTCGTTCGTCGAAGGCATCAACCAACCAGCGATGGAACTTCGGGTCCATCTGTTTCGTCTTGATGAATTGCTCCGCAAATGCCGAGTGGACTCCTCCGTGTTTCTTAAACTGTAATTCCCTTTCATTCAAGAGGCCCTCGGCGATATAAAACAGAGCGTAATAAACCCTGGAAGCTGCGAAATCTACGTCGCCTTCCTTAAGGAGTCGCTCAGCGGCACGAATGGAGCGGGAAGCTTTTTGCAAGAGCTTCTCTGTCTCGGACTTCATGCCGCGACAGCTTCGGATCGCGCGTTCCGGAGAAAGGGCGAATCGTAGCTCCGCCATTTAACCTCGGAGACGAAGACACGGCTGATGCTGACACTGTACTTGAGGGAAAGGGTTGAAATCAACCGGCTGGTCCGACCGATCTCGGCAGAATAACGGTCATAGCTCTCCAGCACCACCAGCACGTCCACGTCCGATTCAGGGTCGGCCTCGCCCCGAGCGTAAGAGCCGTAGAGGTACACCCCGTTAAGGCGACCTCCGTAAATCGCTTGCAGACCTGCCCTCAGCTCACCCATCAGGGACTGCACCACCGTTTTGTCCATTGCATCCTTCAACACAACCTGATCTCCCTTTGCTGTCTTTTACTATGACACAAGAGGGTTAACCCTCCCCCCTTGACTTGGCCGCAAGCCCTTGCTTGCGGCACGTCGGCTCGCCTCGCTGTAGCTTCGGCGAAGCGGGCCGGGGCAGTAGAACGCCCCGTGCTCTCCAGTAGAGTTTCCGCCACACAACATAGCGGATCCCTGCCTGTTCGGCAGGCGGGCGCCGCGATGTTTGGCGGAAGTTTTAGGGATGCCTCCATTTCGGTACATTATCGCTAAAATGAGGAAAAACACGAAGTATTTTTTACAGTGTAGCCCCGCTAAAATATACTTTTTAGATAATCCACCGAAGAAGCTCGGCTCCAATTTTCGAAATAAATAGGCCTCTTATCTTCAAATAATATGGTTTTTTTATCTGAATGGGCACTAAATACGATCGCAAAAGGAGCTTTGGGATATTTTCTCATAAAAGAAGTAATACCTTTGGGAATATTGGGCGGGCTTTGGCTTGACTTAATCTCAACGGGGATAGGAATCCTGTTTTTTAACAAAACAAAATCAACCTCGTCCTGCTTTTTAGTTCTCCAAAAACGAATTTCCATATTCGGCTTAAGCTGCGGAATAAGCTCTAGTAAAACAGCGGTTTCATAGAGAACTCCTTTGTCTTCCCGCTTATCCGCCGGTCTCATATCCTTAATCAGCAAATTCCGTATGCCTGAGTCAAAAAAATAATACTTTTTTGACTTTTTTAGTTCATTGGCCATATTCGTCGAGTAACTGCTTAATCCGTAAAGAACATAAGTCTGGCTCATAAGCTCAAGATATCGGGTAACAGAAGACTCACTCAGCCCGGTTTCTTGGGCAAGATTGGAAACCGAAGAAATAGACCCTTGAGATTGAGCCAAGGAGTAAAGAAGCAAATTAAAAGCCCTTACATTCTCTTCTTTAATCAGGCCCTTGATATCTTTGGTGATATAGGTGTTTAAAATATTTTCCAAAAGCTCCAACCGCTTTTTTGATCCGCGCCTACGGATAAGCCCGGGAAGACCTCCCCATTGCAAATACTGCGCTTCTTTAAAACCTTTGACCTCTTTCCATTCGATAAGAGATAGGGGATAAATGATTCTTTTTGTAAACCGTCCGGCGAGACTTTCTTTGAGATGTTTGTGAATTTCCAGGGAGGATGACCCCGAAGCATAAATCTTTATTTTTCTTCCCGAGTCATAAATGGCTTTAAAGATCTTGGAACTATTCTTCAAATAGTGAAACTCATCGATAAAAATAATTCTTGCCCTCTGAGTCAGCCTGGCAATCAGTTCTCCCTCATCGCCGCTTGCGCCCAATTCTTTTAAATCGGAGGACTGCTCAAGGTCATAAAAAACGGTTGGAGTGCCTTCTTTTTTTGCCTTGGCTTCGAGTTGGCGAAGCAGGGTCGACTTGCCGACTTGTCTGGCTCCCAACATAATCGAGATCTCTCTCTGATTATGCTCTTTCCAGAGATCGTTAAAATAAATTCGTGTTATCGACATGGCACCATTCTAGCACATCATGACGGAATAGTGCCATAAAATATTACAAAAAAACAGGAATTAACAGGAAGTAGTGTCAAGATCTCTGGACACTTTCAAGAGTGTCTGTAAATAGAATCTTCGATGGTTTGATCCTTCTTGGTGGTTGTTCCTGCCTTTGTTTGTGAAGCTCCTGAATGATGCCAAAGATTTACATGATTCGTTCTGGGTGTGTTCACTCTTGACAACGATGTCAATTTACCGTACACTTTGACATCATGGTAGATAGAACGATAGGACTACCGGGAAAGAACTCCTTCTTCCTTTTCGGGCCCCGACAAACTGGAAAGAGCACTCTTATCCAGGCCCGATTCCAGGGGCCGGTTTGGAAAGTGGACCTCCTTGAGGAAGATACTTTCTTGGAATATTCCAAGGATCCCTCCCTTTTTAGAAAACGCGCGGTCGAGAAAATAAAAAACCATTCCCTCCTAAAGATCTTTGTCGATGAAATCCAGCGTCTTCCGGCTCTCTTGAATGAAATTCAAGGCTTGATGCAGCACCCTACCTGTCAGTTTATCCTCACCGGCTCGAGCGCTAGAAAGCTCAGGCGAGGGAGCGCTAATTTGCTGGGGGGACGGGCCTTTGAGCGTCAACTTTTTCCGTTCACCTATGAAGAAATCAAAGAGGGTTTTGACCTTGAACAGGCGCTCGCGTTTGGCACACTCCCGCCTCTTTTCAAACAACCCGAAAAACAGAAAATCGAAATGCTTTCGGCGTACGTGCGCACCTACCTCCAGGAAGAGATCAAAAATGAAGCCATCGTACGCAGTCTGGGGGGATTTTCTCGATTTCTCGATTTGGCCGCGAGCCAGTCCGGGGAAATTCTGAATTTCTCCAATGTCGCCCGGGAGTGTCAGCTGGCCAAGAGCACCGTCCAATCTTACTATGAAATTCTCGAAGACACTTTAATCGGACTTCGCTTAGAACCTTGGCGAAAGAGCTTTCGGAAAAGGCTTGCCGCTCACCCGAAATTTTATCTCTTTGATACGGGCGTCACCAACGCCATCAATAAACGCCTGACCGCTCCCTTGGATCCCTCCTTACGGGGCAGACTTTTTGAACAGTGGGTGATCCTCGAGACTTACCGTCAGATCCATTATCGCCAAAGTGAAGCCCGACTCTTTTTCTGGCGGACGAACCACGGGGCGGAAGTCGATCTTCTTATTGAAAAGCACGGGCGTCTTTTGGGGGCTTTTGAAATCAAATCTTCCTCCCACGTGAGCACCTCTACCCTTTCGGGAATCCGCGCCTTCCGCGAAGAGCATAAAAAAGTCCCTTGTTCGGTTATCTGTACCGCGTCGAATCCTTACGATCTTGATGGCGTGAAAATTCTGCCCTGGCAGCAATACCTATCCGAACTTCGCGTATAGGTCCATAAATCTGTCTGAGGTGTCTGAGGGGTCAAGTCTCTTCTTGACTACATCTGCCCGCTGACCTGAGGAAGTGGATTTAAAGCTTCGGAAGAAAAAGCCTCATCAAACTTGTAAGGCGTATCTTATGATCGAAACTAAAACCCTTAAAAACCTTTCGGAATCCCTTTTGTTCAAGGGAGGAACCGTGCTTAAGCTTATATGGCGCAGTCCGCGTTTTTCAGAGGATCTTGACTTCACGGGTTCAAAGATTTCCAGAGGCGGGTCCCTGCCCGTCCGGCAGGCGGGCGCCTTTTCCGCCTGAGGCGGATCCGCCTTTGGCGGAGGCGGAAAAGATTAATGGTTCGACTTCGCTCACCATGATCCTGAGCAAGGAGCGCCAGATAAGACCCAATGTGCTTTTGCGTAAGATCGTCTTTGGAAATCGCTCGGAGAAAGGGATTCTGAACCATAACTGCCTCATGAGTATCCTTCAGACGGCGCATCTTAAGAAGCTGGACGCTGCCGCTCTTTCGGCAATTCCTCCTTAAATACAATAGGAATTTATTTAATCTCTTGAAGGGATAAGTCCTGAGGCAGGGTGCGTCAGGTAAGGGCTAAACTATTACGAATGGTAGCCCTATTTGGTCAAATATACAAGAACCTTCGAAATAATCGCAACGATACCATTTTAGAACCACGTTAAGCAAGCATAAATGCCGTTTTATTCCCATGCAGTGGTATGGTGGCTTCGGAATTCTGCGATAAAGGATATCTTTGGATTTCCAGTTTGGGGTCAAGGTAATTATAAACATCCATTACCGGCCTGTCACGACCCACAACCCAGTCATCTCCTTCGGAAACAAGTTTGCGAACGATAACATAACCATTACGCTCTCTCAACGATTTAATTATCACTCTCCTGCCAAGATAGCATGATCCTCGATGGACGAGATGGCTGCCATCATTGATTAAGAAGGCAAGATCGTAACCACCGGCATTTTCTTCGCCATCATAAACGAGTACCGCGGCATCCTTAAGACCGTCTTTATTGAAGTCTCCGTAAACGTACTGCCGTTCATAAATATATGTGTAGTAAAGAAGACCGTTATATGCCGTGGCCATCCCATTATGCAGTGTCATTTTCTCAACGATATAGGGAGAAGACGTATAATACGTCATGTTGCCGAAGACCTTGTGAGCGGCAGCTTTTGAATGGTAGCCATAAAACAAAATCGCCCCAAAAAAGGCCATCGTCAAATAAAGCTTCAAAAGACCCCATCTTGTCAATCGCATATAAAGACAGGCCTGTCATCAATCGTAACCCAGTGGCCGTCCGTACACCGGTACTCTTTTCTTGGATTTTTTTCTTTCAGATTCTTATTTGCTGGAGATTTCAGGCCAAATTCATCTTCGTATGGCAAGACCTTAAGTATGTACTGCCTTGTCTCATCTGTCAGGTACTTTTCTACATCAGACCATAATTGAGGATTTTTTCCGGCTCTTTGAGCCAGACGCTGAGCATTAGCGATACTCCCTTCACCGGCATTGAAAGCGCCTAGAACGAACTTTTTACGTTCTAAGGGATTCTTTATTCCGATGGTTTTTGTGTTTCCAACCAACACCGTGTCTTTGCTGAAAAAAGTATGGAGATCTTTCAGATATCTTGCAGAAGCGGATGATGCGTAATCAATATCAAAACGCTGATCATTGTTCTTTGTCACAGTCAGACCGTACCGTCTGGCCGTCTCTGGAGAAAGGTGGAAATGACCGGCCGGCTTGGCGAATCCGCGTTCTCCCATCTTTTTGGGTAAGCCAAAGCTGCTTTCCCTTGCATACACCGCTTCCAAAGTGTTGACTGTCAGATTGTCATTCCCATCAAAATACCTGGAGGCGTTTTCAAGCGCTTTCCGTACATGATCGGTTTCCCGCTCGAGCCATACATCAATGTCGGATGTTTGTTGCTTTGCCATTTTCTGTCTCTCCTGTCTTTTCAACTTGGTAGTAACATAAACTATGCACAAAACGCCAAAATATTATGCACAAATCGACATAGGAATTTGCAAAACAACGTTATTGGCGCCCTGCGCTGCGGAGTCATAGAGGTTAGGCTTAATCCTTGGAGACACTTAAGCCACGAAGTTTATCAATGTTCCCCTGAATAAGAGCGTTCTTTTTGTCTCGAGTCCACCGCTTTATCTGCTTTTCTCTTTTTTCAGCGGAAGTTCTGGTGTCGAAGGTTTCATAGTAAAGCATTTCTTCAGGTCTGTTTCGTTCTGTGTAATTGCCACCTTTTCCAGAAGCATGTTCACTGAATCTTCGCTGAAGATTATCTGTGAGGCCAGTGTAAAATGTACCATTTTCGCATTCTAAGATGTAAACATACCACTTGAGTGCCATAATTTTTCAGAAATACCCTTCGGCGCGTTCCTCACTCCGTTCGTCACTTGCTCAGGGTGGTTCGACGCGAACCATCAATGGTGAGCAAGCGAACGAAGTGAGCGCGTCGAACCATAGCCCCGACGGGAGTCGAACCCGTGTCCCTACCGTGAGAGGGTAGTGTCCTAGGCCACTAGACGACGGGGCCAAATGGCTTGCATCCTTAAAATTTTTGCTTTATATTATATGATTCTGCCCGAAAGATAAAGAGGTTCTTAAACGTCCATGTCCCAGAAGAATCCCCTATGGCAATTCATAGATGAGACGGCGAATTTTCGCGTCGAGTCGCCGGGGTCGGTGAGCCGTCTCTACTTCCCCTTGGCGAATGAAGCCGGTATTCTCTCCAGCATCACACCGGACCTGCACGGGGATATCAAGACAAGCCACAACTCCTTTCTAACGCTCCCCGTCTCCATCGAAGACCTCCACAACACAAAATCCAGCCGCAACTTCTGGGTTCATATCGAAGGCGGCGCCTGCCTGCCGGCAGGCAGGGACAGGCAGGGGCAAGCGTGGTCGCTGACCGGAGTCTCAGCGATTCAAAATGCCAATAAGTTCCTGCACAAGAATGAGGAAAAAGTGAGCCTGGAGGCGGGGATGCTTTGGCATAAAGTCACCCGCCAGAATGATTCTCTGGGTCTAAAATCCGAGATCCAGAATTTCACTCCCGCCACCGAAGACACCGTGGAGCTCATGATCGTAACACTGACGAATACCGGGAGTTCCAAAATCAGAATCACTCCGACTTCCGCGATTCCCATCTTCGGAAGATCGGCGGACAACTTGCGGGACCATTACCATGTCACCTCGCTTCTTCACCGCAGCATCTCCCACAGCGCGGGTGTCGTCGTGAAACCCACGATGTCTTTCGATGAACGCGGGCATAGAATCAATGAGACCTGTTACTGCGTGGTGGGTGTAAGCCAAAACGGCGAATACCCGATCGGGGCTTTCTCAACCGTGCCCGACTTTATCGGCGAAGGAGGAAACCTGGAAGCGCCCCGAGCCGTTATCGAGAACCTGCCCGCACCCGAAAAAGACGGAAATTCCTATCACGGAAAATCAGCGATTGGGGCGCTGCGTTTTAAAACCCTGTGGCTCGGTCCCCGCCAGAAAATAAGTTTCGTGCTAATCTTGGGCATTACGGAAAAAGAGTCGGGGATTGAGGAATGGATAAAAAAATTCGGATCACTCAAAAAAGCAGAGGCCGCGCTCGAAGAAAACAAAACCTTTTGGGCCGCCAAAGCCGACGCGATCCGCTTCAAAACGCACGACAAAAATTACAACGGCTGGCTCCGCTGGGTATCCCTGCAACCCACTTTTAGGAAAATTTTCGGCAACTCCTTTCTGCCTGACTTCGACTACGGGCGCGGCGGACGCGGCTGGCGAGACCTCTGGCAGGACTGCCTGGCACTTTTACTCACCAACCCCTTGGAATCCAAGAAGCTTTTACTGAATAATTTTAACGGGATACGCATCGACGGCTCCAACGCCACCCTTATTGGAGCGGCAGGAGATGAATTCATCGCCGATCGCAACAATATCACGCGCGTCTGGATGGACCATGGGGTTTGGCCGTATCTTAGCTTAGAGCTTTACATTCACCAAAGCGGCGATTTGGAGATGCTGTTTGGCAACGCCAAGTATTTTAGAGACACGCAGCAATCGCGCGGTCAGAAAAAAGACCTTTCCTGGAATGAAACTTATGGTAAAAATCTTAAGACAAAAGACCGCCGAATCGTTGAGGGCAGTCTCTTGGAACATCTTTTGGTACAGCACCTCGTGCAGTTTTTCAACGTCGGCGAGCACAATCACATACGCCTGGAAAACGCCGACTGGAACGACGGGCTCGACATGGCTTATGCCAGAGGTGAAAGTGTCGCCTTCACCACCCTCTACGGATCAAATTTGAAACGCCTGGCATCGCTTCTTGAAAAGGTTGCTTCTGAAAAAGGCATCAAGAAAGTCCCCCTTTTAAAAGAGCTGCTCTTGCTTTTAGACCGTGTCACGGGGAAAAAAGTCGATTACAACTCTGTTGTGGCCAAGAAAAAAAGGCTTGAAAAATACTTCGCCGCCGTGGAGCCGGTGGTCTCCGGACGAAAAGTCGAAGTGCCCATGGCAAAACTCATCCGGGACTTGAAGGAAAAAGGTGATTTTATCATCGAGCATGTGCGCCAAAAAGAATGGTTGGGCACGCGCTCCGGCGACAGCCTTTACAACGGTTATTATGACAACCATGGCCGGCGTGTCGAAGGGGAATTTGCAAAAGGTTTTCATATGACATTGGCAGGGCAGGTGTTCCCGATCATGACCGGCGTAGCCACTCCCCCGCAAGTGGCTGAAATCTTTAAAACCGCAAACAAATACTTAAAAGACAAAGAACACGGCGGGTTCAGGCTCAACACCGACTTTCATGAGATACGGCTGGACCTGGGCCGAGCCTTCTCATTCGCTTACGGAGAAAAAGAAAATGGCGCGTTCTTCTCGCATATGGCCGTGATGTTCGCGAACGCACTTTACCAGAGAGGCTTCGTGAACGAAGGCCGCGAGGTCTTGGACTCGATTTACCGGATGTGCCTGCGCACGGAGAAAAGTAAAATCTACCCGGGCATCCCGGAATATTTCAACTCCGAAGGCCGCGGCCTATACCATTACTTGACAGGCTCCGCCAGCTGGTTTATTTTGACGCTTCTCACTCAAGTTTTTGGCGTGCGCGGGTTCTACGGCGATCTTCTTTTGGCGCCCAAGCTGACAAGGGGTGATTTTCAACACACCCCGGAGCTCTCGGTAGAGACTTTCTTCATGGAAAAAAGAATCCGCGTCGTTTACCGAAATCCCAAAAAAATCCCCTATGAACACACTTGCATCTCGAAGGTAGTGATGAACCAAAAAGACCTGAAGAACGTAGAACTCAACAAGAAAGAAGTGTTGATCCCGAGAACCATTTTTTTAAAAAACGCTCGAAAATCGCTGAACACGATTCTCGTGACGCTGGAATAAAGACTTTAACGAAGCATTGCCCTGTGGTGTAATGGTAGCACAACAGACTCTGGATCTGTTTGTCTTGGTTCGAGTCCAAGCGGGGCAGCGAAATTTGCGGAAGTGGCGGAACTGGCATACGCGCATGTTTGAGGGGCATGTGCCGAAAGGCTTGAGGGTTCAAATCCCTCCTTCCGCACGATTTTTCTGTCTTTTAAACTAATTGGGCGGCTTGTTTCAGACGGTCGACCGCTTTTTGCTTTCCCAAAAGCGACACCGTGTCGAAAAAAGGCGGACTGATAGCGCGTCCGGTCACAGCCACGCGGCAGGGGTGAATAAATTCCTTCCCGCTCATCCCAAGCTCTTTCATGTGCGCCCGGGATTTTTCTTCCACCGCCGGTGTGTCGAAATTAGGCAGGCTTTCAAGAACCTTTGCGTAACTCAAGAAAGCGTTTTTAAGCCTTGGGTCTTTTGAAAATTCCTTCGCGGCTTCCTCATTGTATTCAATTTTGTCTTCGAAGAAAAACTGTGCCAATTCCGGAAACTGCGCCAAGGTAAAGATCCGCTCATGGAACAAGGCCACGAGCCTCTCAAGCCAGGCGCGGTCCCTGCCTGCCGGCAGGCAGGCATGGGCCGGAACGCCGTAGCCCCTGGCCTCAAGATACGGAATTAATTTATCAGTCAATTCCGGAACGCCGCATTTTCTGACATACTGTCCGTTCATCCACTCGAGTTTATCCTTGCCAAACACGGCGCCGGTTCGTAAAACGCGTTTCAAATCAAATTTTTGAATGAGCTCATTCCTTTCGATGAGCTCCTGATTGTTCCCCGGTGACCACCCGAGTAACGCCAGATAATTCACGACGGCCTCCGGCAGAAAACCCGCCTCGCGGTATTCGCGGATGCTCGTGGCCCCGTGGCGCTTCGATAGGCGCGAGCGGTCCTCGCCCAAAATCAAAGGGATGTGGCAGAAAACCGGCGGCTTAAGACCCAACGCCTCATATAAAGGAAGCTGCTTCGGGGTGTTGGAAATATGGTCATCCCCGCGGATCACGTGCGTGATGCCCATGTCGGCATCGTCGCAAACCACGGCAAAATTGTAGGTGGGACTGCCGTCGGATTTAAAAATCACCAGGTCCTCAAAAATGGCCGTGTCAAATTCGATATTCCCGCGCAGCATGTCCTCGACGACAATCTTGCCCGTCTTCGGCACGCGAAAACGTATCGCCTTCTCTTCGTAGTACGCCAAACTTTTAGAGAGAAGCTCCTCGGCTTTTTTTCTGTAAAAGTCCGTGCGGCGGCTCTGACGAATAAGCTCCCCGTCCCAATCAAGCCCCAGCCATTTTAGGCTCGATAAAATCTCCTCCAAAAATTCGTCCTTCGATCTTTCTTTGTCGGTGTCTTCGATGCGCAGGAAAAATTTCCCTTCCTCATGTCGGGCAAAAAGCCAGTTGAAAAGCGCGGTGCGCGCGCTTCCGATATGGAGAAAACCTGTGGGACTGGGGGCAAAACGGACTCTAACGTTCGACATATGACAATTTCCTTTGGTTGTCATTGCGAGCGTAGCGAAACAATCTCCCGGGGGATTGCTTCGTCGCTACGCTCCTCGCAATGACATAATTAGCCCAATTCAATATCAATTTTTGGTACAAATTCGTCGCGCACTCTAGCCGCGTAAGGGCTCGGGACCGCGGCGCCTTTAAATTCGATCCTTCGACTCCGCTCAGGATCGATGGTGAGCAACGTCGAACCATCGACTCTTCGCCCCTTTGCCAGCTCCAATGAAATTTTCTTCACCGCCACTCTTTGTTTTCCAAAGGTATCCAGACGCTTCGGATTATGATACGTCACGAGAGTTTTTCCCAAAAAAATGAAGGCGAGACCGTTCTTTGGAATTTTAACTTCCGTTTCTTCCCCTTCCGGCGAAACATACGTCCTCCTGACGTCCTCCTTCACAAAAAAATCGGCGGGCAATTGCGGGTCAAATCTCAAGGACAGCTTTTGGTCGGGGCCCAAAATGAAAGGTCTTTTCCCAACGTTCATTAGAAGCCACATATTCAAAAACTCGGCGGTGGAGCCCGAGAGCCTTGCCACAAACCCGGTCCCATGAAGCGAAGCATCCAAAAAAGCGCTGGAAACAATGAACGACGAGTTTTCCAAAATACTGCGGCCATAGCGCTCAGGGTCCTGAAAAGGAATGAGCTGATTCCTGAAATCCTTAAAAAATTCATCCGTGAGGCCGCTTTTTAGAATCTCCAATAAAAATTTATATTCCATGTGAAGCCAGATCGATTCGTTCTCGAGCCACCCCGGCGCAAACACGCAGGCGCGCCCCAGCTCCCACGAAGCCTTGGATAAAGAAGCGCAGACCTTATACATCTTGAGCTTCGAATCGTAAAGTTCGCTTTGCCGCACGGCTTTCAGCAATTCTCTTCTTCTTGAAGGATCTTTTTCCACTTTCAAGGCATGCACGGCGCTTTCGAGAAAAATGGGCAGAGGGCTTTGTTTAAACTCCAAAGGCTTGACATGAAGCCTTGGGCCTTTCCCAGAGACGTGGTAACGCGTCACGGAGTTCTCAAAATAAGTTGGGAACATCTTGATTTTTTCGTCGTAGGCCTTCCCAAGACCCATCTCTATCTTTTCCCTGGCATGCTCCAAATAAGACTTGACCGCAGAAAGCGCAAGGCGCTTTTCTCTTCCGGACAAACCCCAATGCGTCGCGGCTCTGTAGGCTTCTTTGGCGGAGCTCGCGGCTTCCCAGAACTCGAAATCCTTTGCCTCTTCCTTGCCATTCCCGGATCGCGCCGAGAAATGTTTTCTCAAAGCCGTTTCCATTTTCCTGATAAACTCGAAGAGCTCCCCCGGCAATAACGTCGAGTCCCGCAAATCCATTTCCAAATCTTCGATTGAGCCAATCAAAAAAAGCGCGAGGCGCTTTAATTCAAACGTTTCCGGGAGCGATGAACCCAGGAGGCCCGGAAGTCCGTTCAGGGAGTCGCACCAGGAGGGCTTGTCGGCCTCCATCTCGACACCTATCCCGGAGGCGTCCAGAGACGCAAATTTATTCGTAAAAAGGCACAAGAGTTTCACAAAAAGTGTGGTGTGGTAAATGCCCCCGCGGCCATGCCGGGTCCTGACCCATGCGGCTTCTTTTTTTCTTTCCGCCAGAAGCGCCGCTTTCTCTTTGTCCTTCTCAAGCGCCCGGTACTGACGCACCCCACGGCCTTCCTCAAGAAAATATTTTTCATTTCTCGGCCGCACGCGGTGATCCGTGTCATAAAAAACGGTATTTTCGTCCTCAAAAAGGGTTTTTCTATGGTTCTCGGGAAATATCGCAAGATAATTCTCAATCAGATCGAGATTGTAGGTCCAGTGATCCGTCCAAAAACCTTCGCCATGCTCCGCCTGCTCTTCCCGTACGATAAAAGGTGAAAGCTCGGCCAAGAGCTGCCGGAACCGCGCTTCGGAAATCCAGCCTTTTTCCTCCAAGAAGCGATAAAACGCTCCGAGGCCGAAAGACCCGAGAAGCCAATGTTCGACCTCTTTCGCGTGCTTTTGGACAAAAAATCCGCCCAAAACTTTTCTAGAAGACCGAGAAGCTTTAAAATGAAACAGCGTGCCCTTCACCACCAGCGGGTTGAAACCATCGAGCTGGACAAGGTCCAGGAATGTTTTGATGTTGGCGTCTCCCACTCTCGGTTCAAACCAGGGGTCGCAACGCCGGTTCTGATTCACGTCCCGGTAGTTGCCGTCGCCTTGTGAAAAATAGGCAGGCTCGACCACAAAACGGTTGTAGTCTCTCTCAAGGTCCCCGTGTTTCCTCGAGTAAACGTAATGAATAAATCCTTTTTGCCGGGCGCCTAAGTAAACGGGCAAGCCGCCTCGTATCACATTATCGAGGTACGTCTGGCCGCAATAAAGATCATACTCGGGGTGCGCGCTCGCCGTGAACATCCGTCCTTTGATGCTCTCGATTAGTTTTTTATTTTCGAGCGCCTTGGCTTCAAAATAGCCGGCAGATTTTGTGCGCGAAACAAAACGGTTTAAAAGCTCCACGGTTTTCGACTGTCCGAAGAAGGACCGGATTTTTTTCGTCTCCCCGGCTTTTAAAGCAAACTCGGCAAAGCCAAACGCGCAAGGGGTACGGCTTTCCACGATCTGATCTTTGGGAACGCGGAAAGGCGTGTTTTGATAAAAAATCCTGGGTTCACTGAAATCAAGCTGTGACCCAAAAATCTTGGAAGCGTCAACGATGGGCTCCGCACCGAAATAAAAATTCCCCTCGCGAATCGAAATAACTTCGGGCCTGTCGGACGCGTCCACCTTCAGTCTAAAAAACGGCGCCTTTTTGCCCGTCAGGTTCTCCGTCACCATCCAGGCCTCTATCGTGCGGCTCATGTTTTTCACAAAATACTCGTTCATGCCGTACGGGTTCACCGCCGGAAGCCCGTCCAAAATTTCGCAGTCCAGCGCTTCATGGGAAATGTTTTGGATCGAAAGCTCGCGCGCCAGCACCGCTAAAGGCTCTCCGGGCACGGTGAAATAGCGCAGCTCAATTTCAAGCCCCAAGGATTTATGGGTTTCGCGGATCACAAGCTCGTGCGAGCTTATCCCCATCACCTGCTCCGGAATGGCGGAAGCGTCGGATGCGGACGGCTTAAACGGCTCATAGTGAAACTCGCGGCCGCGGGCGGATGCCTGCCTGCCGGCAGGCAGGCCTTTAATAAACGTACGGAAACCTAAAGACGTGACGGTTTGATAGGCTTTGTTCGCGGGAAAAAACTCGAGGATCGCGTTGTCTTTATTTTTCGTGCCGAAGCTTGAGATGCCTTGACCGCGGTTTACGTAAAACACCCACATAGGAGTGCCATAAAGCCCGGCGATCCCGGGAAGAAAATTGGAAAACGGCTTTTTTTCGTTATAATTTCTTATAACGAATCGGCCGTCGGGATGGAGTTGGTAGTCGGAATTCATAAACAATTATTTTACCTGGAATGGAAGGAATTCACAAGGTTGGAAGAAAAACGCTTGAAATTCGCGTTTTAGGCAAATTTAAAGAGAATCTTCCTATCTTCAGGCGTCGGAGAGCCTGTGGCTTGAATATGGGCGTGGTGGGCTTTGTTAAACGCGTTTCTTTTGGTAATGTCAAACTGCAAGCTAACGTAAAGCTTCTTCGTTTTAATCAGAAGTTTGAGGAAAGCACTGACTTTGAATCCTTTCCAGCTTGCGGTGTCGAAAATGGCCCCCCTCGCACTGCCGGACAACGGCTGTCCTGCCACTACCCTGTCCGTGCCAGAGAGAAACAAGAGATTGAAATTGTCGATATTGGCCGGGGTACCAACGATCGCGTTGAAAAGCGCATAGGCCTTCTTGGGTAAAAGCTTCAAAAATTTCTTCTGGTTGAAGCCGGGGCTGGCAACAACGCCAATTAAGATGCCTCGATCATAAGCATTTAAGTCCGCTCTTGAAACCGTGGTGCCGAAGAGCGCATTGAACGCTGTCAAGCGCGTAGCTTTGGCCGTGAGCGCCATCTTCAAAATAGGAACTTTGGGTAAAGCACCCGTGAGAGCAGCCAAATTGAAGTTTGGATCGCCTGCGACGGACAACACGACTCCTAGGTCCTCTTCATTCGGCATACCGTTTTGTGGAATCGATACATCAAATAAGTCTTCGAATGCCTGCCGGCTAGCATTATTCGCCTGTAAGGCTCGAATCAGTTCGACTGCTTTTTTATAAACCTGAAAGGATTGCACAGGGTCTCTGGGGACTACGGAGGTGGAACCGTCAGGATTGGCTCTGAGCTCATAAAGAATTCCCTTGTGCGGATCACCAAGCACTGTGATATCACCGATCTGAAGACCATCTCGAAGACTAAAGCCAAAGACGGCAAGTACAGGATCCACGGTGTCCTTGTCAGCATTTGCCAAAGCATTATATGCAGTGACATAGTTATCAAGCACCCCGATAAACGCGAAGAACTTGGCCGGGTCGCGCGGGGTGTCGGCGGATTCGTAGAGAATGCCGTTTACGGGTGACGCAAGGGCCGTGACGTCGTCTTTTGAGGCGTCGCCATCGGCGAGATTGATG